>ENA-ORLY01000015-ORLY01000015.1-human-gut-metagenome-genome-assembly--contig:-NODE-15-length-305741-cov-4.742933_pt1 | contig 305741 bp, 271 predicted proteins | sample MGYA00243071_ERZ508832 | MGnify/ENA primary metagenome ERZ508832 (study PRJEB26277, sample SAMN04329777) | human gut metagenome | biome: human-associated habitat | host: Homo sapiens | place: USA... | reverse complement strand
TCGCTGGTGCCGGAGAATCTAACGATAGAAATACCGATTTTCTGTGCCAGACCAGTATGGAACATGGCAGCACCAACAACGAACATACCTGCGAAAAGTACTACTGTTGAATTAGAAAGGCCCGAAAAAACCTGTTTGGCCGGGATAAAACCCAAAAGGCCGCAGGCGATAGCGCCACTCATAGCAGTGATGGCCAAAGGAATAAGTTCAGTAATAAATAATAAAGCCACTATTGCCAGAACGATTAGACATTTTACTGCCGGTGTCATAAGACTCACCTCAATTCTCAAAATAGACTACATAAAATTTCTCCTTCGCTTTTGAAAGCTATTGCTTTCTTAACCTTTATTGTAAAGATTTTTTTCAACTTATGCCGAAGTTAATTGTTAACAAATCTGTTACAATATTGCTGATAATATTTGAATTAAATTAAACAAATGTTCAACTTTTTGTTGCTGAGGCAACATATGTTCGCAGATTAGCTACTGAAGCCATTCTCCAGCCTCATATATTCCACTTTATTTTAAAGTATACAAAAACATTTTTACGTTGTATTTTAATCACCCTGCTATTTTTATTTAAAAATTCGCTTGCATTTATTAATAAAATAAAAACGCCAATATCCGTAAAAGGATATTGGCATTTTTGTATAATTATTTTTTTAAAGCATGCAAATATTCAGCACATTCAACAGCCGCATTACGACCTTCTGCAAAAGCCCATTCCACAACACCTTGCCCACGCCGAGCATCGCCTGCTGCAAATACACCTGCACGTGAAGTATCAAAATAGCCGCTTCCTTTAGCGATCGTGCCAACAGGAGTTTTATTAAAAGCAAAAGTACTGAACACAGCAGGCTCCGGTCCTGTAAAACCAGTAGCAAGCAGCAAAAGCTGCGCCGGGATTTCTGACTCCGAGCCTTCGATCAACTGTGGTTTAGGCAAGCTGCCCGAAGCGGAGCTTATCCATTCTACCTTAGCGATGCGAACCCCTTTTACAAAGCCATTATCATCATATAAAGCATCCTGAAGCATAGTGCCGTATGATAATGTAGGATCACTGCTTACCAACTCACAGAAACCGTCCTGCGTTTTTCCGGTCATCTCACATTCCCTCAGCTCCAGCTGAAGGATACTACGGGCCCCTTGGGCAAAAGCCACTGCAGCGCAGTCGATACCAGTATCTCCTCCGCCTATAATCACTACATCCTTACCTGCCGTATCAGCGGGAACAGATGTGTTTTGCTCCAACATTTCCTTCGTTACATAAGTCAGAAAATCTTTAGCATAGTAAACACCTTTAGCATCATCGCGGATCATTTTCAAACGTCGCGGTGAAGTACTGCCAACACAAACAATAATCGCAGCAAATTCCTTTTGCAGATCGGCAAAAGTTACCTGCTTGCCTATTTCTGTCTGCAGACGAAATTCCACTCCTGCATCCTGCAGCGCTTCTATCTTCTGCATGACGATATTTTTAGGAAGCTTAATATTAGGTACGCCATACATCAGAAGCCCGCCCGGACGATCGTCACGCTCAAAAACCGTCACTTTAAAACCTAACCGAGTCAATTCGTCAGCACTGCCTAAACCAGCAGGACCTGAACCAACGACGGCAATTTTTACCTCGCCATCTGCACGCGCCACAGAACTGGGAATAGGATTAATCATAAACGCTTTCTTTACAAGAAAATCTTCAAGCTCTCTATCTTCACCCCATAGCTTTAAACGAGGCGGTAAATCTGGCAGTGTCAAAAAAGTCTCTCTGTCAAATACTGCTTGCTTCCTCAGCATCAGCTTCACCTTCTTTTACAACCGTCGCAGAAGTTTCAATAACATCAGCTTCACTATTCAGCAAACGCATAAACTCCTCGCCAGTAATCGTTTCACGTTCCAGCAGAAAGGCTGCCAGCTCGTGTAATTTTTCTTTATTTTCTTCCAGAATCTCACGCGCTTTCTGATGAGCTTCTTTGATAATTTCCAAAACTTTGGCATCAATTTTACTGGCTGTTTCGTCAGAACAGTTCAACGAAGGATCTCCGCCAAGATAAATATTAGTCATTGTTTCGGTAGCCATCATATCGAATTCTTCCGTCATACCCAGGCGGGTAACCATAGCACGCGCCAGCTTGGTAGCCTGCTCAATATCATTGGAAGCACCGGACGTAATAGAATTGAAAATAACTTCTTCTGCAGAACGTCCACCAGTAATAGTAACGATCTTATTGAAAAGTTCTTCTTTACTCATCAATACATTATCAGTTTCAGAAACCTGCATAGTATAACCCAGGGCTCCAGATGTACGAGGGATAATCGTAATTTTATGGACAGGAGCTGATTTTTTCTGCAAAGCAGCTACCAGTGCATGTCCAATTTCGTGATAAGCAACTATTTTCTTTTCTTCCGGCGGAATTACAGCGCCTTTACGCTGATAACCGGCAATAACTACTTCAACAGATTCCTCTAGATCGCTTTGGCTTACACAGGTACGGTTCATTTTGACAGCACGCAGGGCAGCCTCATTGACAATATTCGCTAATTCAGCACCAGAAGCACCCGCAGTAGCTCTTGCTACCGTCAAATAGTCAATATCATCGCAGGTTTTAATTGCCTTCGCATGCACTTTCAGAATTGCTTCACGTCCCTGTAAATCAGGCAGCTCAACAGGTATACGTCGGTCAAAACGACCTGGACGCAGAAGCGCTTTATCCAATGATTCCGGACGGTTAGTTGCAGCTAGGATCACAACACCTTTACTGCCATCAAAGCCATCCATCTCTGAAAGCAGCTGATTCAAAGTCTGCTCACGTTCATCATTGCCGCCAAATTGTCCGCTGTCACGACGCTTGCCAATAGCATCTATCTCATCAATAAATACGATACAAGGAGCTTTTTCCTGAGCCTGCTTGAACAGATCACGGACACGCGCCGCACCCATACCAACAAACATTTCAATAAATTCACTGCCGGAAATACTGAAAAACGGTACTTTCGCCTCACCTGCTACAGCTTTAGCCAGCAAAGTTTTACCTGTACCAGGAGGACCAACCAGCAAGGCACCTTTTGGCATATTAGCTCCGATAGCCTGATATTTCGCAGGATTATGTAAAAAATCCACTAATTCCATCAATGCTTCTTTAGCCTCATCCTGCCCGGCTACATCGGCAAAACTTTTACCAGTCTGTGCTTCTACATACACCTTGGCATTACTCTTGCCAAAACTCATGGCATTGCCACCACCCAGCTTGCTGCCCATATAACGCATAAAAAGCTGTCCCAATGCGAAGAATATCATAATCGGTAAGACCCAGTTCATAAAGAAATTGACAAGCGGTGAATTTTCCTTTGGAATAACCTGCGAAAATTCTACTTTGCTCTTCATTAAGCGGTTAACCAAATCGGGGTCTTCTACCCTGCCTGTTACATAAATTACTTTGTTATCACTGTCTTTCGCAAGAACAGCTATCTTATTATTAGTAATCTCTACTTTTGCAACCTTACCATCGTCTACCATCTGTAAAAAGTTGCCATAGGAAATCTCTTTGACCTGCGGGCTGAAAAACGTTGGTACGATAACCGTATTGATCAGTAAAATTATTGCCAAAGCCAAAATATAATAGTAATAAAGCGGCTTTTTAGGGGGAGCTTTTTTCTCTGGCATATCCGAACCTCCAAATATGTACATATATTGTACTTACATTATTATTCTATATTAAATGATAACCGTTCTTCGATAATTAAACAAGCAAAAAATCTGTGAAAGTCGGCAATAATACTTTCTTTTTCATTAAATAAAGTATCGAAATAATTTCTAAAAATCCTAACCACTGTTCTGCCCTGATTTTCCTGTCAGGAAACAGTCCTGCAAATTTTATGCATATACCGAAAAATTTTACACTAAAAAACCACAACTTAGCCGGTGTTTCAAAAAATGTATACAAAGTGCAGTGCAAGAATTATGTATACATGAACTTTTGATGTTGCCAGAAGTACTTTTTTCTTATACAATGGATACGGTCTCAACCAAAGGAGGGTTTACCATGAAAAAAATTAAAACAGTTCTAGTTGCTAACCGCGGCGAGATCGCGATCCGCGTTTTTCGTGCTTGTAATGAATTAGGCATCCGTACTGTAGCAATATACTCTAAGGAAGACACTTTATCTCTGCATCGTAACCGTGCCGATGAGGCTTATCTGGTCGGTGAAGGCAAAGGCCCCATAGACGCTTATCTTGATATTGAAGACATCATGCGTATTGCCCGCGAACACGATGTCGACGCCATTCATCCCGGCTATGGCTTTTTATCAGAAAACAGTCAACTGGCTAAACGCTGCGCTGAAGAAGGATTCATCTTTATCGGTCCGCGTCTTGAACACCTGATAATGTTCGGCGATAAGATCAATGCCCGCACGCAGGCTGAACTGGCTGGTATTCCAATGATTCCCGGTTCTACCGGCACAGTCAGCAGCGTAGAAGAAGTACGTGCTTTTGCAGGGAAACACGGTTTCCCGATCATTATCAAGGCTGTTAACGGCGGCGGCGGACGCGGCATGCGTATGGTAGCTTCCATGGACGATCTGGATCAGGCTTACAGCCTTGCCAAATCAGAAGCACTCAAAGCCTTCGGCAGTGACGAGATCTACCTTGAAAAATATCTGCAAAACCCTAAACATATCGAAGTACAGATCATCGGCGATACCCACGGTAACATTGTACATCTGCACGAACGTGACTGTTCCGTACAGCGCCGGCATCAAAAACTGGTCGAAGTTGCTCCTGCTTTCTCTCTGCCTCAGCAGCTGCGCAGCCGTATTTGCGAAGCAGCCGTTAAATTGATGAAAAATGTTGATTATATCAGTGCTGGCACAGTTGAATTTTTAGCAACCCCGGACAATAATTTCTACTTTATTGAAGTTAATCCAAGAATTCAGGTTGAACATACAGTTACCGAAGAAATCACCGGTATCGATATTGTACAAACACAAATTAAAATTGCTGAAGGCTATTCCATCCACGATCCTGAAATAGCGATCCCCGAACAAAAGGACATCATTACCCATGGCCATGCTATCCAATGCCGTATCACTACGGAGGATCCGGCCAACAATTTTATGCCAGATACCGGTAAACTGATCGCTTATCGCAGCGGCGGCGGCTTTGGCGTACGCCTGGACGGAGGTAATGCGTTTACTGGTTCCGTCATCACCCCGTACTACGATTCTCTGCTCGTTAAAGCAACCACCTGGGGACTGACACATCAAATAGCTATCAGTAAAATGCTGCGCTGTCTGAAGGAGTTCCGTATACGCGGCGTTAAAACCAATATTCTCTTTTTGGAAAATGTACTGCAGCATCCGCAATTCACTGACGGCAGCTACAGCACTAAATTTGTTGATGATAATACCGACTTGTTTATTTTCCCTAAAACACATGACCGCGGTACTAAACTACTCAATTATATTGCCGATATCTCTATCAATGGCTATTCTAACGTAGGTGTACAGCCAAAACCGGAATTTGCCCCCCTGAATATGCCCAAGCCCTTTATCGGTAAGATTCCTGATGGCAGCAAACAGGTTCTTGATGCCCATGGCCCTGCAGGATTGGCAAAATGGGTACAGGCCCAAAGTGAAGTACTAATCACTGATACCACATTCCGCGACGCACATCAGTCATTGTTTGCGACTCGTCTGCGTACAAACGATATGATGAAAGTAGCAGCTGCTACAGCAGGAAAACTTCCAAACCTTTTCTCATTCGAATGCTGGGGCGGCGCTACCTTTGACGTTGCTTACCGTTTTCTCGACGAAAGTCCCTGGGATCGGCTGCAGCAATTCCGTATAAAAGCCCCTAATATTTTACTGCAAATGCTGCTGCGCGGAGCCAATGCAGTTGGCTATACCAGCTATCCTGATAATGTCGTCAAGGAATTTATTCATCTGGCCGCCAAAAACGGTGTCGATGTTTTCCGCATCTTTGACAGCCTCAACGGACTTGATAATATGCGTCTTTCCATAGATACTGTGCGAGAATGCAATAAAGTTGCCGAAGCGGCACTGTGCTATACCGGAGATATTCTGGACCCCCGCCGGGATAAATATGATCTGAAATATTATGTGGATATGGCTAAAGAGCTGGCAGCCGCCGGTGCCAATATTATTGCAATCAAAGATATGGCTGGACTGTTAAAACCTGAGGCGTCTTACCGCCTTGTCAGTGCTCTCAAAGACGCTGTTGACCTGCCGATACATCTGCACACACATGAAGGCAGCGGCAATGCTATCTACACTTACGCCCGTGCCGTCGATGCCGGTGTTGATATTGTTGATACAGCGATGTCCGCTATGAGTTGCGGCACTTCTCAGCCCAGCGGCAGCAGCCTCTATTATGCGCTCAGCGGTCATCCGCGCCAGCCGCGTGTAGACGTCGATGCTATGAACGAACTATCCCGTTATTGGGAAACCGTACGTCCATATTATAAAGCCGCTGACCAGACCGAACTGTTTCCAAACCCGGAAGTATATGTACACGAGATGCCGGGCGGCCAATACACCAACCTTAAACAGCAGGCAACCGCTCTCGGTCTTATCGAACGTTGGGAAGAAGTCAAAGATATGTATCACCGCGTCTCAATGATGTTCGGTGATTTAATCAAGGTAACTCCTTCTTCTAAAATAGTCGGTGATATGGCTCTCTTCATGGTACAAAACGATCTCAGCGAAGAAGATATCTATGCTAAAGGTGACGTACTCGATTTCCCTGCTTCTGTAGTGGAATTTTTTGAAGGCCGTATCGGCGTTCCTTATCAAGGCTTCCCTCAAAAACTGCAGCAAATAGTTCTCAAAGGACGTAAACCTTTAGAAGGCCGTCCCGGCGATACTTTGCCGCCTGTTAATTTTGAGGAAATAAAAGCTAAACTTGCAGAACTGGAAGCACCTATTACAGAAGAAGCCGTCAGCTCTTACTGTCTCTATCCAAAAGTCTTTACTGACTGGGTCAAACGCGTACATGATTTCGGAGATGTTTCTGTACTTGATACACCAACCTTCTTCTTCGGCATGAAAATAGGCGAAGAAATCAAAGTAGAAATCGAACAAGGCAAGATGCTGGTCATTAAGCTTGTACATATCGGCGAAGCCAATGCCGATGGTATTCGTACAGTATCCTTCGAATTCAACGGTCTGCCCAGGGAAATCGATATCAAAGACAGAAATGTCAAAGCTACCAATATCAGCCGCAAAAAAGCTGATAAAGCCAATCAGGGTGAGATCGGCGCTACTTTATCAGGTTCCGTTGTTAAAGTACTGGTGGAAAAAGGACAAGCAGTAACTAAAGGCACCCCGCTTGTAGTTACCGAAGCTATGAAAATGGAAACAACTATCGCCGCCCCAATCAGCGGTATCGTAGCCCAGATCCACGTAACAGCAGGTAACCGTATCGAAAGCGGCGACTGCCTGCTGGAAATCGAATTAAAAGCTTAAATAATAACCGATTAAAGCCCCTGTTCATTAAGAACAGGGGCTTTAACTTTTCTAATTTTAAGTACGGTTTTCCATCGCTCTCATCATTGTCAAAGCCGACTTCCTTCCCGCAACTCGCGATCCATATACTAAATACTGCACAGCAATCATTACTGCACGGTTCAGCTGATTCTGCCAGAACAACCCCATCGGCGTCAGCTTATAAATATCATTAACATCTTCCATTAAACCGTTGCGGCACCAACCAACAACCAACTCTGACAACTCCAACCCTGTAGGAAAATTACTCCGACCAGCTTTAAATTGATTCCCCACTATTTTCTAAAAATCCTTATGCCTTTTATTTATAAAACTTATCATAAAAAGCAATAAATTTTTGAATATACGCACCTGCTGCTTCCAAATCAGCTTCATCAGGATGAGTGCTGGCATCCTTCCAACGTTTTTTACTTTCTTCTGTTGGTGCGTGCGGATGACCTTCAGGCATTTTCATCATTGCTTCAACAAGCTTGGGATCTATAGCGCCGCGAACAGACAAAGTCCCTACCACTTTACAGCTGGTACTTAAATATCTGCCGGCATTAGCCAAGGCACTTACACCATGATCAGAATATGCTTCCGCTCCTAAAGTTTGAAAAAGCACAACTTTTTTGTTATCCAAAGTCTGTAAAAACTCCTGCATATCCTTATCTGGTTCACCTTTATCAACCCAGTAACCAGCAAAAATAACCTTGTAATCATCCACTGCCGGCACCTGCTTCACTGCAGCAAGGTCACAGCGTTCTCCTGCCGCTTCATAAAATTTCTTTGCAACTTTCTCGGTATTGCCAGTTTTACTGGAATAAACTATCAAAAAGTCTTTCATATAATTTCATTCCTTTCATAATTACGTCTGCTGATACAATATCACTTTAGAGTTAGCAAACGCTTACCAGTGTTATCATTATAAACCATAATTCAAATCCTGCCAAACCAATTTTTCTATCCTATCCACTAAATTTATTCTGCTACAAACAAAAACACCGCTTGTTTAAACAAACGGTGTTTTATTCTCATTCCTTAATATTCATCGAACATTCTTTGAATTTCCTCTGGACTTTTCGTTCTAAGCAGCGCCAATTGCAGAAGTATTCTGGCTTTCTGCGGATTAAGACTGTCCGCAGCTATAAATTTGTTATCAGTATCGTTTGCACTCCGGCTTACGATACCATTACCGACCCTCGTACTGCGTACTACAGGAATACCACTTCGAGCAATCTTGATCAGGGCAGGCTTTATATTGATATGCAGATTCCCGTGACCAAAGGCTGCAATAACTATTCCCAGCGCCCCAGCCGAAACTGCCGCTCTTACTAAAATATCATCACAGTTTACGTGCAGATAGACGATATCAACTCGCGGCAGAGCAGTTACTTTACTGATATCAAACTCAGCTGCTGCCGTATGCCGACGCAGACTTGCTTTATAGAAAATAGGTTTCCCATTTTGAAAATAGCCTAAATATCCCAGTTCCCACGATTTAAATGTTTCCACATGTGTAGTATTGGTTTTAGTTGCATCACGAGCCCCATTAATTTGATCATTCATTGCAATCAATACGCCCTTACCAACCGCCTCTTGCGAACCAGCTAAAGCAACTGCATTCAGCAGATTGACAGGACCATCGGCACTTATCGCTGTTGCCGGACGCATAGCGCCAACTAAAACCACCGGTTTCTCACTTTTAACAGTTAAATTTAGAAAATATGCTGTTTCTTCCAGCGTATCTGTACCATGTGTAATAACAATACCATCGACTTCCGGCTGTTGCAGAAGTTTACTGACCCTACGGCTTAATCTCAGCCAGATATCATCAATCATATCAAAACTGCCGATATTGCAGAACTGTTCACCAGTTACATCCGCAACTTCAAGCATTTCCGGAACAGCATTTATCAAGGTTTGGATACCGATTTCACCAGCCTGATAGCCTGTCATTTCTGTATTAGAGCCTGCTTTTCCGGCAATAGTTCCACCAGTTCCAAGAATTACGACTTTTGGTTTCCTCATCATTTACACCTGCCTCAATACCATTTTTCTAAAAGGATATATGAAACTATAAGTGTCAATACACAACCTACGGCCCAAACTGTTAGCATCGGACTTGCCCACAACATTTTTCATCACATCCTTTACTTTTGATCACATTTCTGTTATTCGCTGTTTCTTTTTATTAGAAGACAGTAGCCACATTACCGCAAAACTGACTATCAACCCCCAGGCACCGGCTGCCATAACGCTTTTTTCAATATTAGTAAACAGATAAACAACCATGTAAGTTGCTTCTCCTGCAATCGCTCCCCAAATAGCGGCAGTAGCATTAATACGTTCAGGCCAGATAATAGCAATCAGCATCGGTGCTAATGTAGCTGAAGCGACACCGGAAATGCCAATCCAGACCATGACTCCCATAAATTGCGGTGGATGCAGTGTCATCAAAACACAAATAATCCCAAAAACTGCCGGCAATATCTTCGTCATCATAAATGCGATCCTCTGAGCTTTTTCCTGCGGAATATCTATGATTTTACGTTTAACCAACGTTTTAATAAAAAGATCATTAGCAATACAGGTTGTCATAACCAAAAGCAAACCACAGGCTGTCGACATCAATGCCGCTACAATCGAAACCGCCAGCAGCGTGCTGATAATGGGATGAAAATATGCTCTAACATATTCTACTACCGCATAGTCAGGCTGCTGCAAATCAGGATTCAGTGCCAGCATATACAAACCGCCAAAAATTACCAACATACAACAGAATGAGGCAACAATCCAAGTCCAGATCATTTTTTTCATATCTTTAGGATCTTTTAATGCTAAAATTTTTGTCAGCAGCTGCGGTTGTCCAGAAAAAGCAAATTCAATCAAAATAACACCGAAAACAGTAGCGTAGCTGTACATATGTAATGATTTAGGATTAATGACCGCAGTCAAAAGTGGATCACGCGCCGCAATGATCGTACTGACTTCTGTAATACCACCCTTGAAGAAAAAGAATCCTGACAAGAAAACAATCACACCAGCAAACATCATCAAACAAGTCTGACCAATACTTGTATAAACATCTGCAAACAAACCACCTAAAGTGACATAAACAATAGTAACCACAGTTACCGCAATAACGGCAGTACTGTAATCAATATCCAAAAGGCCTGATAAAAGCGTACCTCCTGCCGATAATTGACCAGCTACATAAAACATCTGAATCATAACGATAATAGAAACCAACGCCCTCAAAAAGTCACTTTTATACATTTCCCCCAGCCAGTCCGGCAATGATAAAGCTTTAATTTTAGTGTTACTGTCACGCACACCTTTTGCAATAACGATAAACCCTAATGTAGACCCGCCAAAAATAGCTAAAAATATCCATAAAGCGGAAGCTCCCCAGGCGTAAGCGTATCCGACATACCCCAGAAAAGTAGCAGCACTAAAGAAAGATGCGGCAAAAGCCAATCCTAATGATATCGGTCCCATACTTTCGCTGGCAACCGCAAAATCACTTAACCCTTTTATTTTTTTAGAGCCAATAAAACCCACATAAACAACAAATATCGTATAAAGAGCAAACCCAACATAAAGACACGTTTTCAAATCCATAATAAATTTCTCCTTTCGCGCTTATTAGCTACTATCCCCCTTCCATAATAGAATGGATGCATTTCTTGTATGTATAACTAAAGTTTTATATAATGGACTTAATCTGATAAATTCAACCAAATTCCTATTTCTTAAATTTAAAATAACATAAAATGCAACTTTTAGGATAGAAATGAAACCAAGATGACAAAATCTGCAATAAGATGCATGATTTTGCCTTTATAAGGAGCAATTCATGCTGAACTTTCTTTACCAAACAATGAGTCATTTATGGTTTGGACTAGCAGTATTTTTGATTATTTTCTTTATCTGCAGCCGAACCGCATTTTTTCAAACAACCTTATTTCAACAAAATTATTCGTTAAAAAACAAGCTACATATTATTGCGTTTTTTTCGTTGCTAGGCATCCTCAATACTTACTGGTCTTTATATGGCGAAAGCTGGCTTATCAACACCAGTTCCATCTTTATTATCGTAGCTGGTCTAGTCAGCGGTCCTTTAATCGGTTTCTGTACAAGTCTGCTCATCTCTGTTCACTATGTTTTGTTTATCCATACCAAAGCTGCTCTCGTGAGCGGCTGCTTTTTCCTAGTAGAAGGGCTACTGGCAGGACTTTTATCACACTGGTTCAAACAAAAAAAAGAACTGCTGCCTCACGCTATCGGCGTCAGTTTTATTTTCGCTTCCAGCCATATCATTTTACTCGCCTTATTTTGTTATCCCCACACATTTACACCATCAATTGAAGATTGTGCTCTCCAGGTAATGATCACGACAGCTTTAGGTACCGGTTGTTTTATCGGTCTTATCATGGACAGTTATAAACAGAAGGATATTCTTGAAGGGCTGGCGGCAAAAATTGCACTGAATGTTACTAATAGTTCAATTTCTATTTTGCAGAATGGTTTCGATCAAAATGCCGCCCAAAAAATTACGGAAAGCATCCTGCAAAACGTCAAATCCTTTGACGTTGTCTGTATTACCTCTAACTATCAGCTGCTTGGCTACGCAGCCTGTGAACAAGAACAGCCATTTCTTGACTACCTGCAGAGAGACCTGGAAACACTGCTATCAGAAAAATTTTGCCTGAACAATAAAAAGCTTACTGTACTTACTTCTTATCAGGCTTTGCCTCTGGCAAACGATACTGCCACGATTGGTTATCTTTGTGTGGGACATATAGTTGCAGAAAAAATGACTGCCTTTGAAACAAAGCTGGCTGAAGGTATCGCAACAATGCTTTCTACGCATATCGAAATCAATCAGATCAAAGAACGTACTAAACTGCTGGCCAATGCTGAAATAAAAGCTCTACAGGCCCAGATCAATCCGCATTTTTTATTCAATGCCCTAAATACGATCAGCTATTATTGCAGCGTACAGCCTCAGACAGCTAAAAAACTTATCAATTATCTGGCTGATTATTACCGCCAAAACCTTGCTGATCCAAATACATTAATTTCCCTGCGGCAGGAACTGCAGCACATCAATGCCTATATTAATATTGAAATAGCACGTTTCGGCGACAAACTAAAAATAAATTATGAAATTGATGACACAGCCTTTTTTAAGGTTCCAGCCCTGATTTTACAGCCAATAATTGAAAATTCTGTCAAACATGGTCTACGGTCAAAATTAGATGGCGGCACTATCACTATAACAGTCAGCCAAGATACAGAATATTTTTTTATATCCGTGCATGACGATGGTATTGGCATTCCTGAAGTAAAACTGGCTTCGCTGCTTCTTGATATCCCTGGCCGTAAATCCATTGGCCTGACTAATATACATAAACGTCTAATGGCAATTTACGGCCCGGACAACGGTCTTCATATAGACAGCACATATGGTACAGGTACTACCGTCAGTTTTAAAATACCAAAGCAAGAGGAGGATTGAAATGCTAAAAATAGTTATCGCAGACGATGAATTTCCGGCCCGCCAAGAACTGCGAGCCTTACTGGAAACTAACAGCAATTTAGAGATCATTGCTGAATGTGAACATGGACAGGCAGTACTTGATTATTTTTCGAACAATACTGCTGACGCTGTTTTTTTAGATATTGAAATGCCAGTATTAGACGGACTGACCGTTGGCGAGAAACTTAAAACTTTGCCCAAACCTCCGAAAATAATTTTTTCCACAGGCTTCGATCAATTCGCAGTACGCGCCTTCGAACTTGAAGCTTTCGATTACATTCTTAAGCCCTATACTAAGACACGCCTGCAGGCAACTGTTATAAAATTGCAAAAAGTTTTGCAGAATCAATCTCAGCAGCAGTTGCCATACCGCTGTAATTTTCCTATCAAGCTCTCTATTTGGAACAACAATAAACTTTTAGTCTTTAATCCCAAAGAAGAAATTTATCTTATCAAAACAGATACTAGTAAAAAAATATTGATCTATACCAATAAAGGTATTATGGAATCAAACCTGCCTTTAAAAACCTTGGAAGAAAAACTACGTCCCTGCGGTTTTTTGAGAACTCACAAAAGCTATATTGTCAATATGAATAAAGTACGCGAAATCATTCCCTGGTTCAATGACACTTATATACTGACCGTTGAAAACTGCCTGGAAAAGGAAATTCCCGTATCACGGCACTTTATTCAAAGTTTTAAAACTTTCCTCAATTTATAGCCATTTGGGTTCCCAACTCCATTTACTAAATGTTTCCTTAAATTTACAATTATTTAACTTTTTATATTCCTACTAACCTTGTAGAATTTAGTTAAAATGTTATAATGAAAGTATCAAGGCAAATTATTTTAGGAGGTGTCAAGCTATGGCACGATTTACTTTACCACGTGACATTTATTATGGCTCGGGTGCAATCGACGAATTAAAAAATCTGAAAGGCTACAAAAAGGCAATGATCCTCACCGGCGGCAATTCTATGAAACGGGGCGGTTTTTTGCAGAAGGTCGAAGATATCCTGCATGAAATCGGTGTGGAAACCCAGCTTTTTGAAGGTATCGAACCAGATCCGTCTATCGAGACCGTCTTTAAGGGTGCCGCAGCCATGCGCAAATTCCTGCCTGACGTTATCATCGCTATCGGCGGCGGTTCACCTATAGATGCGGCGAAAGCCATGTGGGTCTTTTACGAGCACCCCGAAGCAACCTTTGAAGAAATCAAGAAACCTTTTAATATACCCAAACTCAGGAATAAAGCTATTTTCATAGCAATTCCTTCTACCAGCGGTACGGCAACAGAAGTAACTGCGTTCTCGGTCATTACTGATTATTCTACTAATATAAAATATCCGCTGGCAGATTTTGAAATCACGCCGGACATTGCTATTTTGGATACCGATATCCCTCTGACCATGCCGAAAACTTTGACCGCTCATACAGGTATGGATGCTTTGACCCATGCAATCGAAGCTTATGTAGCGTCTGCACGCAGCGATTTCTCTGACCCGCTGGCACTTAAAGCTATTAGTGATATTTATGACAGTTTGATTGACAGCTATTATGGTGATAAAGACGCCCGCGGCAAAATGCATATTGCTCAATGCCTGGCTGGGATGGCTTTTTCGAATGCACTTTTAGGTATAGCCCACAGCCTGGCCCATAAAACCGGTGCGATGTTCGATATCCCGCACGGTTGTTGTAATGCGATCCTGCTGCCGTCTGTTATCCAATATAATGCCAAAGTTTGTGCTGACAGATATGCAACTATAGCGCGTATGCTGGGACTTACCGGTAATACAGATAAACAGCTGACTGATGCACTTATCGATTCAATCAAAGAATTGAACAAAAAACTTGGTATCGCCCAAACCTATAAAGAAAACGGCGTCAGTGAAGAATTATTTAAACAACATATAGATGAAATCGCCGCCAATGCAGTATTGGATCCCTGCACTGGTTCTAATCCGAGAAAAATTGATGCTGAAGGTATGAAGAGGGTTCTGACCTGTGCTTATTACGGTGAACCCGTAACATTCTAAAAGTAAACAGTAAAATGCCCTGCTCAGGCAGGGCATTTTTTTCTGTCAAGAATAGCCTTATATGGTATAATAGGCATAATTTTAAAATTAAGGGATGAACTTCATGGATAAAAATGAACACAGTATCTTTGCTTATGTAATGGATCAGCTAGATGAAAATGGTATTTATCAAGGTGGTGCCTTGATAGATGATCCGACTCCGTCATTACCACGGCCATTAGGAAGCGATGATGCCTATATCTATACTGCCGAAATGCCGCCTGACTTGACAGGCGCTGAAGCCGTCTGCAGTATGCTGCTGGCTTATGCTGATGAACCTTCTGCTACTGCAAAAGCGGTCCTTGAAGAAGCGTTGATAAAAATTTTATGTGTCAGCGTTTGTGATCCGCTTGTAGAACTGCTGTCAGAAGACGAAGTTCCCGAACCACTGCTTGCTTTAGCCGAAGACTGGCTGTATACAGCGCATAAACGTGAGCTTGTTAAATATGCAATCGTCATCTTAGCAGTCTTTGGACTGGAGAAGCTGCGCAAAGAACATTCCGAAAACCTTTGGGATGATTTAGTCGATCTTTGCCGCTGTGAAGAATTCACTTTTTTCCTTACCTTTGCCTATCGTATCAATAATATTGCACCACAGGACGAGCTATGGGAACTTGTTCGCTCTACCAGAGGCTGGGGGCGTATCTTCACCCTCTATGATCTTGAATGCACCACAGAAGAAGAAGAAATTTGGCTGCTTAGGCACGGTTGTGAAATCGAAATCGATTATGCTCCGATTTGTCTGGTAGTAATGCGTAAGGGGCAGTTATTACACCATTTGCATAAAGAGCAGCTGGACTATAAAACTTACCGTGGCTGTCTTTTGATCATTAATAATTTTATTATGATGCTTGACCGTTACTATATTGGAAACAGTGATCCAACTTATATTGATATCAGCGGTATCGATTCTAAGACTCTGATCAGCGAGCTTCTGCGCCATGCTGAACGCTATGATAAAACTCCTGCTGACCTGATCGGAATAATAAACATTTCCATTGGACTGCAAAAGCTTATCACCGACAGCAACTGGGCAGCATTACCTTCTAACGCCAGCCACGAACTGGTAAGCCGCTGTGAAAAACTGATTTACAGCCGCGACTGGTATGAGGAAGTGCAAGCACAATTATTCAAAGAAGATGGCAGCGTAAATTACACTACTGCTGAATTTGCCTTTGAACTGGATATTGATATATGGGAACGTCTTTTCGATTATCTTAAGCAGCACCCTCTGGAAAGTGCTTTATTTCCTTATCTTCTAGGCTTTGAAAATGATGAACGTCCCCAGAAAGTATTGGCTTTTATCGAAAAAAACATCAATACCTATACACAATCAGAAACAGCGCTTTTGATCCCGCTGAAATACCTGGAAACGCACCCTGGTACTGGAATTCCTATAGTAACAGCCGCTTTGACCTCTATTTACGATTGGCCGCGCGGCGCTGCTTCTATCATTCTTGAAGAATGGGGACACGAGCAGCTTACACCAGCATTGCGTGCGGCACTTATCACAGCACGCAGGCTCAGCCAGCATCCATTGATCACTATGCGCATAGATGCCTTACTGGAAAACAAACCGTTCAGCGTTGCTACCATGCTGGAGCAACTGGGCAATAAAAACTGACATATTAATAATTAAAACGGTTCAGCTAAGCTGAACCGTTTTAATTTATACCGCATCATTATTTTATTGCAAACTAACATATAAAAGATACAGATTGAGCGCTGTAACAATAAATCCTACCACATAAAGCAGAACTTTAGTAAAAGGCTTATTAGCATAAGTCCCCATTACTTTTGGTGAAGAAGTGAGCCAAATCTGCATAAATACAGTCAACGGAAGCTGCACACTAAGCAGCATCTGGCTGACGATCAGTCCCCAGAAGGGATCATTGATGAAATATAAAACGATAACAGCAGGAACAAATGTCAGCAGCAAACCAACACGTGAATGAATGTCCTTCATATCGTAAGATTCACCGAACATACCTGAAAAAATAGTAACACCTGCCATACCCGCCGTTGTTGTAGAAGCAATCCCTGCAAAAAGCAGTGCTATTGCAAAAATATGTGCCGCATTCTCACCTAAAAGCGGTACCAGCAGCTCCTGAGCCTGCTGTAATTCACTGACACTAACTCCATGAACAAAAAATGTTGCAGCGGCAAGCAAAATCATGGCACTGTTGATCGCCCAACCGATACTCATAGAAAATAAAGTATCGACAAATTCAAAACGCAGCTGTTTTTCCATCAATGCCCTATCTTCCAGGTTCCAATGCCTGCTTTGAATAATTTCAGAATGCAGAAATAAATTATGCGGCATAATTACAGCACCTAAAATACTCATTACCACCAGCATCGAGCCTGCTGGAATATTAGGCACAGTCCAGCTGACAACGGCCTGCGGCCAATCAACATGTACCATTGAAATTTCAAATAAATAAGACATAGCAATAACAGAAACAAAACCCGCTATCCATGTTTCCAAACGACTGTAGGAATTTGTCCACAACATCAGCGTGCAAACGACAGCGGTAATCACAGCACCAGCCATAATTGGAATGCCAAACAACATATTAAGTGCAATCGCCGCACCCAAAATTTCAGCTAAAGCAGTTGCCTGTGCCGCCATAATAGCAGTAACCAGAATTGGACGTGAAATACGCTTAGGTAAAAATCTTGTCGCCGCTTCCGATAAACATTCACCTGTGACGATGCCCAGATGAGCTACATTATGCTGCAGCAAAATCAACATCAGAGTTGATAACGTTACGACCCACAGCAAAGCATACCCGTAATCGGCGCCGGCCGCCAAATTAGCAGCCCAGTTTCCTGGATCGATAAATCCCACCGTTACCAAAATACCAGGTCCGATAAAACGCAAAAGTTCTTTCGCTTCTTTACTTTGCTTGTGAATCTGTGAAAGTTTATTTTTAAACACATTTAACATGCACTTCACTCCACATTAAAATCAAATTATTATCTATTGATAATATTATAAAGCTATTTAATTGAAGAGACAAGCTACGCAAATTATATATTTTAATTATTTAGTTACGATATCATACAAAAACCCCTCCCATATTATTATATGTGGAAGGGGTTTTAATTTTAATAAGCTTCTGACCATAAAACCAGTTCATCACCATACAGCGATTTTTTTAAATCAATAACGCGCTGGTTAGAACTGCCTCGAAAACGCAGATTGGGATTTTTTAAATCGAGCTTAAATTCGCCGTCTACTAAAACGTCTATATAAGAAAGCATCTCCTCAGTAACCGGCCAATCACATAAACGACCCGTAAGAAGATCCTGTTCAAAATCATACCCGGTATAACACCAGATCGTTTTTTCAGGATAAGCCTTACGTACCTTACGCAGCAACGGCAAAAGTGCCTGTTGATTAGACGGTTCAAAAGGCTCGCCGCCCAAAAGCGAAAGCCCGCGGATAAACCAGGGCTCCAATCCTCTGACGATTGTATCTTCCTCTGTTTTTGTAAAAGGAGCACCATAATTAAAGTCCCATGCTTCCGGGTTAAAACACCCTTTACACTGGTGAGTGCAGCCGCTGACGAACAGCGACACACGCACTCCCGGCCCATTGGCGGTATCATGGGTCTTGATCGTAGCGTAATTCATTTATAACGCCTCCCGCTTACAGATGCAGGACGCGGGATTTGATTTCTTTAGTCTTACCCACGTTCCAGAAATTTTCACCTAAATAGCCACAAGTACGGCGAGTAACATTCATTAAAGTCTGATTTTTATTACCGCAGTTAGGGCATTCCCATTCCAGATCATCGTTAATGATAATCTCACCATCAAACCCGCACACATGGCAGTAATCTGATTTAGTATTAAATTCAGCATATTGAATATTGTCATAAATAAAGCGAACAACATCTTCCATTGCTTCCAGGTTATGGCGCATATTAGGAATTTCGACATAGGAAATAGCGCCGCCCGAAGAAATACGCTGGAACTGGCTTTCAAAATTGAATTTACTAAAGGCGTCGATATCCTCACGAACATCTACGTGGTAAGAATTAGTATAATAGCCTTTATCCGTTACATCGGCAATAGTACCAAACCGTTCTTTGTCAATACGGGCAAAACGATAGCACAATGATTCAGCAGGCGTACCATATAAGGCAAAACCTAACCCTGTTTCTTTTTTCCATTTATCACAGGCAGCACGCAGATATTTCATCACGCGCAAAGCAAATTCTTCCCCTTCAGGTGTTGTGTGGCTGACATCTTTCATTAACTTAGTCATTTCGTACAAACCAATATAACCGAGTGAAATAGTAGAATAGCCTTTTTCCAGATATTTATCAATAACTTCGCCTTTTTCCAAGCGTGCAATCGCTCCATACTGCCAATGTACAGGGCTGACGTCACTGCGAATACCCTTTAATGAGTTATGACGGCACATCAAAGCTTCATAACAAAGCTGTAAGCGTTCATCCAGCAATGGCCAGAATTTTTCTTCGTCGCCATGTGCCAAAATAGCCACCTGAGGCAAATTCAAAGATACGACGCCCTGATTGAAACGGCCTTCGAATTTGTAATTGCCTTCGTCATCCTTCCAGGCTGCCAAAAAACTACGGCAGCCCATCGGTGCGAAAACATTTCCTTCATAATTCTCACGCATTTTTTTAGCAGAGATATAGTCAGGATATAAACGTTTAGCGCTGCATTTTACAGCCAGCTTAGTAATATAATCATACTTACCGCCCTTCAGGCAGTTATGTTCATCAAGCACATAAACCAGCTTCGGGAAAGCAGGCGTTACAAAAACGCCTTTATCATTTTTAATGCCTTCCAACCGTTGCCGCAGAATCTCTTCTACTATCATTGCATTTTCTTCCAGATATTCATCGTCCGCCTGCAGATTAAGGAAGATAGTGACAAACGGAGATTGTCCGTTTGTTGTCATCAAAGTATTAATCTGGTATTGAATTGTCTGCACACCGCTGCGCAGCTCATCCTGTAAACGTCTTTTTGTAAGGCGCTCTACAACTTCATCAGCAACACTGTCACCGACCTCAGCTTTGATCGTCAGTTTGAATTTTTCATAGCTGCGGCGCAGATATTTGCCTAAATGACGAATATCTACAGACTGCCCACCATACTGGCTGCTGGCTACTGAAGCGATGATCTGAGTCATTACTGTACAAGCCACCTGAAAACTTTTCGGGCTTTCGATCAGTTTGCCGTTCATTACAGTGCCGTTATCCAGCATATCGCCAACATTGATCAGGCAACAGTTGAAAATAGGCTGTACGAAGTAATCAGCATCGTGAAAATGGATAGCGCCCTCATCATGGGCTTTAGAAATCTTTTCCGGCAGGATCAGACGGCGAGTCAGGTCCTTGGAAACCTCGCCGGCAATCAGATCGCGCTGAGTAGAAGCCATAACAGCATTTTTATTAGAGTTTTCCTCCATAACATCTTTATTACTGTTACGGATCAGAGATAAAATGGATTCATCAGTCGTGTTAGCCTTACGCACCAAAGCGCGAGTATAGCGGTAAATAATATAAGACTTGGCCAGGTTGAATTTCCCCTCGTCCATAAGCTGATGCTCTACCATATCCTGTATATCTTCCACTAAAAGACGCATGCGGTTTTTACTTTCCACATAATGAGCGATAGCTTCGATACGTTCCTGATCGATACGATCTTCCGGTTCGACTACCTGATTGGCTTTCTGGATAGCAACTATAATCTTGCTGCTGTCAAAATCGGCAGTGCTGCCATCACGTTTGATTACTTTCATAACTGACGCCTTCTTTCATAATTTCTTATCGTTAACGCCAAACAAAAATTATTATTTATGCGTAAAATTTACATTATCATCATAGCACAGCGTATTGTTAATGTAAAGCCAAAAATTACTAGATGTTGTGCTTTATTTTGCACATGCAACCATATTTGGTAGAAAACTTTCTTTTGCAATATTTAAAGAAGGTCTCAAAAATACTACTTTCGGTATCGAAATAAACACAAAAAAGGCGGCTTAAGCCGCCTTTTTTTAGAAAATCATAGTAAACTGTACACTCTTATAAAATTGCCTTCTACTACTGCCCAAACAGCAATATTTAACTGCAACGACACAACAGCCGAATAATACTCCCTGCTCTTATTACCACTTTTCAGGAATCCCAGCGAATGTATCCACTACAATCATCGCCGCTGTAGCCTTAGCCACCAGGGTATCATTGTCCAGATCGCGCACTTCGATATTGATGGTTACCAATCTGTCGTCAGCGTGTGTTATCCGTGAAGTAGCGCTGATCGTCGTACCAACCGGTGCGCCTTTGATAAAATCTGTAGCAATAGTTGATGTCACTACCCTTTTACCTATCGTTGCACCTGCAATACCTGTAGCATTATCAGCCAGCGTTGCCACCAGTCCTCCATGCGCCATACCATTAAGATTGGCATGACGCTCAGGGTCTACCTTTACTGCAACTGTAGCGCTGCCGCAAGACATATCTACGATGTAAATGCCGCACTCCTGCATAAAATTGTTATGCGAATAAATTTCGCTGACCTTTGCTTTGATCTTTTCCGCTTCAACCACAGGGAGTTCCTCCTTAACGCCGTCTTATGCCAGACATTCAGCCAGGTCTGCTGCAAAATCTGAGCTTGCTTCCAGATTATCGATAAGCCCGCACAGCTTGGCTGTTTTTTCTTCGCCGTAAACAGGAGCAGCCAAAGACATAAATTTTGCAACACTTTCATCCCATCTCATCGGATTAGGCGGATCTCCTTTCGGAAAATCTACCTGTAACTCCAATACTCGCCCATCTTTACAGCGAACGATAAGCCTTGATGCCAGTTTTGCAGCATCAGCAGCATGTACCGCCTCGATCGCAGCATCACGCATGACCTTGGTCTTTGCCATCAAGCTACGGACTTCAGCATCACCAATAACTTCCGTCAGGAAGCGATCAACACCCATATCGCCGTATTTGAGCATCCCGGCAACACAATATTGGATACTGAACTTGCAGCCATACGGATTTTCAGGCTGAGGATTATTGATCAGAAAATCAGTGATCTCATTGACTAAAATCTCTATCGCTTCAACATCATCAGGCTTCAATCCGTGCTCAGTACGCAGCACCTGCATCGCATACAGCGCGGCATGAGAATGTTTACAGCAGGCATAAGGTTTGAACGAATTATTATCAATCTTATATATACCATCATTCAGCCCATCCGTCAATTTTTCCAAATGCGGCTCTGTGACCATAGCCCGGCAAAAGCCTTTTTCTCCTTCCAATATCTTTGTCGCACCAGTAAAACCAGCACGGGCCAGATATGCTGAAAGTACGCCGGCATATGAACTTTTACCGGCATGCAGAGTTTTGCTCATTGCGCCCTCTTTCAAAAATTCCCACAACCCTGCCGCCTGTGTACCAGCACTGCCAAGACATTGCAGCGTCGCAGCCGCATCAAGCCCTAAAACCTTCGCTGCCGAAGCGGCAGCGCCTAAGGTACCTGCTGTACCGGTAGTATGCCAGAAGAAATAGGACTCAGGGATAACGGATTCGCCCACGCGACCGCCGACTTCATATCCTGCTACTACAGCTGCCAACATATCTTTACCGCTTTTATGCTCTGCCTCAGCAATGGCAAATACCGGCGGTACAACTACTGTAGCCAGATGTATGATAGATGGATTATGAAGGTCATCAAAATCAAGGGAATGGGAAGCGCTTCCATTACAAAATGCAGCATTTAAAACAGTAGTTTGTTCCGTCTGTCCAGCCAAAACTGTAGCCTGTGCCTTACCACCACCGTCCAGCAGCAACTTACGAATGATTTGGATAGGTTTTTCCTGCGAACCGCGAATACAGACCCCCAGCCAATCTAAAATACACTGCTTTGTAATCCGAACTGTTTCCGGACTCAATTTATCATATTGTACGCTTGCCACAAAATCAGCCAATGCTTTCGTTGTCATAACAATCAACTCCGTTCTTTCACTCACAACCTGTCGGTCAGATCAGAACATGGAACCGTCCTGTCTATATTCTCCGAATATTTCTTTCATCACGCCGCATATTTCTCCCAAAGTGGCATAAGTTTTAACAGCGTCAATCAGATAAGGCATCAAATTTTCTTCGCCGGCGCAAGCTTGCTTCAACGCCGTTAAAGCAGCATCGACGGCTTTCTTATCACGTCCGTCTTTCATCTTTTCGACTTTGGCAATCTGGCGTTCGGCAACACTAAGGTCAGCAGTCAGAACATCCTGTTCCGCCAGTTTTTTATTATCAACAAACTTATTAACACCGACAACTATAGACCGTTTAGTTTCGATATCGCGTTGATCTTCATAAGCATGAGCCGACATTTCCCCTTGCATATAGCCTTGCTCGATAGCAGCTACAGCACCGCCCATAGCATCAATTTTCTTGATATATTCATAAGCTTCTGCTTCCATCCTATCCGTCAGGGCTTCTACATAATAGGAACCTGCCAGCGGATCAATAGTATCGGTAATACCACTTTCATAAGCCAGCATCTGTTGAGTACGCAGTGCCAGAGTAGCCGATTCTTCAGTTGGCAAAGCAATCGCTTCATCATAAGCACAGCAGGCCATAGACTGAATACCGCCTAAAATAGCGGATAATGCCTGCCAGGTAATACGGGCTACGTTATTAAGCGGCTGCTGCGCCGTCAGAACACTGCCGGCAGTATGTACATGCACACGCAGCATCTGTGCTTTCGGTACTGTAGCACCATAACGTTCTTTCATAATGCGCGCCCACAAACGGCGTGCCGCACGGAATTTAGCAACTTCCTCAAACATATTAAGTCCTGCAGTAAAGATCCAGGAAATACCAGGAGCAAAATCATCTACCTTCTGCCCGGCCTTGATTGCTGCATCAATATAAGCCATCGCATTAGCAAATGCAAAAGCGATTTCCTGTACACAGGAAGCACCGGCTTCACGAATATGATAAGCTCCTACACTGATCGTATTCCATTTCGGAATACTCTTGGAGCAATATTCAAAAGTATCGGTAATCAGCCGCATCGAAGGACGCGGTGGGAAAATATAGGTGCCACGGGCAATATATTCTTTTAAAATATCATTTTGAATGGTACCTTTTAATTGTTCCGGCTTAACACCCTGCTGTTCGGCAACAGCAACATACATCGCCAAAAGCACTGCAGCCGGGCCGTTAATAGTCATAGAAGTACTGACTTTATCCAAAGGAATACCTTCAAAAAGCTTTTCCATATCAGCCAGCGAATCAATAGCCACGCCAACTTTACCAACTTCACCATGCGAAAGCTCTGCATCGGAATCAAGTCCGATCTGTGTCGGCAGGTCCATAGCTACCGACAGGCCGGTTTGACCTGCTTCCAGCAAATATTTATAACGGGCATTGGTTTCCTCAGCTGTAGCAAAACCTGCATAAGCGCGCATCGTCCACAACCGCCCACGATACATAGTCGGCTGTACGCCGCGTGTAAAAGGGTATTGTCCAGGGAACCCGCTTTTAGCGCAGTAATCAAAACCTTCTACATCCAGAGGAGTATACACGTGTTTTTCTTTAAACTCTTTTCTTTCAGGAAATTTGGCATTGGCTTTAGCAACCTTTGCTTCATAATCCGCCAGTCCCTGTTTGATTTCTTCATAATTAGTCATGTCATTGACCCCTTTCTCATTCCGCTTCGCTGTTTACAGCATAGTGCCGGTTTCATAAAATTTTTTCTGCATATCGAAACAATGTGCCAAATCAATTGGCATATGGGCGTTTTTTTGTTGTGCAAACCTCAGATATTCCAAAAGCTGCGGCCGAAAATCAGGATGTGCGCAGTTATTTATGATAGCTTTAGCACGTTTGACGGGACTTAAGCCACGGATGTCGGCCACACCCTGTTCAGTAATAAAGACCATCGTGTCATGTTCAGTATGGTCTGCATGAGTGACCATAGGTACTACACTGGAAATCGAGCCGCATTTAGCTGTAGACGGCGTTGAAAAAATCGTCAGAAAACCGTTACGCATATAATCACCGCTGCCGCCGATACCATTCATCATCGTACAGCCCATAACATGCGTCGAATTAGCCTGCCCGTAGATATCAAATTCCAACGGCGTATTCATGGCAATAACTCCCAAACGCCTGATAACCTCGGGGTGATTACTGATATCAAGTGGCCTTAAAACAATACTTTTACGATACAGATCCGGCTCTTCCTTGTACATCTCCCAAACCGAAGGTGAAGGAGTGAACGCGCAGCCTGAGGCTTTAGCGATCTTGCCCAGCTTGATCAGACGGAATACGGAATCCTGCAAAATCTCGGAATACATTTCCAGATTTTCGAATCTGGATTTGCTCAGTCCTAAAAGAACCGCATTGGCAATACTGCCGACACCGGACTGCAAAGGCAGCATTCTCTCCGGCAACCGCCCCATCTTTTGTTCATATTCTAAAAATTCCACCAAATTTTCAGCAATTTTGATGCTTGCTGCATCAGGAGCAGTCAAATCACGCACATGATCCAGAATATCAGACTCCACGATACAATCGATACGGTCGATACCGCATTCTACATAAGGTTTGCCTATCCTGTCCCCCGCATGATAAATGGGGATCTCAGTTCTATTTGGCGGTATCGCCGGAATATAGATATCATGCATACCTTCCAGATTCAAAGGAATCGAAGTATTGACTTCGACAATGATTTTCTTGGCATGCTTCACAAAAATCGGCGCATTACCAACACCAGGCCCTAAAATAATATTGCCTTCTGAAGTAATTGCCGTAGCTTCAATGATCGCTACATCTACATCACCGAAAAAACCATAATCTACCTGCTGTCCGAAATGGCTCAAATGTTGGTCCACATATTCAATCTTGCCTTCATTAATGCCCTTTTTCATGCTTTTGTTAGACGCGGCATAATACGGCATCCTGCCTTTTATAGCGCCAACTGCAGCCAATTCCTCTTCAATTTCCGGACCAACAGAAGCGCCGCTCCAGATATTGATACGGCAGCGTTTACCTTCTTTGATAGCTTTAGCCAAAGCTATCGTTGTTTTTTTAGGATAGCCGGATGGGGTAAAACCACTGACGCCCACATTCATTCCATCAGTAATCAGCGCCGCAGCTTCTTCCGGAGTAACGATTTTGTCAAACAACTGCGGATTTCTTAATCTCGTGCTGTCTAACATTTTCATCCCTTCTTTCCCAACTTTAAATTTCTCATACACCTTTGTTCACCTTCAGTATAATTCCGGAAACTTATAACGTAAAATACCAAAAAGCAATAGAAAATATCAATTTATTTGATATGTCTAAATTTGGTTTTAGTTCTTAAAATTACATTTTTCTTGATTTCTATTCATAAAATACAATTTATGCAATATTACCTTTATAAAAAAAATCATTCTGACAACATTTGCCATTTTCATTGACAACATCTATCTTTAAACATCAAAATAATTGATATAATTTATAAGCTTTGTTTATATGCTTATCTAAAGTTATAAAAAATTTTTCAGAAAAACATAGGTTTAAGCTGCTTTATCATCTATAATGTAGTTAAAAGTATAAACAAACTACAGTTAACTTAAACTTAAATCTATATTGCCAGTAAGAGGAGGAGAGCAGACTATGGACATGGAATATTACCGCAATTTTATTGCCATTGTCGAAGCAGGAAGCCTTTCAGCAGCATCCAAGCGCGTACACGTTGCCCAGCCGGCCCTCAGTAATCAGCTAAAGCTGCTGCAGAAAAAATTCGGCACTCAGCTAGTCAATATCCGTCGCGGCGTACATAATATAGAATTGACCAATGCCGGCTGCATTCTTTATAACAAAGCTAAATATCTCTGTTCGCTGGAAGATGATACCCAACGGGAAATATCGGACTGCGTCAACGGCTATACAGGTACTCTGCGAGTCAGCCTGTCGCCTTCGATGTCGATTTCCTTTATTCAAACTTACCTCAGCAAATTTTCCAAAGAATATCCGCAGATCAACTATGAACTGTACGAAGTTTCCATCTTGGAGCAAATCAATCAGATGCTGACCGGGAAAACGGAGATCGGCGTTGCCAATGCTCCGCTGACACAGGAAAGCCGGTTTGATACTATCTATACCAAGCAGGAGCGTCTTGTTGCAGTAATGCACAAAGACAATCCCTGGCTGCCTGCAGACGACAAAGCTCTGCTTTTGGCACATATGGAAGATATGCCTATCTGCCTGTCACGCGGCTGTTCAACTTTATTTTTAAACGTCTGTTCCGATTCCATGATCTTCCCGCAGATCCTAAGCATTAATTCCACTAAACTGTCTACAATAGCCTGGGCAAAAGAAAATGCCGGCATCGCCGTCGTACCGGCTTCACCAGGTGAAATTTTTGACAACGATCTGATTTGCAAGATCATCCGTGATGACAGACTATTCCTGAATAAAACGCTATCTATTGTTAAAGGACGTCCACTTTCCAATGTCGCCCAACTGTTTTTAAACTATTTTTCACAGCATTCCTAAGCTTCAAAAATTGTTTAAGAAGGTGAAATTATGATTACCATTACCAACAAAACCGACTGCTGCGGCTGCGGAGCCTGTGCCAGTCGCTGCGTGACCTCCTGCATCACTATGGCACCAGACGAAGAAGGCTTCAATTATCCGCTGGTCGATACTGACAAATGTATCCACTGCGGTTTGTGTGAACGCGTTTGTCCTCTGCTGCACAAACCTCAACCTCATGAGATTTTAGCTGTTATCGGCTGTAAAAATAAAAACGAAGCCGTTCGCTTTGTCAGCTCCAGCGGCGGTTTTTTCTCCCTCGCTGCCGAAAAAATCCTGGGACGTCAGGGGACAGTCTTCGGGGCGGCCTTTGACGACAACTGGCACGTTAGACATATCGCTGTCACAAGCGGCAATGCAATGAATAAATTACGCGGTTCCAAATATGTACAAAGCGATATCAGCACTACCTACCAGGACGCCGAAAAACTGCTTCAGGCAGGCCATACTGTTTTATTCAGCGGTACGCCGTGCCAGATTGGAGGCTTGAAAGGATATCTGCGTAAAGACTATGAAAGGCTTTATACCATTGACGTAGTCTGCCATGGGGTTCCCAGTCCCAAAGTCTACCAGAAACGACTGGACGAAGTCACCGAGCTTTCGTCATCACCGGTAATAAAAGTCAATTTCCGCGATAAAACTCCCGGTTGGAAACGCTTTAATATCGTTTTTCAAACTGAAAACCATATCTTTGCAACACATAAACGCCGCGGTCCATATATGCGTTTATTCCTGAATAATGTCAGTACTCGCCCTTCCTGTTCCGACTGCGCTTTTAACAATAAACACAGCCTGGCTGATTTGACGATAGCCGACTATTGGGGCGTCAATAAGCATTTCCCGCTTTTTGATGACGATAAGGGTGTTACGCTGGTCCTCGTCAATACAGAAAAAGGCGCCGGACTTTTTGCAGATTGCCAAAGCGAGCTGGAATGCCAGCAAACAGACTTTAAGCGCGGCGCCGAATACAACGCCGCTTTGTCCCAAAAAATGACACCCCATCCTTCCCGACAATTGTTCTTTGCTGAGTTGGATCACAAAAGCCTTTCTGCCTTAGCCAACGAAATATTAGGTACTGCTGAAAATTAAAACAAACTCCCTGGGCAAATATGTCCAGGGAGTTTGTTTTAATTGTAATAATCATCATAATATTTGTTTCACTTTATTATATTTTTATATTATAATTAGTTTATAAAAGTTTTCCTTCAATTATAAAGGATACGGAAGGTATTTATAATGAATTCCGAAAGAAACGTCCTCAAACTTATCAACGATATCAGTAATCTAACATTATTCGTCGTAGATCAGTCAACTCTGCAGATACTTTACTGCAATCAGACTGCTGCAAAAGCAGGTTTCAGGAGAGGTGTATTCTATCATCCTGACACGCTCAGCTTTGATGCCGTCAATTTTCATCAGGGTGATTATCAGTATTTTGCTGAAAAATCTATTTTAGGAAGCAACGTAGATGTCCGAGTGAAAAGAACTCTTTGGGACGATGAGGGCAGACAGATTCCTGCCTTAGCAATCTCTGTCACACCTCATATTTTTGCCGGCGAAGTCAAGATCAGGCACGACCATTCCAAAGATCTCCTGCAGGGCATCGATGTTCTCTTTGACGAATATGTAGTTATTGATCTTGTCGACGACCGTTATATTTCTCCGAAGCTCGGCCCTTGTGCTTCGGCATTTCCTCATGCCGGCGACTTTACTCAGGCCAATGATCTTTACGGCAAAATGCTTATCCATCCTGAAGACCGGCAGAAATTCTGGGAACTGACTTCAACAAAGAGCCTGCGTCAGAATATGCCGCAGGAAAATATGCATATCGTTGGCGAACTGCGCCGTCTTGTTGCGCCAGATAGCTTTGAATGGATTGAAACTCATCTCGTATCTACTATTGATGCTCAAACCGGGCACCTGAAAGTATTATGGTGCTACCGCAATATTGAAAAACAAAAACAATTTGAGTTGAGCCAACGCGAACAGACCGCCTGGATCGCTCAGTTAAGTGAAGAATATTATGCAGTTTACCTTGTTAATCTAAGTAATAACACTTTACGCGGCCTGCGTGTGCCAGAACAGTTCAAAAAAATCGTACATATGGAAGAATGCTATGATAAACAGTTTTCTATGTATGTAAACGAATTTGTAGACCCTAAATGGCAGCAGACACTCTTAAAAATTACCAACAGCACCTACATCATTGACCAGTTTGCCAACGATAATAACCGGATTGAGCATATTTTTAAAAATAAGCAGGGGTTTTGGCTCAGTGTCAAGATCATTCCGGCACCAGGCTACTCTGACGCTTATCCTTATGCGGTACTGGCCTTTGAAGATCTGACCCAGAAAGTCGAACATTCACTCAGTGAAAAAACTGCCAAAATGGCAGTTGCGCATATGTATGCACTGGCAATCAGCGTCGATATGGAGCATCAGGGTTATAACTGTATCCATTATTCGGAAGAGATACTCTCGCTGCAAAAACGTGGCCGTTACCGTGATTTCTATGCCCAATTCCACCAACAGCTGCTGGACAGTGATAAAGCGCTTCTGTCAGGCATCTTTGATGCCAAACTTTACAGCAGACAAACCTATGCCGAAGGTGAGATGCGTATTTGGGATAAAAACAAAAAACTGCACTATTATACCTATTACAGTACCAGGATATCTACAATCGAAGGCGAAAAAATCATGCTGCTGCTGCGTAACATCGACGATAAAAAACAGCAGGAACATGAACTTGCATTACTCAGCGCTGACAGAATGCGCCATCATAATATCGCCAATGCACTGGCTGAAATGTACTATGCAGTCTATTATGTCGACCTGCAGGAACATAGATTTTATATTCTGCGGCTTACCGAAATCATCACTGCCAATATGCTGAAAGGATTAGAAGATCATACCGAAGCCTGGACTACCTTCGTCAATAATTTTGTTCATGTGAAATTCCGCAAACAGTTATCAGAGGCTTTTGCTTTAGAAAATATTTATACAACATTGACTCAAAACAATAAAAACTCTGTCGAAATAGAGTTGCTGCGGCGTTTTGCCAACGACAAATACGAATGGGTACGTCTGGAAGCTCAGGCCATTAAAAATACCGAAGGAACTATCACAGGCTGCGTTATCGCTTTCCGGAATATCCATACACAAAAACTGGCCTACGAAAGACAACAGCAGGCATTAAAAGCTGCCCTGCTTTCTGCCGAAAAGGCCAATACCGCCAAAAGCGCTTTTTTGTCAAATATGAGCCACGATATCCGTACTCCAATGAACGCCATCATCGGTATGACTACAATCGCGCAGCAATACCTGCACGACCCTGTTCGTATTAACAGCTGCCTCAGCAAAATCGAGCTGGCTTCCAATCATCTTTTAGAGCTCATAAATGATATCCTCGATATGTCTAAAATCGAAAGCGGCAAATTATCTCTTAAGGAATCGCCGCTCAATCTGGCTGAGCTTATTCACAATCTGATCTCACTCATCAATCCACAGTTAAAAGAACACCAGCACGAACTGCATGTAGAGACATATAATATCAGTGACGAATATCTGCTGGGTGACACTGTACGCCTTAATCAAATCTTCACTAATATCCTCAGCAATTCTATCAAATTTACGCCTCGAGGAGGAAAGCTCAAACTCGAGATCAAGCAATTAACGCTGGCGCCAACAGGGTATGGACACTTTCGTTTTGTTTTCAGCGATAACGGCATTGGCATGGACCAGGAATTTCTGCCGCACCTGTTCACTCCCTTCGAACGTTCCCAAACCTCAAATACTGATAGTATTGAAGGCACAGGCCTGGGTATGGCTATCACTAAAAATATTGTTGATTTGATGGGTGGTACTATTGAAGTCACCAGTGCTGCAGGCTCTGGAACCACCTTTACAGTCACCCTGCCACTGAAGCTGGCTGACAAGCAGCCCGTCCCGGTTTCTGCCATTCATTCCGAACTGCAGGCCCTGGTCATCGACCATGATCAAACTTATGCCTCTAATATCCTGCAGCAGCTACAGCAACTGCAAATTACCGGTCAAGCAGTACACAGTCTTAAAGAAGCAAATAACAAACTAGCAGCTGCCATAAAAACAAGCAATGACTATACGACAGCCATCATAGTCTATAACCCACAGCTGGATCTGGAAGCAATGTTAAACGGATTACGCCAACTGTCATCAACATTAAAGATAGCTTTGGCAATCACCTTCTCCGATCTCAGCCAGACCATTAAAGACTATTCTTTTGACGCACTCCTGATTCTGCCTCTGTTTGCTACTAACCTTGCACAGGTACTCAACAAAATGCATCAGACAAACACAACCAGAACACAGCAGCTGCTGCCATCTGCTGCTAATGAACCTAACTGCAGCGGCAAGCGGATACTTCTTGTTGAAGACAATCCGCTCAATATGGAAATCGCCTGTGAGTTGATCGGTATGACCGGTGCCATGATAGAAGAGGCCACTGACGGTGCTGCAGCACTGACAAAAATTGCTCAGGCACCTGAAAACCATTACGATCTTGTTTTCATGGATGTGCAAATGCCTAAACTCAATGGGTACGATGCAACCAAAGCAATCCGCAAACTATCACGCAAGGATGTAAAGAGCCTACCGATCGTTGCTATGACTGCCAATGCCTTCCTGGATGACATCAAAAAAGAACGTGAAGCAGGAATGAATGCTCATATTACCAAACCGTTTCATCTGGAAGAATTATTTGCCGTCATCAGCGAATGGCTGCAATGCAAATAATTATCATAAAAAAGGCTGCCGCAATTAAAAACTGCGGCAGCCTTTCGTATTTTGTTTACATCACTTCTACTCTTTTTTGTTTCAAAACCTTCAGCAACAAAGCCAGATCCTCAATGTCGTAACCGTCATTATTTACTTCCGGTACAACATGTCCCTGTAAAACACTGCCAAGTAGCGTATCTACACTGCACTTAAAGAAATGCGCCAAACGTAGCAATACCCTCAGACTGACACTGACGCGGCCGTGCTCAAGGTTGCTCATATGCGTCTGCGAAACATCTAAACGCTGAGCAAGTTCACTTTGACTGATACCGTGTCTGATACGCATTAACCTGATATTCTTACCAATTTCCTTATAATCGGGATTCATAAAGATACCTCCTTCATCACCTGTTACTAAATAAATTTATTTTTGCGCCGATTCTGTTCCTGGCGGCAGATCGCTGATAAGTTCAGCCGGATCTACCTCAAGTGCCTGTGCGATAAGAAAAAATACTTCCAAACCGCATCTGGCAGCACCACGTTCTATTTTTGATATATAGGAACGGGTCAAACCGGCTTTAATAGACAATGCTTCCTGACTTAAACCTTTCAGTCTTCTGTAATATAAAATATTTAAGCCTATACTTCTATATTTCTCAGCAAACATGACTTTTTTCACCTTAACAATTAAACTTTTATAGATATTGGTTTTATACTTATTATCTTACAAAAAAAATGCATTTGCTGTATAAAATACAGCACATACGTGCACTATATTACTCATTTATACAAAATAAAATTATACATGCAAAGAAATTATATGTCTTTAAATATGTAAATGCACTTAAAATTAATGAATTTTATTATTTTTTATATTTCAAATATTTTGCTATTTATATGAAATAATTATATATTTTATATAAAATTACGGCTTGTTATAGCTATAGTTCTACTTATTAGTACTCACCGTACAAATAAGTGGTTTTCAGAAAAGCAATATGCGAATTACGAGTAATTAAAAACTCACACCCCGGAAGATGTGAGTTTTTAATTACTTTTCTTCGTTATTCTATTCGTCCTGATCTTCGGTATCACTATCAGAAGACATACTCAGATCAGTATCGTTACCACCAGCCAGATTATCCATCTGACTACCTTGCACATCGCCTGTATCGGAACTGCGAGAATTACTGTCAGCTTGTTCTTCCTGACCGGCACCAGCTAAAATATTCTCGAAACCAGCACTAAAACTGCTGCCAGAACCACTTGCATTCAGGCTGTCATCACTGTTATGTATTTCAATTGTTCCGACACCAATATTCGTGTTTTCACCACTTGGATTTATTATTACAGGGGTATGCAGCTCAGAAGTTACAGCAGAGCTGCTACTATGATAATTATCCTCAAATTCAGGCAGTTTAGTAATATCATGCTCATCTTCAGGCAGTTCTGGTGGATCAGGCGGTAGTGGCGGTGCCGGAAAGATATCTGCATAAGCCTTGCCAACACCTTTGTCGTTATACTTAGAAATATCGTAAGTATTGCCATCTTTATCGGTCGTCGCATAAACAGCCTTATCAGAAATAATTGCATCATAACCAGAACCAATGATTCCACCTATTATTGCATCATCAGAAGTCCCTATAACCTGTCCCAAATTAAGTGCTTCTCCAATCTTGCCGCTGGCTGTGTTTCCTAAAATACCACCAACCTGACTCGTTCCGGTTACAGTACCATAATTTGTTACCTTGTCGATGAGTTTAGTATAACCACTGCCACCCATAATGCCGCCGACGCTATTACTGCCTTTTATATCACCGCTGTTTTCAGAATTTTCAATAGTAACACAACCAATACGTCCACCGCCACCAATAACAGCACCGCCACCACTGCCTACTATTCCCCCTACCATTGAACTACCAGTTATATTACCACTATTATTACTATTTTTTAACAACATATCATTATCATTCGAATAATAACCAATAATGCCGCCAACATAATCATTTCCTGTTATATTGCCAGTATTGGTAATATCCGTAATATCGTGTGCTGACTGCGTATAACCAATAATACCACCTATATTATTATAACCATTCACCTTACCAGTATTGGTAACATTACTTATTTTTGTTGCTGCATCATCAGGATTATAACCAACTATACCACCACGATAAATATAAGAAGAATCAGGATTTTCCACAAACAAATTGCCATTATTTACCGCTCCCTGAATAATGCCACGATTAAAACCAACTATGCCACCTGCACACGTCACACCATTGATACTTCCATTATTAACACAATCAATAACCTGCCCAGTAGCCGTATTTTGGCCCGTAATACCTCCTACATTAGTTCCAGCATTAACTGAAGTTTTATTAGTAGAATTCATTATTTTACCAGCATTAGCTCCGGCAATACCACCTACAGCACTATTATTTCCAGCATCAATTTTTCCTTTTAGTAAAATTCCATCAATAGTACCTGTAGAAGTATTTTGTCCAGCAATACCACCTATCCCAACACCGCCGCCAGTCAAATCAATTTCTGCATCTACATTTTTAACACTTCCAGCATTATAGCCAACTATGCCCCCTGTATAACCACCCGTACTATTAATAACTTTTATCTTGCCAACTATACCATCAATCTCCCCAAGACCCTTATAATTATATCCTGTAATGCCGCCGGAATAACCGCCGCTAGTATTATTTACTGTTATATCAACTTCAGCATTCTTTATTATTCCTGCATTAATGCCAACAATACCTCCGGTATATTTACTTGTTCCTGAAACAATACCACTTACTGCAACATTTTCAATTAACCCGTTATTCTGACCTACAACTGCTCCAACAGCCTGGTATCCACTAATATTACAATTGGATAAAGTAAGATTTCTGATTACACTGCCACTTGCAGTTTGTCCGAACAACCCTTTGTAGTTTCCATTTCCACCATTTACAGTTACATTTTTTATCTCATTCTCCAGACCGTCAAAGGTTCCCTTAAACGTACTGTCAGCGCTGATGGGTATAAAACTATTAATGCTGCTAGCATCAATATCATTTTTTAAAGCATAATTGCCGCTTAGATTAGTATTAATGTCCTGCAGCTGCTCAGCATTTGTCACCCACATATAACCTTTTACACTCTGAGCTCCGCCATTGATATCAAAATTTTTATCCTTACCTGCATAACCGTTAGCATCATGAGCGGTATACCCCAACACAACGTTACCATTGGCAAAATCTCCGTTAATAACAGCATTGCTGCCGTCAAAATCATCTCCGCCCAATTTTATATTATCAGTATCTAAAACGATACGGCTGCCCTCAAAACGCAGTGTGTCTGCTTCCAGTTTACCCATATTGACAAGCTCAGCAGTTCCCGCTGTTCCAAAATCACTGATACCAGCGCTGTTTTTAAAATTTTGTAAAGCTGCATCGACATCAGATAAGCTCTTAGTAGAAGCCGTCAGCGAACCAACATTTACCTGTGCCGTTTTACCAAACAAAATCCCATTGGGATTGATCAAAAAAACATGTACCCCTTGTCCATTCAAAGCACCAAAAATCTCACTGCCCTGTCTGCCGGTAACATAATTCAAAATAGCGTTCATATTCTTAAAATTTACCGTTTCTCCAGCAGCAACATTAAAACCGTCCCACTTGACCGACACATTGCCTGTACCGGTAATATCCATCTGATTACCGCTGGACGTATAACTGCCGTTACCAGTAACTACCGTCCCACCCTGTGGCAATCCCCATGCGCAATTAGAAAAAGCCAAAGTGCTAACTACTATAGCGACCGTTGTTTTCCCTAGTCTCTGCCTGTTTTTCATCTTAATCCCCTCTTTTCCGCTCACGATATTCTTAAAACAATTTGTATAACCTGAACCATAACCTGCCGTTTTTATTTTCCGCCTCACTGCGATAAGATTCACCCTTTATCTTGCGTGCATAATCCAGTCTTGCGTACAAGCTGCGATCCAAGCTATAAACTGCGCCAATACCCCAACCTGCCAGCCTGCGATGCGGATCGGAGGTATCTCCGTCCTTTCGTGCCAAAACCTCACCTACATCAGCAAACAACGTCATACTCATACCTTTGACCGGAGTTTGATACCTTAATTCTGCCGTTGCCTGATAACCGCTGTCACCGCCTGCTTCACCCTGCGGATAGGCTCGCACCGCATCAGCACCCCCCAGATAAAACTGTTCACTGCTGTCTAGATTGCGGTTTGCTAGCTGTCCATGTGCAAAAATATAGAACTGTGTCACTTTGCTTAATTTACTGACATGATTAACATCAAAATTAAAGCGGCTAAAGCCGCCTTCCGTCCTGCTGAATTCATCAGCAGCCTGAGCTTCCCAGCTGCGCAGCTTTAAATTACCGGCACGTAAGACAGCACTGTAACCACTATAACTAACAGCACTTTGCAGACTTCCAGTCAGTCCAAGATGAAACACATCACTGCTTTTACGTGCCGTATAATCAAAAACACGCAGTTCATCATTCAAACGGTTATGCTCATAGCCGTAAATCAACCGTAAATTTCCGAATTTCCTGCCGCTTAAAGGCTGCGAACCATATAGGCTCACCGTTTTAGCCGTTCCTACAGCACCTGCCTGCGTAAAATAATCCCCTAAAGTATAATCCGACTCCGCGCAGCTGATACCTAAACGACCTCCCGTTCTATTAACCGCTGTTTCATATCCTAAATTATAATTTTTCATCTTCTCATTACTAAGCATCCCGCCGATAACAAGCCTGTCCCCGCTGCGCAGCGGCTCATTAACAATGACCTGCATTCCGTAACGGTAACGTCCCGAATATTTACCGCCATAATTGTCAGTATAAACAGCGCCTTCCACAATTGGCGATGCCTCTAAAACAATTGTTAAACTGCTGCTGCCAATCTTATCACCAAGCTCTAAAATACCTTTGGCCTGCACACCGGGCAATGCATTCAGATTATTCAGCGTCATTTCTAAAATATCACTGCGTAACTGCATCCCAGCATATAAATTTTTTAAAAACCCTTCCACAAAACGATCTTCAAGACTTGTAGAATTTTTCACTCTTAACTTATCCAATACCCCAGGAAAAACCTTAATTGTCACAATACCAGCCACAATATCCTGCCGCGGCAAAAATGCAGTTGCCACAGGATATCCCTGTTTTCTGTAATAGACAGATAAAGCTTTCGTCAACTGCTGCAAATCGTTAACAGCCAAATTACGTCCACTGTATTTTCCCAAAAGTGCCTTGGGGGGGGGCAAACACTCCTCTATTCCACTAACATCAAGTTGGAATCTTTTAACATACACCATCGACTGCGATTTTTCCGCATGTTCCGAAATATCATCTTTATGTACAACGACACGCTGATTATTAAGCATATTATCAGACATCCCATTCTGTTGGACGTCACTGCTTGGAAGCTGGTTAGCAGCATAACATCCGACAGTCTGAGACAAGACATAAAGCATAATTACAACTTCTTTTTTCACCCCTGTCCATCTCCCCACTCTTCCAGTCATAATAATACCTATTATAAATTTTAGTTTCTATTTTAATCTATTATCCTACTAATGATTCAAAAAAGCAATTATTTCGAATAATAATATTAAAAATAATTAAATCATATGTATTTTATTATACATTTATTAGAATTTATATTTTAATCAAAAGCCTATCAGAGATTATGTGCTGATTCTATTTATTTTAACTGCAGACTTTTCTGATTTATGCTGCAAGCTTCTATTACCCGTTCCAAATCGTTTGTCAATTTCTATAATCACTTACTAAAAGCTAACAAACCACTATAAAAAAACTAATATATTTTTATACTATAAAACCATAACAAAATATAGAAAATTTCTATTATTAATGATACAATATTTATATTACAACAAATTATTTTAATCTTATTGCAGTAAAAATTAAGTAATTATAGGTGAGGTATATATATGAATACCAAAATCAAACAAACAATAGCTTTATTTTTTACAGTCATGTTATTGTTTGTTCTGGTGTCGCCACCATTATCCGCAGCCGCAGATTCAAGTCCTATTAAAGTAGGCTATTATGAGGACGGCGACTATATGTCCAAAAGTCTAAGCGGAGAATATAGCGGATATAATATTGAATATCTACAAAAAATTTCCAAACAATCAGGACTTCCTTTCGAAATGGTTGATATTGCAAGCTGGAATGCTGCATATGATATGCTGATTAAAGGTGAAATCGATCTGCTGCCGGCAGTTTATCATTCAGAACAGCGGGCAGAGGAAATTTTCTTTTCCGGCCAACCAATGTGCAGTATTTATACGACCCTGAACGTTCGTATGAATGATCCCCGCTATGATTACGAAGATTTTAAAGCTTTTCAGGGCATGAATGTAGGCATTATCCGCGGCGGCGTAGACGGCGAAAGGTTTAAAAGTTTTTGCCGCGAACATAATCTTGTTTTAAATATTATTGATTATGACGAAACAAGTGTACTTTTAGAGGCACTTGATAATGGTACACTGGACGGTGTTGCTATTACCCACCTTGGAAAAAACAGTACTTTCCGCAGTGTAGCCCAGTTTTCTCCCAGTCCTTTATATTTTGCTGTAACCAAGACAAATCCCGAGTTACTGTCTGAAATCAACAAGGCCATGAATAATATTCTATTGGCTAATCCTGGTTACAGCCGGGATTTGTATGATAAATATCTTGCCCCAAGCGTTAACCAAAAGCCTGTTTTTACTAAAGAAGAACTTCAATATATAAAACAATCTGCACCGATATTAGTATCTTACGACCCTTCTTTTGCACCTTTGGCCTACCAGAGCAAAAAAAGCGGGCAAATTACTGGCGTAACTGCAGATATTTTTGAATTTATTGCCAAAAACAGCGGTCTGCGTTTTGAATTTGAAGCACATAATCAAACTGAAGCTCTGCAACTTTTACAGCAGGGGAAAATATCTGCTTTGGCTTTATCTGACGGCGATTACCTTTGGGACGGTAGAAACAATATCAATTCCACACTTTATTATCTACGTGCACCTACCTCAATGATCACCAGATACGATTCAGATAAATTGGAAGTAATTGCTTTGCCTCAAGGGTATCAGCTTTCTGAAGCTATCAAGGCAGCAAATCCACATTATACCTTCAAATACTATCCTTCTATCGAAGACTGTCTTAACGCAGTTTTGCACAATAAAGCTGATGCTGCCTGTACAAACACTCATGTTGCCGGCGCTTATCTAAGCAGATCAGCTTACCAGGGTATGCGCACTATAACCTTAGCTCAGCCAATCAATGAAATGTGTGTAGGATTATCTGCGTCGGGCGATCCGAAGTTGTTTTCGATCATTAATAAGTGTATCCAATATCTTCCTACAGAGCAGGTAGACGCCTATCTTGTAACGCATTCTGCCAATACCAAAGAAGTCAGTATGCTGGAATTTATTGAGCAGCATCTTTGGCAGGTAGGCTGTATTGTGATACTGGTCCTGAGCATAATAATTCTGCTGATAGGCAGTAATTTAAGAAACGCTTTACGCAGTAACCGCCGTATTCAGGATCTGCTGTATAAGGATGAACTGACCGGTCTTTATAATATGAACGGATTCTATCAGAAATGGGAAGAAAATAACACTCCCTCCAAACAACAGTCTTTTGTTGTACTTTATAATGGTTTCTGGAAAAAGAAAGAAGAAAATAATCCCCCCCAGTCATTTGTTTTACTCTACAGTGATATTTGTCAGTTTAAATTTATCAACGATAACTTTGGTTTTTCTACGGGTGATCAGGTACTGCAAGCCAGCGGTAAAATCTTACAGGAAATCCTGGAAGATGATGAATTCTGCGGAAGGATATCCTCCGACCATTTTGCTCTCCTGCTAAAGTATAATTGCTGGGAACACTTAGACAAACGCATGCAAAACTTTGTTAAAAAGCTGAATTGCTGGCGTAAAGCGAAAACCGATATTCCTTATAAAATTGATTTCGTATTTGGTGTTTGTCTGATTGAAAAAAATGCTACTATTGACCTTCATCAAAAACTTGATTTAGCCAATTATTCAAGACGCTACGCAAAAGATACTCCAGGCAGTTTTATTGTTTTATATGATGAAAAAATGCGTGCTCAGGCACTTTTAGCACAACAGTTGGAAAGCCGCTTAGATCAGGCTCTGCAGGAAAATGAATTTGTAGTCTATTATCAGCCCAAGGTTTCTATGAAAGATGGCTCCATTATAGGAAGCGAAGCTTTAATTCGCTGGAACCATCCTGACAAAGGTTTTCTGATGCCAGGCGTATTTATCCCTATCTTTGAGAAAAACAGTATGGTTAAAAAAGTTGACTTGTGGCTGTTTGAAGAAGTTTGTAAAACAATGCGCACTTGGTCAGAAAAAGGCTATCCTCTTTTCCCTGTTTCCTGCAATTTTTCAAGACTACATTTTCAACAAAGTGATTTCCCTGCACGAATCTGTGAAATCGCTGACCGTTGGAATGTTCCGCACCATCTTTTAGAATTAGAAATAACCGAAAGTGTCCTATTGGAAGAATCAACGACTATTGCAGAGGTTTTTCAGATACTTAAAGAAATGCAATTCAAAATAGCCATTGACGATTTCGGCTCCGGTTATTCATCTTTAGGTCAATTACAGCAACTGACTGCAGATGTTTTAAAACTAGACCGCAGCTTTGTAAGCCACGGAGTTGCAGGTATGCGTGAAAAAATAGTTGTCGGCAACGTAATCCATATGGCCGGAGAGCTTGGTATGCAGGTAATCTGTGAAGGTGTTGAAACACAGGCACAATCCATAACACTACAGGAAATTGGCTGTAAATATTCGCAGGGATTTTATTTTTACCGTCCTATGCAGCTGGAAAACTATGAAAAATTACTTGTTGCAGATAACTAAAAATACTGCAAAATAATCTATTGATAATTAAAATATAAAACACCGCAGAAATCTGCGGTGTTTTATATTTCTATGCTAAGTACAATAATGCACGTATTTTAATAATTCCACTTCTGTATAGACAAAGGTAAACAAAACCTTACTAAATATCTTTCATTTCAAAAACAGTTGATAAATGATAAAATAAACCTATGATAATTTCACTGATAATCTTAAATAAAATACACTTCATTTAAAAAAGTGCAAAAACCGAGGGGACGAGATAAAATGACCACACTGCTGCAAGAGATACTGGACAACAATCAGGCTTTTTTAAGTCAAAATGATTTCTCCGCCACAATCTCCAAATATCCGCAGAAAAAATTTGCCCTGCTCACCTGTATGGATACACGACTGGTAGAGCTTATCAACAGTGCTCTGGGCATCCGCCGCGGTGATGCCAAAATGATCCAAAACGCAGGTACTTCCCTGATAGAGGATATGGGAGAAACTGTTAAAAGTCTTTTGCTCGCTATCTATATTTTTGACATCAAAGAAATTTTCATCGTCGGTCATTACGACTGCGGCGTGGCCCTGACGACATCCACGGATATCCTGCAGAAAATGCGCAGCAGAGGTATAGCCGAACAACAGCTGGCTTTGATAGGCAAGTCTTTTGCAGACTGGCTTGATACGTATACCGATCCTGTGCAAAACGTACTTGCCGTAGTAAAAAAGTTAAAAGCTAATCCATTTATTCCTAAAGACATACCGATCCACGGTCTGATTATTGATCCGCACACCGGCAGGCTCGATCTTTTATCCGATGGCTACCATGCATTGTAAATTTCCCTGAATCCATCAGATCAATATCCTTTAATCAAATGTTCCTCACTTAAATCAAAAATACTGCCGTAGGCATAATTGGCGATGCCTTTGATGGCATATACACAATTTTGTGAATTAGTATACAGATAGCGGTTAGGTATCGCAACGATATTTTTCAACCCTTTCATACCTTGGTATGCGGGATCCTGCAAAAATTCATCTTTAAATTTCTGACTGCCGTAACGGTCGTCTTTTTTTGGTGCAGATACCATAAAAAAATCCGGGTCCGCTTTTACAACCAGCTCTTTAGTAAGCTTTTCACCGTTGCTCAGTCCCACCATGGCGATGCCGTTAGTGACGCGGGCTTTAGTACAAACTGTATCAAACATGCTGTTTTTACCGCCGTAGCTGGTCATTTGAGAAACAAGCAGTCCTACCGGCGGTCTGCCTGTCTGCTGTGCCAGCACGGCTTCTATCTCCTGCAGCTGCCTGTCCATTTCCGCAATTACTTCAGCGCCGGCAGCTTCTTCCTGCAGCGCCCTGGCTATCAGGGTTATATCTTCTTTAACGTCTTCAATGGTGGCGGGCTTTTGCAGACCAGCACCGGGTATCCCAGATCACGAAAGGTCGCAATCATTTCCGGCTTAGCTGTATTGGGCAAAATGATAAGATCAGGCTTCAGTTTTAAAACCAGATCCGTAGGGATCAAAGTAAATGATTTTAATTTCGTTGCAATACCTTTGGTTTCTTCAACAATAAAGGAAGAATCCTGATCCCCGCCCAGAATATTACAGGCGATCAATCTTTCCGGCGGTACGATACCTAAAATCATACTGTCAAAGGTCAGCGACTGTGATAAAATCCGCATCGGCTTTTTTTGCAGATGTACCGTTGTCCCTTCGCTGTCAACGACATTATAACCGGTTTTCGGTTCTGAAGCTGCAGAAGTACCGTTACTAACGCCACAGCCGCCCAGCATGACAGCAAAGCATACTACAACGACAGCAACCAGCAGTATGCGAATAGTTAAAGCAAATTTTTTCAGCATTTACAGTCGATCTCCTTATTTATCTTTATTACTATTTTTAATCTTAACATAAAAAGTTTTTGATGCCAATAAAAAAATATCTCTTCCAAGTTGGAAGAGATATTTTTTCGTATACTAGAACAACATGTACACTTTAGAATTTTCCTGATTTTTAAAAGCTCCAGTTCATACCAACATTGATCTGATAAGTTTTATCATTATCATTGCCGAAAGACTTTTCAATGTCAGCATATGCATAACAGCTTCTGCCTAAAGCAGTTGCAAAACCAAAACCTAAATCGTACCAGGTTCCTTTATTTGCAAATGTTTTATCCATAATACCGGTACCATCTTTAGCATGAATCTCCTGCTCACCAAGAAATTCATGCAATATGTCGCCTTTAAAATAAATTGTGCTTCTTGCGTTAATATCTTTGCCAATTCGGAAACCTGCTCGGGCAATCAAACTGTTGATAGCATCAAGGCTTACTTCTGTTCCCTGTGTGGTGACATAATCGGCAGCTGTAACACGTGCATATTGCAGTTGTGCCTGTGGTTCAATATACCAATTACTGCCGATGTCTTTTTTGCGCCCATATTCTGCACTTACTGATAAGACGTTGTTACTGTATTCGCCATTAATCTTATTTGCTTTGTGATTATATATTTCATAATCATTTGCAAGATGGCCCCATTTAGCAACATAATCGGCATAATGGCCGTTATCGCCCATCCATGTATCATATAACCAGATACCTTGACGGTCTATTTCACCTTTTCCACCTACATTATCATAGGTAGTATCTCCATGCATATAATCTATAGCTGCGCCTACACGTCTCATTCCATTATCGCATTCCTGTTTTTCATCATAACCTATTTCGTACATAGTACTTTTATATTTAAAGGCACTATCTTTACCAACACGGTCATGACGCATCCGTACCCACAAACCCTGATCTTCATCATCATTTATGTAGCGCATTTCTCCCATACGTTTATTAAGGCGATCCATATATACAGCATTACTATAATTGGCTCGGCTCATATCGATAATGATTTTACCGCCGTTGTTGACAGAAGCACTTTCGATGCCGGACAGAAAGAAATTATAGCTATTATCATTATCAACGTTGCTGTCACCTGGTTTAGATGGATTGAGTCCACTGCCATTATAATCATCATCTTTATTATCAGTATCAGGACTTTCCTTATCCGTTTCAGTACTGCTGACTTTAAAGGTTATATCATAAATTCCTCCATCATTGAATCTTACTTCGCTGAAATCAATATCTGACTCTTTGCCTACTGTAGCGAAACGTAAAGTATTGTTTGCGGCAATATCTAAAGGGTTACCTTCAAATTCATTGATTTCTACCTTAAATTCACCTTTTCCGTTTTGGATATACAGCATATCGCTGTCGGTATGGTTCTTATCATTCAAATCCATAATGAATTTTACATTTTGCGCTTTAGTGATACCGTCGCTGCTGGCTGCAGCAGTTCCCTCTTCACTGAATTTAGAATCATAACCACCGATGTTTCTGATAGTCAGAGCATGGGCATCCTGATTATAAGTGTTTTCTTTATTTTTTTGATAGGACATATCTATAACGGAACCTTCACCAACAGCTAAATTAGTAATCCAGCTTTGCCCGTCTAAGGTCCACTGGGATGTGTTCCCCATTTTTAGAGTAACAGTTCCGCCCTTATAAATCTTATTGCTGAAGACCGGATTATAAAAACCTATGTGCTCTTCTAAACTACTTTCATCCGCTTCAGCATAATCATCTACACGTCCATATAATATTCCATTATTCCCCAAATCCACATTTATCTGGCCTTCATTACCGGCAAGCAAATTACCTTTGATGAACATATTATTTGCGGAACTTTTTGTTGCTGAGCCAGCTTTTATACTGATCAGTCCGTTTACGCCCGCAACGACATCCCCCGATATATAATTCACATGATTGCCGTTAAGGCCCAAAAGCCTGCCATCTTCATCTTTTATTGTTTCATGTGCACCGCGATATTCAATGTTTACAGTGCTTTTTCCCTCACTCATATCAACTTCACCTTTAGAATCATACCATTTACCATCTCTATATTCAAGTTGTTCGCTGCCGGCAGTTACAGCAATACCCATGTTGTTAGCAGCCCATTCGCCTTGATGATCGTGGTCTTCTATACAATAGTTTTCTCCCGCACGGCTGGCGATTATTTGAGTTTGCCCTTTAATATTTATTTTTCCCTGACTTTGGGCCCAGACCACACGTTCACTCTCGCTTGTTTCAGCTGTTTGAGTTTTTTTATCACCATAATTTTCACAGTAGGTAGCAATAAAGTTTCTTTCCCCATCAATATTTATTTCTGCTTTCTCCCGAGCAAATACCGCTGAAAGGTTTTGCACATCTTGATCGTATCCCTTGCCATGCGCTGAAGAATAAATATAGTTATCGCCTGTACTTTTGATATTAGCTTTACTGTTAATCTTAGTACTAGAATTGATCCCTTCTACTCTTATCGTGCCGCTGATATAGTTGTTAGAATTTTCACTTGTTTTCTCAGCAAATTCATCAAACCCAGCCAGCAAATCATATTGACCACCCTTTTCGACAAAAATAGCAGTCTGATCGCCAAAAAAGCCTGTCATTCCATCTGTTACGAAACTACTTATTTCACCGGACAGAATAATATTACCCTTACCTTGCGCAGCCATTTTAACTTGACTATCCTTAGCATAAACGCCATATTTTTTAGAGATTATAGTATTTTTATCTGCCGCAGCAACATCAATAATCGAACCTGTTCCCTCTGCATGCAGTCCATAAAGATTAGAGTAAGTGTTACTTTTATCGCCAGAAACAGTAAGATAATTTTCTTTACCACTCAGCTTGATACTGCCGCCACTAGTGACCTTTACAGCTTCTGTATCTGCAGAAATAAAATTCGTATCTGGAGCATCTAAAACAGTTTTAGATTCATTTCTATCAGATAATATACCTATAGATCCCTTACCAGTAACCTTAATAGTAGTATTACCACTAAACTTAATATCAGCCCCGGGCTTCTGTAAGTTATAACTGCCATGCCCATTCCAAATGCCAACAGGAATCCCCCTCCAGCTATATTTATCGCCTTCAACTGTAATATAAGTATTTCCCTGAATCGTAACCTCACCATCAACTGCTCTGATACCCGCGCCGCCGTTTCCTTGAATACTCATTATAATCTTGTCAGCTTTTATATCTAAATTACCGTAATCATGACGTATGCCATACCCTTCAGTCGCTGCTGACCCCGAATTAAAATTTATGGTATCAGCTATAATTTTTGTTTTCCCATTGTTCCAGATACCATAGCCACGAGTATAACCCTTATTATCAAAAGTTAAATTATCTGCTATAATATCTGCACTGCCATCCTTATTTACTTTTAAGGCAGCTACTTCATCATTATTTTCTCCAGTACCACCCAAAGAATCTATGACAAACCCTACATCATCATTCTTTTTATTAACTATTAACTTACCTGATACATCCAAGCCATCTGCATGTGCATAATCCTTTAAATAGTTATAAGCAACTATCTTTACTTCACCACTACCATCGATTTTTAAAGTAGCGTTTTGGGCAATATCAACTGCATCACCATTTTCCTTTGTTTGATACTCTTCATCATGTATTACCCTAAATGTCCCATTAACATCAGTGACTCCACCAGTTATTTTTATGTGGTGATTAGTATCTATATTCTCTTTAACTCCACCTCCTTCCCATTTGTCAGTTTCTGCATAATTAGAAGCTAAGGCTGGAGCAGCTCCCCAGCACAGGCTTACTGCTACTAAAGAGCAAAGTGCTTTCCGCTGCATACTTATACTTTTATATTTTCTTTGCATCACAATCTTCCTTCCTAGAATATTTTTTACAGTTATCCGATATTTACTTTCAATACACCTCCTCATATGCATAAACTTACTGCTTAACTTTACTCGCAAAGCTAATACACACGAGTACAAAAGGCAGCCCTTTATTTCCCCCAATCGCACTCCTCAGCTTTGAAAAAAGCTAAAAAAAGAATGCTTCTTCCAAATCAATAAATCTGGAAGAAGCATTCTTCTGAAAGGAACACGTTCGGCGCATGTCCCCCCCAGATATACTTTCGCACTATTTTGTTTTTAAACCACTTGGATTTTATTATAAACTAACACTTTACTACTATCAATAAACTTAAAATTTGTATATATTGTTTTTTATTAATATCAACTTCACTTAACTTTTTTCAAATTTAGGGAAATACATTATCTATACAACAAAAAAATCCATGCAAACCGTAAAGTCTGCATGGATTCTACATTTTCAATTGGTGGAGACAAGCGGGATCGAACCGCTGACCTCTTGAATGCCATTCAAGCGCTCTCCCAGCTGAGCTATGCCCCCAAGACAATTAAGATTATAATAGAAAACAGCCTTACTTGTCAATATAATTGTAAAATATAACTCAAAAATATTGCAGTGGGTTGAGCACCGTGCTATAATGTATGACGCAAGCAAAGACGCCTGCCTTCCTGGGTCTAATCTACCTTCAGGAAGGCAGATTTATTTTTTCAGGAGTGTTTGACAATGCGTTCTATCGAAACTACCGCGGCCAAGCTTTCTGTTTTCAAAATGACCTGGCCTATTTTCATTGAAATTTTGCTGCAGATGATGGTCGGCAATGTAGATCAATTCATGCTCAGTCATTATTCTCAAAAATCTGTTGCTGCTGTTGGTAACGCCAATCAAATCATCAACATCGTTATTATTGCCCTCAGCGTAATAAGTATGGCCGCAACAATCCTGATTGCCCAATACCGTGGTGCCGGTAATAAGGAAAAAGTCACGGAAGTTTGTACCGTAGCTCTTTTAACAAACTTCATTTTCGGACTTATCATCAGTTCAATTCTGTTTTGTTTCGACAACTTCTTTCTTGATCTGCTGGCCGTACCTGATGACATCCGGTCTGAAGCCGGCTTATTTCTACGCTATATCGGCTTGTTTATAGTGGTCCAGGCAGTATACATCTCTTTTATTTCTTTTTTCCGCGGTTATTCACTGCTAAAAGTAACGATGATGACTTCTATCATCATGAATGTTATCAATATTATCTGTAATGTTTTCCTTATTCATGGCTTCGGGCCCATCCCCCCCTTGGGAGTATTGGGAGTGACTATTTCAACCAACAGCAGTAAAGTACTGGGTCTGCTGCTGATTCTATATTTTTTCCGTCGTTTTATCAATCTGCCCTTGTCTTTTAAATATCTTCGTCCTTTTCCCCAAAAAACTTTGCACAATATCCTCTATCTGGGTCTGCCTTCCGGCGGTGAGTCGCTTTCGTATCAGCTGTCGCAGATGGTGATTATGAAATTTGTCAATCTGATGGGTTTAGTAGTCATAACGACCAAAATATATGCCTATATCATTGCTATGTTCTCATACATTTATTCGCAGGCTCTGGCAATGGCGACACAAATCATCGTTGGTTTTCTTCTAGGCCGCGGCGACCAGGAAGCAGTCAGCCAAAGAGTCTGGCAAACTGTGCGGTTAGCGGTGCTGATCAGCGGTACCCTGACAACGCTCTTATATTTCAACAGCGACCATATCTATGGTATCTTTACTGATAACCCCGAAGTGCTGGAGTTGGGACGCCACATCTTTCTCATTGAAATTTTTCTGGAAATCGGCCGTGCCGTCAACATGGTTATGGTCATGTCACTGCAGGCTGCCGGTGACATCAAAGGTCCTGTAACAATAGGCTTACTTTCCATGTGGCTGGTTTCCGTAGCAGGTGCCTACTTTTTTGGTATCGTCCTCGATTTTGGCTTGATAGGTATCTGGATCGCTATGATGATGGATGAATGTTTAAGGGCCCTGATATTTATTTATCGCTGGCACAGTGGAGTCTGGCGTCACAAAAATCTTATTTAAAAGCAAAAAGAACGCAGATAAAATATCTGCGTTCTTTTTGCTTTTAAATTAATCTATATAGTTTTAATCTTATCAATTATTTTTAATAATAAAAATATAAATCGGTTAATTATTAAAAATAATTTATTTATTTTCAAATCACCAATTATTTATTTCTTTTAAATAAGTTATACAATGTTGATATTTCGTATCATTCATCTAAGAAATAAGTAAAATTCAGGTAAAACTTTTTGTAAAAATGAATAATTATAATAAATTTTACTTAAAAATGTTGCCGTTGCAACAGAGGAGATTTTCAAAATTTGCTATTCTGTTAACGCATTTTAAAATTTTCAAAGGAGGAATAATATGTCCCAAGCAGTAAAATGTTTAATTTTGTTGGCAGTAGTTGCTCTCTTATTCGTAACTGAACTTATTCCCTTGGCAATTACTGCAACGGCAGGCGCGATTTCCTGCGGCCTGTTAGGTTTTATTCCTGCAAAACAGGTATTCTCGGGTTTATCCGACTCTACCGTAGTCTTGTTTGCAGGTATGTTCGTCGTAGGTGCTTCCATGTTCTACACCGGTCTTGCTCAAAAAATCGGCGGTGTAGTAGTAAAAATGTGTGGCACAGGCGAGAACAGCTTGATGTTTGGCTTAATGATGGTCGGTACGGTTTTATCTTCCTGCCTGTCCAATACTGGTACTGCAGCCTGCCTGCTGCCAGTTGCGCTCGGTATTTGTGCCGCAGCTAAGATCCCCGCTTCCCGTCAACTGATGCCTCTGGCATTTGCCTGCGGTTGGGGTGGTATCATTACTATGGTAGGCACGCCGCCTAATATTATTGCAGTCGGCGCTATGACCTCTGCCGGTCTTGAACCTTTTGGCTTCTTTGAATTTGCCTGGATCGGTATTCCGGTTTCTATTGCTGGTATGCTGTACATGATGTTCGTAGGCAAATACCTGCTTCCGAAAGTAGATCTTTCTGCTGACCAGGAAATTGAACAGGAAATCGAAGCCGCTTCCACTTCTTCTACCAAACAAATCATCTCCGGCGTCATCCTTGCTTTGGTTATCATCACCATGGCTGTTGGTATCCCTGGCGTATCTTTGGAAATCGCTGCTATCACCGGCGCGCTTGTTTGCGTACTGACCGGCTGCCTGACCGAAAAACAAGCTTATGCTTCTATAGACTGGGTAACCATCTTCCTGTTCGCAGGTATGATGCCTGTTTCAGCAGCTATGGATACTACCGGCGCCGGCGCTTTGATAGCTGACTGGACCGTCGGCCTGATGGGCGGAAGTCCGTCTCCTTTAGTAGTGACCGCTATTCTGTTCATTCTGTCCTGCGGTCTGACCCAATTTATGTCCAACACTGCTTCAGCAGCTTTGCTGTGTCCGATCGGTATTGCTATTGCTAAACAGCTTGGCGCTGATCCGAAAGCAGTATTGATGGCGATCGCAGTTGCTGCTTCTTGTGCTTTTGCAACTCCGGTAGGCACTCCTCCGAATACTTTGGTACTTGGCCCCGGCGGCTACAAATTCATGGACTACGTAAAATGCGGTACCGGCCTCGTTATCGTAGCCTTTATCGTATCCCTGGTTGTAATCCCAGTTGTTTGGCCTTTCTTCCCTGCTAATTAACAGTAAAAAAAAGACTGCTTCTTTAAGAAGCAGTCTTTTTTCTATAATTCAGTCCTGTTTTCTAAAGGCTTCTGTCAAGGGCGGAATGATTTGTTTTTTACGGCTCAAAACGCCTGGCAGGTGATAGCATCCTTCCGCAGCAGCTTCGCCAAAAGCGTGAACAAGCTGTGTCTGAGGACTTCCTGCAGCTAAAAGATCTGTCGCTTCACCCAAAATATCAGTAACCATCAGCAGCGACAGGTCATAACCTTCCTGCTTACGAAATTCATTAAGAGCTTTCTGCAGTTCTCCTAACCGTTCTAAAGCCTGCTGCCGATCCATAATATTGATCTGACTGACCGTAATCCGGTGTTCGCCAAAATCGAATTCCTTAATATCATTACGCACAATATCCTGCACCGGCATCGTACCAATAGCAGAACCATGACGCAGTACTTCCATCGCAAAAGCTTCCGCATCCTTGATGCCGGCCTGCTCTGCCAAACGTTTAGCAGTATCCTGGTCAAAAAGAGTCGCAGTAGGAGAACGGAAATACAAAGTATCAGAAACTATAGCCGCAAATAGAATACCTGCCAAAGCCGGCGGCAGTTCGATACCTCTGTGCCAGGTAAGGTTGGCAACGATAGTAGCAGTTGAACCTACAGGCTCCTGTCTGATAAAGATCGGCGCGCCTGTCGTCAGCCCGCCCAGCCGATGGTGGTCAATGATTTCCAGCAAATGCGCTTCTTCAATGCCTTCCACCGCCTGACTGCGTTCATTATGGTCGACTAAAATAACCTCCTGACGATCGGGAACCAGCATCATACCACGATCCATCATCCCTACATATTTACCACGCTCCAACACCGGGTAACTGACAAATTTTGCCGCCAGCATCTTTTCTCTGACATCAGAAAGTAAGTCTGTCGTTTTCAGAGTCACAAGGTTTTTCGTCATCACCAGCCTGACCTGAAGGCTCTGATTGATCAGCCGGGCCGTAGTATAAGTGTCATAAGGCGTGCTGATGACAACAGCCTTATAACGCAGGGCCGTCTGCAGTACGATTGGCGTTATTTCCGTATCCCGCGTCAGAATCAAACCTGCGGCGCCGGCCTCCAGTACTGCCAGCTGCGCCTCAACTCTGTCACCGATGATAACCAGATCTCCATTTTTAATTGCCGTGCTAAGTGTTTTAGGCTCCGAAGCCCCAATTTTGATCTTACCATTAAAGGTATGTGTCAGATCACCGCAGATCAGCTGACCATCTAAAGTATGGACAATACTTCTGTAATCTGTTTCGCCGTCGTCCAGATCTTGAATTGACAGCTCATTATAATAACGTTTCGCCAGGTCGCCGACAGTAATGATGCCGACGATATTATTTTCCTGATCCAATACCGGTACGGATTTTAAACCTTCGTGCTCTACAAAAAGCCTGCCCACATCACGCAGTGACGCATCTGGCCCCACTGTCGGCGGCTGCGCCAGGCGTATATCACTTAACCGCGGATACAGATCATCTACTAATTTCGGTACCGGTATGCCAAAATGTTCCAGTACAAACTGTGTTTCCGGATTGATCTTGCCTGCACGTGCCGGAACTGCGTTCAAACCCAGCTGCTGCTTTAAATAAGCATAGGCGATGGCAGTACAGACCGAATCCGTGTCTGGATTACGGTGACCGATAACTAAAACCGTTTTTTCCATGCTTCCACCTTCTTATCCCCATATTTCTTACTTGTCATTGTAGCACAAAATAAAACTGTCAGCAGTAAATTTTAAGCAAAGAAACCTCCCGCAGAATGCAGAAGGTTTCTTTTGTTAATATTTACTGTTATTTTCTTTACTGCGGCGACCACCCAATTCGTTCAGCAGTTCTGCCGGATTGATATTATGATATGCCAGAAGCACTAAACAATGATACCACAAGTCGGACATCTCATACAAAACCTCTTTGCCGTTATTATTCTTGGAAGCAATGATAGTTTCTGCAGCTTCTTCGCCGACCTTTTTCAAAATCTTATCCTGTCCTGACATAAACAGGTAACGGGTATAAGATTTTTCGCCGCCATGGACGCGTTTGTCCTGAATGACGCGGTACAATTCAGCCAAAATACCGTGAATACCATCCGGTTCAGGTACCGGTAGATTTCTGCCCGCACCGCTGTTCCATAATGGATAACTGAAACAGGAATAATTTCCTGTATGGCAGGCTGCACCTTTTTGTTCAACCTTTACCAGCAGACTGTCACCATCACAATCATAATCAATACTGACGACCTTCTGCACATGGCCGCTGCTAGCGCCTTTGTTCCACAGCTCCTGACGGCTGCGACTCCAAAACCAGGTATAACCGGTTTCCACAGTCTTCGCCAGTGATTCGCCGTTCATATAGGCCAGCATCAGCACGGCATTGGTTGCTGCATCCTGAATAATGGCCGGAATCAAGCCTTTTTCATCAAATTTTATTTTAGAAAAATCTACTTGCATTATAATCTCACCTCTACACCTTTAGACCGCAGGTATTCTTTGACCTGCCTGATAGTAAACTCTTTATAATGAAAGACTGATGCCGCCAAAACGGCATCGGCTTTACCTTCCGTCAAAACATCATAGAAGTGTTCCAGCTTACCTGCGCCGCCGCTGGCTATCACAGGTACCTTCACCGCTTCGGCAACCGCCCGGGTCAGTGGTATATCATAGCCGTTTTTTGTACCGTCAGCATCCATACTGGTCAGTAAAATCTCGCCGGCGCCCAATTCTGCCGCCGTTCTGACCCAGTCCAGTACATCAATTCCCGTAGGAGTACGTCCGCCATGTACATAAACTTCCCATTTATCTGTACCGCAGCGTTTGGCATCTACAGCTAAAACGATGCACTGGCTGCCAAACAGCTTTGCACCATCAGCAATCAGCTGCGGATTTTTTACTGCCGCCGTATTTACAGAAATTTTATCAGCACCTGCATTCAGAGCATTACGGATATCCTGCACCGTGCTGATCCCACCGCCAACTGTCAGCGGCATAAAAACCTGTCCCGCCGTACAGTTTATGACATCCAGCATAGACTTACGCTGCTCGACAGACGCAGTGATATCAAGAAAAACCAGCTCATCGGCAGCTTCAGTGTCATATAAGGCCGCCAGTTCAACAGGATCACCGGCATCACGCAATTCCACAAAATTAGTGCCTTTGACTACATGCCCTTCTTTTACATCCAGACAGGGAATAATTCTTTTGGTATGCATCTCAGACCTCCTTTGCGACCAGCAGAGCCTCCCGCAGGTCAACAGCTCCGGTATAAATGGCCTTTCCGATGATGCAGCCCTCAATCCCAGAGGAGGCTCGCTGCTGCAGCCGGCGTATATCTTCCAAAGATGCTACACCGCCGCTGGCAATGACTTTAACACCGCTGGCTTTTGCCAAAGCGGCAGTGGCTTCTACATTCACCCCACTCAGCTTACCATCGCGGCTGATATCAGTAAAAATAATATGCTCGACCCCGATAGCAGCCATTTTTAGAGCCAACTCTACAGCATCAATACCACCGCTGACACCCCAGCCTTCGATAGCGGCTTTCCCGTCTTTAGCATCGATACCTACAACAACCTGACCAGGAAATTCCCGACAGGCTTCAGCAACCAGCTGCGGTTCCCGCACTGCTGCTGATCCAAGAATCACACGGCTGACCCCCAGTTCCAGCAATTCTGCTACAGCTGCCAGACTTCTGATTCCGCCTCCTACCTGCACTGGCATAGAAGCGTGCTCCAGGATTTTTTGGATTGCAGGCAGATTACGTCCCGCACCGGCCAAAGCACCGTCTAAATCGACGACATGTAAATATTCGGCTCCGGCTGCCGACCAGCGGGCAGCCATTTCCGAAGGATCATCAGCAAAAACAGTTTCCTGGTCAAAACGGCCTTCCGTCAATCTTACGCAGCGGCCGCCGCGGATATCTATAGCAGGAAAAATTATCATGGCTGCCACTCCTTAAAAGCACGCAGCAGGCCAAGGCCTGCCCGGCTTGATTTTTCTGGATGGAACTGAAAAGCCTGCACACTGTCGCAGCCGACGGCAGCCGTTACTTCCATGCCATAATCACATACGGCAGTAATGAGCTCTTGCTGCTCCGGCTCAACATGAAAGCTGTGCACAAAGTACACATATTCATCTCCCGCTTTCTGCAGCAGCGGCGAACTGCTGCGTAAACTCAGCTTGTTCCAGCCCATATGCGGTACTTTTAAAGCGGTATTCAGTCTGCGCACCTGCCCTTGAAAATAGCCCAATCCTTTCACTCCGGGAGCTTCATCACTGCCTTCAAACAAAACCTGCATTCCCAGGCAGATACCTAGAAACGGCCTGCCGCTGTGCAAATATTTCTGCAGTATCGTCACCAGGCCGCTACGCTGCAGATTAGCCATACAATCGCCAAAAGCACCTACTCCCGGTAAAATCAATTTATCAGCCTGTGCAATAACTGCGGCATCACTGGAAACCACCGGGTCGCCGCCAACAGCAGCGATCGCTTTATTAACACTATGCAGGTTTCCCATCCCGTAATCAACAATGACTATCTTCGAGCTCATAAAGCCCCCTTGCTGCTCATCACGCCCTGAACGCGCGGATCTGCAGCTACTGCCTCTGCCAGCGCGCGGGCAAAAGCTTTAAAAACTGCCTCAATAATATGATGTACATTTTTACCATACAAGACTCGAATATGCAGAGTCATGCCGCTGGCCACGGCTACGGCGCGGAAAAATTCCTCAGTCATTTCTGTATCGTAGTTACCCAAAGTTATTTTAGGAATTTCGGCTTCAAAAACCAGGTACGGCCGCCCGGAAAAATCCAGTACTACCTGTGCCAAAGCCTCATCCATTGGAATAAACCAACTGCCATAGCGGTGAATACCGCTTTTATCGCCAACAGCCGCTTTAAGAGCTTCTCCTAAAACGATGCCGCAGTCTTCAACCGTATGGTGACAGTCAACCTGCAGATCTCCCTGTGCTTTCACCTGCAAATCAAGAAAACCATGCTTGGCCAGCAGTGTCAGCATATGATCGAAAAAACCGACGCCTGTAGCGATATCCGCTTTCCCGCTGCCATCAAGCCCAATACTGACACTGACCGCAGTTTCTAAAGTTTTTCGTTCTTTAACTGCCTGCCGCATCATATTGCCTCCTCTCCGCATAAGCGCTGCAGCTGGCTGATGATTTCAGCATTTTCCAGCGGCAGGCCTACCGTGATCCGCAGGCATCCCTGCAATACAGGATGACTGGTATAATCGCGCACCAAAATTTTCTTCTCCAGCAGTTTGCGGTATAAGTACATTCCTGCCAGCATCTGCTGTGTTTTTTCACCCTGGCTGCCATATTGCTGCTCGCAGGCAGCCGCTAAACGGGCAGTCAGTTCGCCCTGCGGGCAACAGGTCAGAAAATTCGTTGCGGACGGCCAGATTTTCAAGCCCATTTGCTCCAGTTGTTCCCGCATCAGATCACGCTGCTCGATAATAGTTTCCAGTTGTTCTTTATATAAGTCTTTTTGGCGGTAAACCTCTTCCGCTACAGCTAAAGACCAGGCATTAACATGATAAGGCAGCAGTGTTTTTCCCAAAACACGCATGATACCGGCACTGCCGACAGCATAACCTACACGCAGTCCAGCCAGTCCGTAAGCTTTAGAAAAAGTACGTAAACACATAAAATTACTGTATTTACCTGTCAGAGCCAAAGTCGAACCTGCTACCAGCTTTAATTTATTCAGCGGGCGCAGATCCTGCGGATCAACGCCGCTGCCTTTAGCAAACTCCATATAGGCTTCATCCATTACTACCGGGCAGCTGACATTTGCTAAAATCTTCTCCATTACTTCAAGCGGATTATAATTTCCCGTCGGATTGTTGGGATTGCAGACAATCAACAGCGCCGGCTGCTCTGCCCTGCAAATTTCGATGACCTTATCTGGATCGACATATCCCGTCAGCGTCAGCGAATACGGTGCGGCTATACTGTCGGCCAGCTTGGTATAAACGCCATACATAGAAAAGGACGGATACGGAAAAGCGATTTTACGTCCATTGCCGCCAAAAGCATAACAGGCCATTTGCAAAAGTTCACTGGAACCGTTGCCGATTCTGATATTGTCTGCATCCAGCGCCAGATCTTCAGCAATCAGCCCGCGCAGCGTTTCAGCCTGCATCGGCGGATATCGGTTAAAAGGAAACCCGGCCAGCTTCGCCGCTACAGCCTGCTCAATCGGCCGCGGCAGATTATAATTACTTTCGTTGGCATTGACGATAATATCGGCAGCCACATGTTCTACAGCATATTCTTCCAATTCTTCCAAGCCGGTCCTGGCATTAAATCCAGCCATCTCCTCACCTCTTTTCCATACGCACGCGGATAGCGTTAGCATGCGCCTGAAGCCCTTCAGCTTCAGCCATTTTAATAACGTCACTGCCCACAGCAGTCAAGGCGCCCTGCGTATAAGCAATGATACTTGTTTTCTTCATAAACGTCTCCACATTCAGCACTGAGTAGAAACGGGCAGTGCCGCCGGTAGGCAGAATGTGGTTCGGTCCTGCGTAATAATCGCCCAAAGGCTCCGGTGAATAAGCGCCCAAAAAGATCGCACCGGCATTACGCAGATAAGGCAGCAGAGCAGAAGGCTCTTTCGTCATAACCTCCAAATGCTCCGGTGCTGATATATTCGCCATCTCAATTACTGTTTCCATATCAGACGCAATAATGATCTTGCCATGATTTGCTAAAGACAATGCAGCGATCTCCTGCCGCGGCAAAGCAGCAAGCTGCATCTCAAGCTCTGCTGCAACAGCATTGCCCAACAGCTCACTGTCCGTAACTAAAATAGCGCTGGCCAGAGGATCATGTTCCGCCTGGCTCAAAAGGTCAGCTGCCAGATATTTAGGATCAGCGCCATCATCGGCTATAATCAATATTTCGCTGGGACCTGCCAGCATATCAATGTCGCAGTGCCCGTAAACAGCTTTTTTAGCCAGCGTCACAAAAATATTGCCCGGGCCGGTAATTTTTTCAACCTTTGGTACAGTTTCCGTACCAAAAGCTAACGCAGCAATGGCCTGTGCACCGCCCATTTTATAAATTTCCCTGATACCTATTAATTCAGCCGTAACCAGCACATAAGGATTGACTTTGCCATCACGTCCGGGCGGTACTGCCATAACGATTCGTGGTACTCCTGCTACTGCAGCCGGTACAGCATTCATAATCACAGAAGAAGGATAAGCCGCAGTTCCACCGGGGACGTAGATACCCACAGAGTCAACAGGAGTTACCTTCTGTCCCAGCATAGCACCGCATTCACGGTTAGTCAGCCAGGTTTTTGGCAGCTGTTCTTCGTGAAAGCGACGCACATTTGCAATAGCACGTTCGATGGCTTCTACCACTTCGGCATCAGCTGATTGTCGGGCTTCTGCAAATTCAGCCTTGCTGACCCGGATATTTTGGACACTCAAGCCTGCTTTATCGATCAGATTAGTATAATAAAGCAGCTTTCCATCACCGCCGGCCCTTACGTCAGTCACAATTCTTTCGACGACCTGGGCTGCTGTCAGCGGCGCACCAAACATAGCGGTAACACCTGCCTGTACTCCGGGGGACAGCTCACATTCATCAAAAGCTTTTTTCTGCATCAAAGCTGCTATTTCAACAGCACTCATTCCTCTGGCATCTGTTACTTGCATTGCTCTTCCTCCTCATCCAGTACCTTACGCAAATCTCGGACCAGTTTATCCAGACGGTCAAATTTCAATTTAAAGCTCACCCTGTTGGCAATCAGTCTTGCTGTCGCCGTATAGATGGAATCTACCTCCACCAATTTATTCTCTTTCAGGGTACGGCCTGTTTCCACAATATCAACGATCAGCTCCGACAATCCAACCATCGGCCCCAGTTCAATCGAGCCGTTAAGCTTGATGATCTCGGTCTGAATCCCCAGACTGCGAAAATACTCCTGGGCACAGTTCGGATATTTAGTTGCTACCCGCAGATGCGCATAATCAGTCAGCCTGGGCCGCTGCATCTGCTCAGGAACTGCCAGCATCAAACGACAGCGTCCATATTTCAGATCCAGCAGCTCATATACGTCCTTGCGTTCTTCCAGCAGCACATCTTTACCAATGATCCCGATATCGGCAGCACCGTATTCTACATAGGTCGGCAAATCGACAGTTTTAGTAATTATAAAGCGCACCTTGCTATCCTCGTTACTGATAACAAGTTTGCGCGAATCTTCAGTTACGTTATCAGCACTATAGCCTACTTTAGCCAGCAGCTCTACTGATCTTTGAAACAGCTTGCCCTTCGGCAACGCTACGGTAATATAATCCATTACGGCACTTCCTTTATCAATCTTCGATATACAGCAGCGTATCGCAGGCGTTAGCACGCTGCGCGTCCACTGCTTCGCTCTGGTTAAAAGGCTCGGCAGCCAGCTTCACTGTTTTGCCGCTCCTGCGCAGACACATACACTGCGCGATCGCCTGTGGCAGACAGCCTGCCTGCCAGGCCACCAGAACATCCCAGCTGCTGATATTGTCCAGCTGCCGGCGCCGACTCAGAATCAACATGATCCTGTCTATCCCTATAGCAAATCCTGTTGCCGGGCAGGATCTGCCAAAATTTTCCATCATTGTATCATAACGGCCGCCGCCAATGATCGGGAAACCCATATCCTCAGCGTAGCCTTCAAATAACATTCCAGTATAATAATCAAGGTCGCGCAAAAGCCCCAGATCAAAACGCAGATAACCAGCCGCACCATAGACCTCGGCCAAAGCATAGATTTCGCGCAGATCCTGCACAGCCTTGGAGCTTTTATTGTTCAAACCACAGGCTTCAACCTTATCTAAAAGTTCAAGCCCGCCATGCAGAAACGGCAGCTCTTTAAACAAATCTTTTTGTTCCGGTGACATCCTGCTGCCATCTGCCAACGCTTCCAACCGTACCACATCATGCTCGATCAGGCAGCGTTTCAGCTCCTGCGCCTGCAGTTCAGTGACCTCAGCCGCTTCAATCAGACCATTTATAAAATCGATCTGGCCAACACTGATCACAAAATCATTTAACCCTGCTGCCTGCAGCGAAGCTACTGCTAAAGCCAGCATCTCGGCATCTGCCGAAGGTCCGGCCGCACCCATCATTTCAACACCGGCCTGATTAAACTCACACTGGCGTCCGGCCTGTGTTTCCTCATAGCGAAATAGATTCGCCAGATAAAAAAGCCGTTTTACCGCCGGTCCCTCATTGAGCCGAGTAGCTACCAAACGCGCCAAAGGAGTCGTCATGTCCGACCGCAGCAATAAAATATTATTACGACGGTCAAAAAATTTAAAACTGCTGTCTGACAGCTGACCTGCTGCGGCAAAAGTATCCAGATATTCAAAAGTCGGCGTGACCACTTCGTCATAGCCCCAGGCTTTAAAGGTAGAGGCAAGCTTATTTTCAATTATCCTTCTGGCGCCGGCTTCACCCGGAAGTACGTCCCTAGTTCCATACGGCACCTGCAAAGCTTTATTATTCAGCATTGTGCTTGTCTTCCTTTTTTAATAATGGCATTATCGAATTATAGCCGTCAGCGCCATAAACCAAACAGCGTTTAACCCGTGAGATCGTCGCCGTACTGGCGCCTGTTTTTTCTACTATCTCTTCATAAATACAGCCTGCATCAAGCATTCTGGCAACCTCCAAACGCTGCGCCATGGATTTCAGTTCGCTGATCGTGCAAATATCCTCAAAAAAGTTGGAACACTGCTCTTCACTTTTTAAGCTAAGAATCGCTTTAAATAATTGATCGGTCAAATGGTCTCTGGTTTTTGCAGCCATGATTGCCTCCTTAAATTTAGCTGGTGCTAGCACCTTTTTTCTTTTATACTTTATCACTTTATCTTGTGAAAGGCAAGGTTTTTTACAAAAATTTTAAAATTTTTATTGACAAGTGCCGATTGTAAGTGTATTATTTTGTTTAACAACTTCAAACGGTATTTCATCAAGAGTAGCCGAGGGACTGGCCCTATGAAGCTACGGCAACCATCACGACGTGAACGGTGCCAAATCCAACGGATGTAAATCCGACAGATGAAGCAGTACGAAACGCTTTCGTTACCCTTCACCTGTGTGAAGGGTTTTTTTACGATTTTAGAAAAGAAAGAGGAACGCTGTATGATCGATTTACGCAATGTGGAAAAAACCTATTACAGCAATGCAGGTGATATCCACGCTTTAAAGAAAACAAATCTGCATATCAACGCCGGAGAAATATTCGGTATCATCGGCCTCAGCGGTGCCGGTAAATCAACCCTGATCCGCTGCATCAATATGCTGGAAGTACCTACCGGCGGTCAGGTCTTTGTGGATGGACAGGAACTGACTGCAATGAACAATCAGGAACTGCGCAAAGCACGCCAAAATATCGGGATGATCTTCCAGCACTTTAATCTGCTGGCCTCCCGCACAGTTTATGATAATATCGCTTTTCCGCTGGAAATACAGGGTATTTCGCAGTCTGAAATCAAAAAGCGGGTGCAGCCGCTGCTGGAGCTGGTACAATTACAGGACCGCGGCGATTATTATCCCAGCCAGTTGTCAGGCGGTCAGAAACAACGTGTCGGTATTGCCCGTGCTCTGGCCAGCGATCCTAAAGTACTGCTGTGTGATGAAGCAACCTCGGCATTGGACCCGCAGACAACAAAATCTATTCTCGACCTGCTCAAAGATATCAATAAACGCCTGAATCTGACTATTGTCATGATCACACATCAGATGGAAGTAGTCAAAGAAGTCTGTGACAGAGTAGCTGTTATCGAAAACGGCGAGATCATTGAAGAAGGTTCCATGATCGATGTTTTCACCGATCCGCAGAAGCCCACTACCAAAGATTTCGTCAAAAGCATCAACAATGTCGAACTGCCTGCACTGCTGCAATCTTCTTCAATCAGCGCAGTCTACACCGAAGGCAGCAAACTGATCGTGCGATTATCCTTCATCGGTAACTCAGCCGGCGATCCGATCGTTTCCGGTATGGTCAAAAAATTCGATGTCGATATCAATATCATCTACGGTAATATCGACTCGCTTAAGGATATACCCTTCGGCACCCTGGTCATTGAGATTTCAGGAAGCGCCGCAGGTATCAAAAATGCTCTACAATATCTGCATGAACAGCAGCTGAAAGTTGAGGTGATCGGTTATGTCTCCTGAAATGTTAGCTCTTTTACTTAAATCCTTTTGGGAAACCTGCTATATGGTGCTGGCTTCCACAATACTCGCCACACTCATCGGCGTACCGCTCGGCGTGATCTTAACCGTCACCCGTAAAAACCATATCCTGCCCAACGCTCCTGTAAACAGCGTTTTAGGCGCTATTGTCAACGCTACCCGCTCAACTCCCTTCATTATATTAATGGTAGCGATCATTCCTCTGACCCGCCTTTTAGTAGGCTCTTCGATAGGTACTACCGCTTCCATCGTACCTTTGACTATTTCAGCCGCACCCTTTATTGCCCGCATCATCGAATCTTCGCTGCTGGAAATCGACCACGGCGTTATCGAAGCGGCTCAGGCCATGGGCGCCAGCCCCATGCAGATTATCCGCAAGGTCCTTTTGCCGGAAGCACTGCATTCCATCGTTTTAGGTATCACCCTCGCTGTTATCGCTTTGATCGGTTATTCCGCCATGGCTGGTACATTAGGCGGCGGCGGCTTAGGCGATCTGGCGATCCGTTATGGCTATCAGCGTTTCCAAATGGACGTTATGCTGATCACTGTCGTCGTACTTATCGTTATGGTCCAATCTATCCAGTCACTCGGCGACTACTTTTCCAAAAAGCTTAATAAAAACAAACTATAAAATCATCTTATAAAGGGGAAATTATCATGAAAAAATTAGCTAAAATACTGACCGCGGCAGCTTTATGCGTAGCTGCCCTGACCACCTTCGGCTGCGGCGACGATAAAAAAGAAGCAGCAAAAGCTCCTGCCGGCGATGCGCCTATCAAAATCGCAGTTACTGCAGGTCCTCATGCTGAAATTATGGACAATGTCAAAAAACTTGCTGAAAAACAAGGTCTGAAAATCGAAGTAGTTGAATTCAACGACTATGTAACTCCTAATGTAGCACTGTTCCAAGGCGAGGTTTTTGCCAACAGCATGCAGCACCGCCCTTATTTAGATGCCACTCTGCAAAAAGAGCCTAAATTTGACCTGGTAGAAGTTTTCAAAACCGTTAACTTCCCGATGGCCGCTTACTCCAAAACTTTGAAAAAAGGCGACGCCATTCCTGACGGCGCCACAATCGGTATTCCTAACGATCCATCCAACGGCGGCCGTGCGATTTTAGTTCTTGCCAATGCCGGGCTGATCAAAGTCAAAGATATCAAAAACGTTACTACCACCGTTGCCGATATCACCGAAAATCCACATAACTTCAAATTCCTGGAACTGGATGCAGCTACCATTCCCCGCAGCCTGCCCGACGTTACCTTTGCTGTAATCAATGCCAACTACGCTATTCCAGCAGGCCTGAACCCTACCAAAGATTCCATCATTCTGGAATCTGCTGACAATCCGTTTGTCAACATCTTCGTAACCAAGAAAACCAATGAAAACGATCCCCGGATCGCTAAACTGAAAGAAATTTACCAATCAGCTGATAATGAAAAATTCATTATGGAACACTTCCAGGGCACCATTTTACCGGCCTGGAAATAATTAAAAAAAAAGCCCCCGGAATCTTAAAAATTCCGGGGGCTTTTTATTTATATTTTCTCTGATCTACAGTCAACAGCACTCAGCAGAACTTTTTGCACTGTTCAAAATACTGCGGTATAAAACTGATAAAATTACGTGTTGTCGGCGAGTGATAATGCTTGCGCCCCCATACCACTGCCGCCGTAGTCGTCAGCTCCAAAGTTGCCATGTATGCGGAAATACCGGTCTTGATCGTTAAATAATGAATTGCTTGGGCATCTTCTTTCCTCTATAGGCAGCGATTGAAATTTTCGCTGCAAAGCAAAATACCTGCCGCTTATCAACGGCAGGTATTTTTTATTTTGACTAATTTTTATAAACCTTCTACCCTGATTTTAAAATGCAGCAGGGCCAGCCAGCCCGCAATTGCCAAGGTGACGCAAACAGCGGTAATGATCCCCAGCCCTTCAATAAAATTGCTCCAGTTCAATGCACCCAGCATCATACCCAAGCTGCCAAAAACAGTATTCACCGCATTGATCAGCGACGAGGCAGAGCCGATATCCGTTTTCTGCTGATCCAATAATATGGCCGTACTGAAAGGCCTGGCAGCGCTTTCCATGATCGTGACCGGCAAAAATGATATTAAAAACCACCAAGGTGAAATACTCCCCACTGTCAGCAGCGCTGCCGCTGCCACTACAGTAAAAATAAAACAACCATAGGTAAATTGACGCGGCGATACGATCCCGATCAACTTCATATATAAAAACGGACCGACAACGGCAAAAAATGAGTTAGCAGCAAAAAAATAACTGTAGACCTGCTCACTAAGTCCAAAAGACTGTACATAAACATAGGAAGATACTGCCACATAAGCCATATAAGGTGCTGCCAGCAGCGAAAATACAGTCAATACACCAGTAAAGCCAACGTTTTTACCGACAACTGCCAATCTGCCGAATGTACTCCAAAAACTGCCCTTATAACGTTCGCTGTCCGGCAGTGTTTCTTCAAAAAAGAAGCTGGCGGCCAGATTAACAGCACCGGCGGCGATCAGGACCCCGAAAGTACCTCGCCAACTGACAAACTGCAGCAGAAATGCGCCGATAATAGGCGCGACCATCGGCGCAATAACGGCCATAGCCTGCACCAGCGCCAAAACACGATTTTTAGTGCTGCCATAGAAAGCATCTTTGACAACCGCCATCGACACGGCAACCATGCCGCCTGCACCCAAAGCCTGCACGATTCTGTACGCTATCAGACTGTAAATACTGCCGGCAAAGGCGCACAGACCACTTGCCAGCGTATACAGAACTATTCCCAGCAGTAAAATCTTCCGGCGTCCGTATTTATCACTTACCGGCCCAAACAGCAGAATCCCCACTGCGAAAAAGAAGAAAAAACTGACTAGCGTCAAATTGACCATCAAAGGTGTCGCAGCAAATTCTGTACCTATCGTCGGCAGTGCCGGCAGATATAAATCTATCGACAACGGTACAAACATATTCATCACAGCGATCAGTACGATCAAACCCTTTGCGCCTAAATATTTCTGCTGGATTTTTGAAGCGTTTTCCGTAAGCATTATTTTTCCTCCTTTAATCTAATAAAAAAACCGGATAAGAGAATATCTCTTATCCGGCAGTAGTGCCCTCCGAGGTGTTTCCATAAAAACAAGGTTATTTTAGCATCTGTTTAAATATTTGTCAACATTTTCACTGCAGAGCATTTTGAAATATCGACCGGCCTGTCAGCTCATATCAAAAATATTAAATTGTTCATATTTACCCCATAAATGCAGCGCCATATCTATTCGCCCGTCTGCAAGGAAGGTTACGCCCTCCGCTTCCAGCAAAGCACGTTGTTTTTCCTGCCCGCCGAAAGCATAATCAGGTGCCAGTACCCCGGTACGGTTCACGACCCTGTGACAGGGCAAATTACGTCCAGAAGGAGCGCAGCTCATGATATGCCCTACCTCACGCCCAGCCAGCGGATCACCGACCAGCGCTGCTATCTGTCCATAGGTATCCACTTTACCGCAAGGTATCCGGGCGACTGCCTCATACACCTGCTCAGCAAATGCCGCATCTACTATCCTTTCGCCGTTATGCGTAACCATAATTTTCCTCCGATTTTATTAGTATATTACAATGCCGTACCTTTTTGGGGGATAAAAAATCCAGACATATCTACGCCTTCCAGCTCCAGCAGTTTTATTTTTGTTTCAATACCGCCGGCATACCCAGTAAGACTGCCGTTTACACCAATGACCCGGTGGCAGGGAATAATAATAGAAATGGGATTATGTCCAACAGCACCGCCGACAGCCTGGCTTGACATCCGTTCCTTCTGCAGCTTCACTGCCATTTTTTTAGCAATACTACCGTAAGTTGTTACCTCTCCATAGGGGATCGTACATAAAATTTCCCAAACGCCCTGGCGAAACGCATTACCTTGTGGTGCCAACGGCAGCTCTGCCGCATCAGGCTTCTGCCCGGAGAAATATCTGTCCAGCCACTTTTTTACAATATCGAAAAGCGGTACAGAGTCCTTTTCAATCAAAGCTTCCTTCAGCGTCCCCTGATAATACTTTTGCCCTTCCAGCCATAAGCCGACCAGATTTTTACCGCAAGCGTCACACGCCAGCGTGATCTTGCCCAGCGGTGACAGGTATACTGTTGAATAATACATGGACTTCTCCTCCTTACTCCGGCTTCCTAATTACTTAATTTTGCTTTAATTATAACACAGTATTTATTTAATGCTCACTGTTTTCTGATATGCTTGGAGAAAAGTCCTTACAGCTGCCGTTACTGAGCACCTGCTGCCGGTTTAGATTTTTCGCAAATGTCTGTTTGACCGGCAACCATCCTTATTCTATAATAAGAGGCATAGGGGAGGGTTATTATGAAAAAAATATTTATCCTGGCACTGCTGCTTTTAACGCTCTGTTGCCATGCCAGCGCGGCATCCAGTATCCAGATCGACAATGTTACCAGTAAAGAAGTAAATAATTACATCGTCAACTTCATCACAGCCAGCGGCCAAAATTATATCCTTGATTCAGCCACTGAATACGGACTTGTCTTCACGGCGACCCATGTCCGTGAAAATTTTTTAGGTATCCAGGTGGCAACGCAGCAAAGCAAACTTAACTTTACTACTATCCAGAACGGCAACAACGTCGTACTTTCAATCAGCGAAGTCGCAACGCTTTACTACAACAGCGGCGGTGTTGATGTCCAACCTGTCAACGATCCTGTTACAGAACGCTCGCTTTTAAATATGGTCAAACAATATTTTAACGGACGTTATATGTTCGGCTATACGCTGAGTAATAAAAAGGTTGACAATGGTTATGAAATACAGGCTGTAGAGCCCGGTTTTCCTGCTGAACTGGCCGGTATTAGAAAAGGCGACATTATGGTCAGCATCAACGGCCAACTGACCAAAAAAATTCCAAAAAAGAAAATTTGGACAACAGATTTTTTTAATCCCTTTTTAGGCAATCCGGTAAAATTCGTTGTTAAACGCAACGGGGTAGAGAAATCTTATACCATCACACCTAAATTTATTCCTTCTAAATATATGCTGGATAAAAAAACTGCTGAATAAAAAAACTGCTGAATAAAACTAAAAAACCGGACAATATGTCCGGTTTTTTAGTTTCTCTATTCTTTTATTTGAAACAAATAAAAACGGCGCCTCAAAAAATTGAAGCACCGTCTAAATGCTGGAGCTACTGACAGGATTTGAACCTGCGACCCTCTCATTACGAATGAGATGCTCTACCAGCTGAGCTACAGTAGCGATTCAGAGCATAATAAGCTCTGCCATATAGTATAACGCAACCCGGCAAGTACTGTCAATATACCCTGTTTTCAACAGCTCATTTTCTCAGCAGGATTTTAATTACCGCCCATCGATAAACAAACCTCCGTTCCATTTTTATGGAACGGAGGCTGGGGATATTCTCAAGCAAGCTGGAGGGTTGCAACACCTTGCCGAAAATCAAAGCAACTATTTAAAAGGTCCACCTGGCACCAACATTCCACTGCCAGTCTTTCTTGAAATCACTGCCAGTGCTGCGTTCGATATCAAAATAGAAATGATTGTTTTCACTTGCCTGATAGGCAATACCTATACCATATTCAAACCAGGTATCATTGAAATCATCTTCTACTTTAAGTCTATTGCCATATTTGTCACTAAAACGGATTTCATAATCACCGCTGAATTCATGCAGCAAATTGGCTTTGACATAGAAATTAGTTTTTTTGTTGATATCACGCCCTAAATTGAACCCGACGCGTCCTAAAATACTGCTGATACCGCTTTGCTCGACTTGAGCGTCACCTGTGCTGTAATTACTTCCGCCCAGATAACCAATAGTCATCTGTGCCTTCGGTTCAATATACCAGCCATTTTTACTCAGACTGTTTTTTCTGCCATATTCAGCGCTCAAAGAAATACCTGTATTATCAAAATCGCCTGTTATCCTTTTAGCATTGCTGTCGAAAACTTCAAAATCATTGTCCATATGGTTTATTTTAGCCACTACGTCAAGATAATGTCCTTTATTGCCAAGCTGTGTTACATAGAAATTGATAGCCTTATTCTTATTATCACCATCGCCGCTTCTGTAACTGCTGCTGCCGTCAGTATAGCTGAAGGACACACCACCGTAACGCGTATACTTATCTGTCTGTTTCATTTTCTGGTCATATCCCAGCTCGTACATGGTATATTTATTTTCAAATTTAAATTTACCCTCGCGCCCTATCTTGCTGCCCTGGACTCTGACCCAGGCTCCCTGCGCTGTGTCGCCATTATGGCGCAGATCACCCATCCGCTCCAGCAGCGTTCCGCTGTCGCGCCAGGTATGATACGCTAACGCTCCTGCCGCTACAGCAGTTTCTACGGTTGTAGTTGGCTTATCACCAGGGTTCAACGTGTTAATGCTTTTCAAATACCAATGTGTGTAAAGATCATTGCTGTTATTAAGCGTATCAAGTTCATAACGCTGCCAGTATAAAGTACCTTCGCCGTCTTCGGCAGTAAATACTCCGTTACCTCCGTTGACACTTGCCAAAACAGTACCATGCGCATCAGCACCAAGCGTAGGATCACCTTCGCGCGCATTGATTTCTTTTAATGATAAAACATGGTTACCGGTAAAAGTGTCAGTTACAATCAGTTTATCGCTTTGATGCGCTACGCTGCCGTCGATATCCAGAATGATCTTACCTCCGTTACCACTTAAATGATCGACAGTCAATGTGCTGAAGCCTTGATTATCGGAAGTCATATCAATAACAGAATTCTGATTTATCATATGCGTTACCGTCGAATCACCAGTCACATTCCAGACACTGTCAGTAAGTCCCAAAGAAATATTACCATCACCGGCATCAGTTTTCCCAGTAAATATAGAATCTTGTTCCATCAGCAAATCAATAATGCCATCGGTTCCCGTTTTCATATCGCCTTCGATGAAATATTTACCGCCGCTGGCAACAGTAGTACCGCCGTTCAGATTAGACGTAATCGCCCCAGACTTGGCATATAAGGCATACCCATCATCGGAATTTACCAAAATAGCGGTATCTCCCTGCAATTCCACGCTGGCTCCGGCACCACTGTGATTAGTATAAATACCATAAGCGCTGTCACCCTCAACTGAAATCTGTACTTTATCGGCTAAAGTAACAGTACCCTGATCTGCAGCGTATACACCAGTCACATTATCACCATCAACAGTGATCTGCGCCTTTGCGCCCACAGCGGTTTTACCCATCGTCGCATAGATACCCATAGCATCATTACCACTTACTGCCAGTAAAAGGTCCTCTCCGGTATTGATCTTACTGCCTTCAAAACCGCTTTGCGCCGTAGCCATCAATCCGATAGCTCCATCACCATTAACTTCTATCTGTGTGGAATCACCTAAAGTAATCTCGGCGTTTGTGTGCTGTGCTACCACGCCACGCGAATTTTTACCGTCTGCACTTATCACAGCGTTATCAGCAACATCTATCACAGCACCCCACCATGCATAAACGCCCGCTGCATTCTCGCCCTGTGCTTCTATAAGCGCACTTTCACCAATTTTGATCTCAGCATCTGCATAATTGCCTCTCACGGCATTAGCTCCCTTACCGACTGCGGAAATTAACGCATCTGCACCCATTTCTACATAACCAGCAGTAGCAGAAAGCGCCTTGGCACCTTCACCTTCAGCTTCAACAATACTGTTGCTGCCAATATATATCTCGCCGCCGTTTTCATCACCCAGTACTGCTGTTGTATTATTGCCAACAGCCTTGATGATAGCCCGCTCCAGGATGATCTTCCCTGTGCTGACTGCCTGCAGGCCCATGCTGTCTTCTCCGAAAATATTAATCTGTGCCAGACCATCAACATTGACCGTCGCACCGGAACTTGCTTCAATCCCCCATGAACCGTTATTGCTGGGAACTGTTTCCGTGCCTATAGTTACATTTACATTTTCAGTAAAGTCAATTATGGTATTTTCACCACCAGCACTGACTCCCATCACCGCATCACCCTTGGCTATAATCTGAGCGTCAGCGCCAAATTCAACTTTTGCGCCTTTGCCGTCCCAGGCTTCCGCCCGAACTGCATTACTGGAATCGCCCTCAACAATGATTTGAGCATTTTTACCAAACGCTGCCGACATCCCATCATAACCACTGGCCCCTACTAAAACCCCATCAGAGTCGGAACCATTTATATGTATTTTGGCATTATCTCCTACAACCAGTCTCGCATCTTCACCAGCTACCCGTAGTCCATTGGCATAAGAAGTATTGACAATAGACAAATCAAGATTATCGCCGAAGGAAATCTCACCGCCGTCCCCAATAATCTCAGCTCCGCCGTCAAAACCATCCACACGGATAACGGCGCCATTGCCTATAACTATTTTGCCACCGGCATCAGTAACAGACAGCGCACTGCCGATAACTTCATCAGTTCCGGTATAGTTATAATTTATCTTAACATCGTCACCGATCTCAATAACACCATTTTCACTCATGACCTGGATAAGATTTGACTGATAGTCAGTATCGGCATTACCTGAAATTGTCGCATTGTCACCAATTTCTATTTTGCCGGAATTGCCATCAGCCCAAAGCAACAATGCCTGGGCATTCATGCCTTCCGCCGTGATCTGCGCATTATTGCCTACTTTAATCAGCGCATCATCTGCACTGACGCATAACGCTTTTGCATCTTCACCGGATACACTGATAACTGCATCATCGCCGAAATTTATCACAGCGTCTGCTGCATATACCCGGGCGCCATAACTGTCGTTACCTGTTATGACCACGCTGGCATTACTGCCAAACTCAATACTGCTTCCCTCTCCTCCAGCATATACACCTTCGCTGTATTCACCAGAAGCCTCAATATAAGTATTATTTCCGAAAACACCTTTCGATCCGGCACCGCCAAAAGAAACGCCCGTACTGTCTTCACCGGAAACGATTACTACTGTATCATCGCCGAATTCTGCCGTGCTGTTTTCTGCTTCAACATGAATTCCATCAGCATTATAACCATGTGCTTCTATTTGTGCACCATCGCCAAAAGTTATTTTACTGACATTACCATCATATTGGTTTTGAAGATAAACTCCATAAGCAAAATCGCCTGTTACTTTAATTTCTGCTTGATCCTTAAAGCTTACTTCACCGGACCGTTCGATAAAAACACCAATACTGGCATGACCATCCGAATTGATAACAGCACCGTTATCAAAAGTAATACTGGAGCCAGAAGCGGCACCTAAATGCACTGTATAAGCATTATCACCGCTTGTAGTCAGAATAGCATCCGCGCCAAAAATCGCTTGTGAATCGTTCCCTCCAACACGTACGGCATTACTGACAGCAGTTATTTTTGCGTCAGCGCCAAATTCAATACTGGAATTTTCAGACCATACAGACGCACCATAATTATAGTCTCCTTGAAGAACTATTTCCGCCGACTCTCCGAATTTGATGTGCGAATTATCTGCACTGGTTTCAACACCGACAGCAGCATTGCCTGTCATTTCGATTCCAGCACCATCACCAAATTCGATTTTAGAATTTTCTCCGTTTGTCTGGACCCCATAAGCTGAATCTCCATCTACAATTATTTTTGCATCATTACCCAACGTAACGTTTGCATTCTGAGCTGCTGCAACAGCTGTAGAACCGTTTCCTGTCATTTCGATTTCATAATTATCGCCGACAGTTACCGTCGTGCCGGCTCCGGCATTGATCGGAGCATCTGCCGCATTAGCTGAAAACGGCATACTTAAAACTGCTAAAGTCACCACCATCTGCAAATATTTTTGTCTGCTCATTTTTATCCCCCTTGATTTGACATAATTATATTTATATTCATTGGAATACAAATCATCTGAATAACTGCTGCCTGATGTTTATAAAAAACTTTATTTATCTATCCTGCAGTGTAGCATTGCGACTGCCGCTATGAAGAGCTAATCTCTCCAGTTTGCTTTCATTCCTGATAGTTGTAATTTTGCAATCAAATATAATTTATTAATCTCAATATTTAATAATATCTTTATAGTTTATTTTTAACATGATATCACATTTGTCCCCCCCGCAAGACATTTTTGTTATAAGTGAATACGCTTGTCTGAAAGTCTTGCAACTGGTACCAATCTTCTTTTTTTACAAAAAAAATAAACGCACCGTTCTCCTAACGGTGCGCTCATAATAAAAACAGCCGCTTTAAAATAAAGCAGCTGTTTTTGGGGATATTCTCAAGCAAGCTGGAGGGTTGCAACATCTTGCTGAAAATCAAAGTAACTATTTAAAAGGTCCATCTGCCACCAACATTCCACTGCCAGTCTTTTTTATAATCACTGCCGGCGCTGCGCTCGACATCGACATAGAAGTAATTGTTTTTACCAGTCTGCACTGCTGCGCCTAAGCCATATTCAAACCAGGTATCATCAAAATCACGATCAAGTCTTGCTTTTGTACCGCTGGCGTCCACCATTGAGGCATTATAGCCGCCGCCAAATTCATGCATCAGATTAGCTTTCAAGTATATATTAGTTTTTTCATTGATATCTTTACCAATATTGAAACCAATACGTCCCACAAAACTGTCGATTCCATCCTGATCTACCCTGATGCCATTGCTTGTGGTGTAGTCAGTTCCGCGCAGCCTGCCAAAAGTGAGCTGGGCCTGCGGTTCGATATACCAATTATTTTTCAGATTGTTTTTGCGCCCATATTCCGCGCTTATCGATAAGCCATTTTGGTCATAGTCACCGGTGATCTTATTACCGGAGGTATCAAAAACCTTAAAATCATTATCAAGCTGACTGTATTTCAACACTAAATCAAGGTAATGGCCCTTAGCACCGATCTGCGTACCGTAAATATTTAAAGCTTTAACTTTATTCTCGCCGCTGCCGCTGCTGTAACTGCTGTCGCCATCCAAATAGCTGAAGGAAATACCAGCATAACGCGTATACGCCGGCGTTGACTTCAATTTTTGGTCATAGCCAAGCTCATACTGTGTGTATTTATTCTCAAATTCAAACTGGTCACTGCGGCTCAGCTTACCGCCTTTGACCCTTACCCAGACGCCCTCTTCCTCTCTACCATGCTGGCGCAGATCTCCCAGCCGCTGCAGTAGCTGATCATGGTCGCGCCAGGTATGATAAGCCAGTGCTCCCGAAGCAGCGATAGCCTCTACACTGGTTGTCGGCAGGTTAAGATTTGTAATGCCTTTCAAATACCAGTCCGTCGTATAACCGGAAGCAGCACTGTCTTTTTGTCCCAGCTCATAACGCTGCCAGTACAAAGTGCCTTCCTGATCATCAGCCGTAAAAGTACCGCTGCCGTTGACACTGGCTAAAACAGTATTTTCTGCCGCCTGGCCTATTCCCGGATCACTGTCGAGTCCATTTATCTCCTTCAGTGACAGTGTCTGGCTTCCGCTGAAATCACCTGTGACATAAATTTTATCACTGGCATCAACCTGGGAACCATCAATATCCATAATGATCGTCCCACCGTTACCTGTCAGCGTTTCCACAGACAGCGTACTGAAAGCCTTATTATCGCCGGTCATATCGATCACAGACTGTTCATTCTGCAAACTGTTGAGCTGTGAATTGCCAGTCAAAGTCCACAGCGAATTTTTAGCCATAGTTAAGGTGCTCTGTGAATCATTGCCGCTGTCGAGCACAGCCTTTCCCTCAAACCGCGAACCTTCTGCCAGATCTAATGTAAGAATGCCGCCGTCCGCAGCCCTGATATCGCCGACAATATTATAAACACCACTGCCGGTAATAGTACTGACGGCAGCTGTATCACTATCTTTACCTTCCGCACTGAAAGCATAAGCATCTTTTGTTGAATCCACAGTAACAGCAGCGTCCTGTAAAATTACCGTGCCGCCGGCAAGCGCCGTTACGCCATGAGACTCACTGCCAACTGTCGTTATGACCGCGTCTTTTTTTAATTCGATCAGAGTGCCGTCATAACGGGCGTCTACACCATGTGACTGATCCCCCAGAGTTTTGATTTCTGCCCCTTCATCAATAGTGATTTTACCGCCGGCAGCAGTAAAATCATATACTTTAGTAATATTGCCGCCGCGGACAGCCGAAGCCTTATCGCCCTGAGTACTGATCTCGGCATCTTTGCCAACATAAAGCGTGGAATCGGCATGGATACCATAGACAGCAAAGGACTCGTCCCCTTCCGTCCAGATAGTTGCCTTATCGCCTACACTTATCTGTCCGGAGCTCCCCTGTTTAGTACCAACACCGTTAAAACCAGTATATGATAAATAGCCCGCCTGAACGGCATTTGCGCCATAACCTTTCCCTTTGGCATAAATCGTACTGTCGTCGCCGATTGTAATATTACTTTGGCCTTGGCTCGCATTGCCATCCATCGATAATACCGCAATGCTGTTGACATCATAGCCTCTGATATTATCGTGCCCTATCGTAACACCGTTGCCGATTTCAATCTTACCGCCGCTGGAGGAAGCAAGCGCTGCCCCTGTAGCACCATAACTGTTGCCGGTAACTGTACTGCCATCGCCTATTTGGAGCAGAGAATCTTTACCCGTAACGTACACAGCAGAATTAGCTGATGAATTTAAAATACTGCCGGCACCTAAAATAACTGTCGCCTTTTGACCATAGCTGCTTGAGTCTACACGTACCGCAGAAGATTTAGCCTCAACGATCGTTTTACCAAGCTTAATACTGCAATCGCCGCTGCCTGCAACGCCCCCTGTAGCATAAGTCTGGATTTGGATACCATAGCCGTCGCTGGTAACGGTAACATTATCGCCAACAATCGTACCGCCATCTTTATACCCGACAAAAATACCTGTTGTATTAGAACCGGTATTTATTACAGAATCAGCTGTCATCGTGTAGGTACTACCGTCTGTAATCCTTACGGGACTTACATCTGCGGCCTGCGCTAAAAGCGGCATATTTATTATCGCCAGTGTGACCGCCATTCTTAAAGCTTTCTTGTTATCCATTTTTATCTCCCCTTTGATTTTTTATATAAACTTATAGTAATAAGTTTATGTTTTGGCCAGTTTATCGCTTCCTTTCACTTATCCGCTATATTGTTTATCTTTTTGTTAATATTTTTCCTTAATATTTTATTAATATATTGTATTGCTATTTTTATTCTTATTCTTTAATTTACATTATACTATCATATTTGTCCCCCCCGCAAGACATTTTTGTTGTAATTGCATACGCTTGTCTGAAAGTCTTGCAACTGGTACCAATCTGACTTTAACCAAGCTCAAAAATAAAGCGCCGTTTTTCAACGGCGCATAAAAAAAGTTACCCGTTTTGCTTAAAAAAACAAAACGGGTAACCGGGGAGTTATTCAAACGGAATATTTTATACTCCGCCTAAATATCCATATTTAGTTATAAGTTTCTTTAACAACAAATTTTAATTTGCGTCTGCCAGCAACCTTTTAATCGTCATTTTCTTTAAACTTTTTTCCAGTTCTTCCTGCAGCTTGCAGTAAAACCCGCGGACCGGACAATTTTCAGTAGCATAACGGCTGCAGAATTTATCCTCTTCCAGACAACGGTTAACCCTCATTGTCGGTTCCATGATATTGAGGATATCCAATAAAGTGATATCATCTATTTTCTGTGCCAGCGAAAAGCCGCCCTGCGCTCCTACCAGTCTTTCAATGATTCCAGCCTCTACCAGCTTATGAGTTATTTTCAGTACATAATTTTTCGGAATCCCCATCGCGGCTCCGATTTCTTTTGATGTAGTGATCTCTTTTTTGATTGCCAAATGCAAAACTATTCTTATGGCATAGTCAGTAGTAACGTTCAGCTGCATACTTTCCCTCCGCAAATGACCCTTTAAATTATCAATAACAATTATTTTTAGCGGTTTCCTATTTTTCAATACTCTTGTTGCTTTATTATACTTTATCAAATGTTACTTGGCAATAGCTTTAATTAAAAATCCTTAAAACATAAAAAAAGACCCGGAATAAATTCCGGATCTGGCATTTAAATTTTTTTGATCGCCTCTACGACTTTAGAATAATTTGCTTCAGCCTGAGCAAACAGCCCGTCCAAATCTTCATACTGATCATTACGGCAGTCCTGACACATTCTGGAAAAAATCTCATATAGTTTAATAAGACCAAGATTTCCACTGACGCCTTTCAGCGTATGCGCTACAGGCAGTACCTCATTATAATGTTTATCAGCGATGAGCGTACGCAGTTTATTCATATTTTCGTCGTCAACAAATTTTCTCAGAAACTTTATCATCAGCATTTCATTATTCATAAAACGTCTTAAAGTTTCTTCGACATTAACGCCGGCACCTTCTAATTCTGTTTGAACAAATTTATCCATAACTTCCGTCCACCTTTTCACTACAGCTTTTACTGATATTTATATTATAACATAAAGGTTTTGGAAATGCAGGTTTAAAAAGCTTTGCTCAGATTTTATTTTTCGGTTTGCGGCCTCTGGTTTTTTTCACTCCGTCCAGGCTGTTTTTCTTAACAACCTTGGCCAGTTCAGTGATCAGATGCAGCTCATGGGCGTCGCAGCCCTGCAATAATTCTGCCAGCTCATTTTGGAAAATCTTCTCGCTGCGGTGAATATTATCACAGAGGAGCTCGTCTACGGAAACATCCAGAACATTAGCCAGATGAATAATCGTAGGCAGGCCTAATTTAGTATTTCCTGTTTCAATATTACTGATATGCGGTGTAGACAGACCGGTCACTTCTGCGATATAGCCTTGGGTAACGCCTTTACGCGCACGGGCAGCTTTGATTCTGACCCCAATAGCTTTGTAATCAATGTTCATTTCTTCACAACTCCTTTTAATTTAATCTGCATTTACGAAATTGCAGATACAGCAGGCAATAGTTTTTTTAATATCTAAGAATACATTCGCAGAATTTATTATAACTTAAACCTCAGGCTAAAGCAATACTTTCTTGCATAAAAATATTTGTAATCGTTTTTAAATATAGGCATAAGTTATAAAAATACAAATTAAATTGATATTTAAACTATTGTCTTTAAGCTGGAAGAAGTGGTACCGTTAAGCTGCCTTCAGGCATCAGAATAATATTATAGTCATTGCCAATTACTTTTTCGGCTTCAGCCAGAGCTTCTTCCACGGTAGGCACTGCTTCGAACAGCATATCATGCGCCAGCTCTTTGTCCAGTGACGAAACTAAAATAAACTTTGCTTTTTTGGTAAGACGTGTTACCGCGAAAGCTTTATTGGCACCGATCTCAAAATGTTTTTCCAAGTCGGCTTTGATAGCGTCTGCCGTTCCCAAACGTTTGCAGGTTTCTTCCAGCACCTTCGAACCGCTGCCTTCTTCACATTCTCCGATAATGATTACTACCCCGCCTTCACGCACAGCACACCAGGCATTATCCATTGTTTTCTGCAGCTGATATACATTGATATCCTTGGGGTAACCGCCGCAGCTGGCGATAACCAGATCTGCCGCCTGCGGGATCTCGACACCGTAGACCTGATCGACGAATTTGCAGGCTTCCTGATGTGCTTTTACATAATCACCGGCAAAAATCTTTAAAAATTCATGCTGAGCATTCAGGATCGCATTAAAAAGAAATACGGAATGGTTTTTGGCAAACATGGCCACACCTTCCATTTGGTCTTCATAAACAGGATTGCCGACAGTTTTACCCAGACCTGCATTAGGATCCAGCATAAAGCTGTGGTTGACACGTACGGTTTCCATAGCTGCAACACCCGGCAGAATGGCTTTCCGTCCGCCGCCGTAACCACTGAAATAATGATGTACGATCGTTCCAGTCATAATAACGTGATCGACATGACAGATATGCTTATTGAGCCAGACCGGCGTACCGCGGGAGGTATCACCGAAATACTCAAAATCCTCACTGACCTTGGCATCACTGTTATACATTTTTAAACGCCCTGCCACCTCTGCACCGACGGCTTCGACCATTTCTTCATGAGTCATATTACGATGCGTGCCTAAGGCAAAAACGATATGCATATCCTCGTCCTTGATACCCAGCTTATTCATTTCGTTGACCAGAATGGGCATAAAGACAAAACTGTTGGCCACACGTGTCGGATCATTGCAGATAAAGGCAATCTTCTGTCCCGGTTTGACCAGTTCGTTGATTGGCGCACTGCCGATAGGATGATAGACGGCATCTAAAATCGCCGCTTTGACATCCTCCAGCAATGGCATTTTGGCCACTGTGACCTCTTTGATAACACGGTCGGACTCCAGAGAAAACTCTTTACTGCCATGACCATATTTATAGGAATAATGACTTATGCTCATACAATCAACTCCTTTATTTTTGTTAACTCTATTGTACCATAGACTATGACAAATAAAAAAGGACGGAAAGCTCCGTCCATGTATTTTTTTAATTTATTTTTTAGGCAGTGACAATAAAACCACGGTTAAAATAATGCAGGTCATCCCGAACAGATCCTCCAGCGTCAGAGGCGTTTTCAGCCACAGCACTACGGCAATGATCGAAGCTAAAGGTTCGGCACAGGAAATAAGACTGGCTTTAGTAGCGCCTACTACTTTTAAGCCCACTAAAAAAACACTGTAGCTCAGTACCGTAGCCCCCAGGATCAGATAGACCATAGCAGCGACTGCCGCACCATCCCAATGGCCACTGGGCTCAAAAGGATTGATGAAGATACAGAGAAATCCGCCTGATAAAAACTGGCCCCAGCCGATAATCAAAGTCGTCGAATATTTTTGCAGCAGCCGAAACGGCATAACTGTATAAAACGCCAGGGAAATAGCAGAAATTATCCCAATGGTCAGCGCCGCCGGCGACAATACCACCGAATCCAGGCTGCCGTGAGTAGCAATCAGAAAAACTCCGGCCAGAGCAAAAAAAATACCGACGAACTCACGCCCTTCCGGCAGGCAGCGGTTTTTCCAGGACATCCACAGCATGACAAAGATCGGCGCCGTATATTGCAGCACTGTAGCAGTAGCCGCATTGCACAGTGAGATCGTGTAATAAAAACCAAACTGTGCCCCTAACAATCCCAGAAAAGAAAATGCCAGCAGATCTTTACGATCTTCTTTATCCTGCAGCACTGCCCAGATATTCTCGCCGCGGCACAGCAGATAGCCTAAAAAGACCACGCCGGCAATGATCTGTCTTACCGCTATAAGCCAGGGAGCGCCTACATCATAAAATTGAAATAAAAACTGGCCGGCAACGCCGCCCAGTCCCCAGGCTGCTGCTGCCAGCAGAATGAATATCACGCCCAGGCGAAATGAAAGCTGCATAAACTGCACTCCTTTAAATATCAATAGATTTCATTGTACGCCAGCGGCGGGATTTAGTCAATAAAAAACCGTACCGGCTTTAAATACTGGTACGGTTCGTTATTTTTTATTAAATGATCGCCATAAAATAACACAGAGAACAGAATAATATTGTTAATGTTATCATGATCGGATCGGCGATCGAAGTACGGTAATTTTCCGGATTATATTTGGGACTGTTGCGCAAAGGCTTGGCATCCAAAAATTCCATTGGGTTATGACTCAACTCCATGGATTTTTCATATAATACCTCCCAGGTATTGCCAAGCGCCCGGCTTACTGCACAGCACAGATAAGACAGCCCGGTCACGATGCCCGCAAAAGGCTTTCGGTAAAACCAGTCCGTATCCAGCGATAAAGCTGTATGCGGCGCCATTTTTGGCAGATACATCATAAACGGCAGCATCGCCATTCCCAGCATTTCTATAGACTGGGTAATATGGTCGACCGTAAAGGGGTGGTATGGTTCCATCGTAAAGGGCAGATACCTGTACAAAAGCTCGGGATAAACGCCGTATAACACGCACAGAGTCGCGCCGATACCCATGGCTACATACATATTCTTCGGAACTTCACGTTTGATGACCACGCCGTTATCAGGCGCCAGGAAGATGAAGTAGATCATCTTGAGGGCGATGGATAAAAACGTACCGACACCAGCCAGCTGCAGCAGCAGCTCAACAGAACCGTAATGGGCAGCAGCGGCGGCGCTGATCGTGATGGATTTACTGATGAAGCCGTTGAACAGCGGCACACCGGAAATCGAAAGGGCAGCGATCACAAAGCACCAGAACGTAAACGGCATCTTTTTAGCAAGACCGCCCAGCTGGTTGATTTTGCGGATACCAGTCGCATAAATGATCGCGCCGGCACACATAAAGAGCAGTGATTTATAAAGGATATGGCTGAAAGCATGCGCTGTTGCGCCGTTCAGCGCCATAGCCGTTCCCAATCCTACGCCGGCGACCATAAAGCCGACCTGGCTGACGATGTGGTAAGAAAGCAGACGCCGCATATCATTTTCCATGATCGCATAGCAGGCTCCGTATAAAGCCATCAGCACACCGAACCAGATCAGGAAGTCAGTGCCTGCAAAAATGCGGATTAGACAATAAACAGCGACTTTAGTAGTGAACGAACTCAGAAAAACGCTGCCGGTGACCGTACCTTCGGGGTAAGCGTCAACCAGCCAGGCGTGCAGCGGCACTACGGCCGCATTGATGGAAATGCCGAGACAGATCAGCCAGAAGGCAGCATCCCATTGTCCCTGTGCCAGCGGCATAACTAAATAATCTCCGGCGCTGACCTTTAAGAAAATACCGGCCAGCAGCAGATTGCCGCCGAACATATGCACTAATAAATACCGATAACCAGCCTGCCGCGAAGCAGGAGTTTTTTTACACCAGATAAGAAACAGCGAAGTAGCCGCCATCAGCTCCGAAAAGAAGATCAGAGTCAGCCAGTCCTGGGCTAAAGTTACGCCCAGCGCGCTGCCGGCATAAGTCATCGAACAGAAGGCTTCCATCCTGTTACTGTTATGGCAGGCATAGATACCGCCGATAGCCGCCATCATACAGAAAATCAGGGCGAAGATCCAGCTGAGCGCGTCTACATGGAGATAATGCAGCGTGATCCCGTTGATAAAGGGCAGCGTCGCATTCGTGCCCGGCGCCAGCGTCAGCACCGCGCCTAATCCCAAAAGCGGGCCTGCCGCAAGCACCGGCCGGCGCAGGCTTTTAGGAACAAACAATGCTATCAATCCGACAGCAATCAGGATAAAACCGGGGTGCAGATTACTCATCGTCATCGTCACCTCCGTCATCATAATAATCTTCCGGACGCTGCAGCAAAGGCGTCATAACTATTTTAGCTACAAAAATCAACAGCCAGCAGCCTGCAAAACCAAACAGCAGATTAAAACCCGGGGTAGTGTTCCACCATTCGTGATAATGAGGATGAGCGAAGAAAAACTCCAGGACAGCGGCAAGCACCGCTACTATAAGAACCAGCTTATACAAAGCAGTTTTCGTCAGCTTCATCACCAGCCACCTCCAGTCCAGCCCTGGCAGATACTATCTGCTGCCTGCGAAGCCATTGCGTAGAAATTCGGGGATATTTCCGGCATCACGCCTAAAACAAGCGCCAGAATCGTTGTGAAACAGATCGGCAGCAGCATTCTGTAGCTGACCTCACCATAAGTACGGAATTGTTCCTGCGGGTCCCTTTTAAAATACGCCATTTGACAGACCGGCATCAAATAAGTAAGCGCCAGCATCGCGCTTGCGATCAGTACTGCAACATATAAGGGCTTGCCGGACTGCAAAGCGCCCAGCGCCAGGTTCCACTTACTGATAAAGCCGACCAGAAACGGCATCCCGGCAATACCCAGCGAGGCGATCGTAAAGCAGCACATCGTGATCGGCATCTTTTTGCCGATACCGTACATCTCACTGATATTACTGCGATGCGTCCTGACAATAATAACACCGGCACACATAAAGAGCGTGATCTTCATGACCGCATGGGCCACCAGATGCAGATACGCGCCTTTGATACTGAGCGGCGACAGCAGCGCAGCGCCTAAAACGATATAAGAAAGCTGCCCGATCGTCGAAAAGGCCAGCCGCCGTTTCAGATTATCCTGCTGAATAGCGATCAGCGAGGAAATGATGATACTGCCGGCCGCAAACCAGGCCAAGATATCAGCAGTCCCAATATCCGCCAAAAGCTTAGGCCCGAAAACGAAGCCGATGATACGCAGGACAGCGAAAACACCGGTCTTAACAACTGCCACCGCATGCAGCAGGGCGCTGACAGGCGTCGGGGCGATCATCGCTGCCGGCAGCCAGCCATGCAGCGGCATGACAGCTGCTTTTACCGATCCGGCCAGGATCATGATCAGGAAGATGAGCTGCAGCTGCCAGGTAGGCGCCATATCCGTTGTCAAAAAGCCGCCTGCCTTGAAATCCATCGTACCGGAAATGCAGTAAACTGCCACCAGTCCGGCCAAAAACAGCTGCCCGGAAATCAAAGTGTAGATCAGATATTTACGGCTGGCCAGCAGAGCTTCTTCGTTGCGCTTATGCAAGACCAGCGGATAACTGGCGATCGTCAGCAGCTCGTAAAAGAAGAAGAATGTCAGCAAATTAGAAGCCATCGCAATGCCCATAACCGAACTCATACAAATAGCAAAAGCGGCAAAATAGCCTGTTTGCTCATGCTCATTGTTACAGCGCATATAACCAATGGAATAGAAGTTGATCGGTATCCATAAAAGCGCAGCCAGACAGGCAAAGAGAATACCGGCGCTGTCGGCACGCAGAGTAAAGCCGATCGTATCAGTGATCTGGAACAGGGTCCATTCATAGGTCACACCCGCCAGAACGCCCGGTACCATAGATATGATCAAGCCGAATTTAATAAATGAAGCAATAACGCTCCAGCTTTCGCGGACATTAGGATATCTGCGGCTGAAAGAGATCAGCACCGCCGCGAGGAAGGAAACGCCTACTGCCAAGAAGGGTCTGCAATCCATGATCGTCATCTCAGAAACACCTCCGGCAGTCCAGATTTGAGAATATCGTCAACAATATCCACGCTGTAGAAGCCCAGGACTAAAATCCCGATACCGGCACACAAAATCGGGATCGCCATCTCAGGCGGCAGGCCCAGCTTGCCTTCATGCCTGTTGATTTCTGTCAGCGACGCCTCGTGCTGAACAAACATCTGCTCAAGAATACGGAAGAAATAAACTGCGTTCAGCAAGCTGCTGATAACAAGAACAACGATATAGAAATACTGCCCGCCCTGATAAGCTCCCAGCATCAGATACCATTTACTGAAAAAGCCCGCCGTTGGAGGGATACCGACCATCGACAAAGCCGCCAGAATAACGGTGATCGTGCTTAAAGTCATTTTTTTATTCAGACCGCCTAAACGGTACAGATTGATTTCGCCGAAACGGTACTGGATACCGCCGATAACAAGAAACAGCGCGCTTTTCATAAAAGCGTGGTTGATGATATGCAGTACGGCGCCGATAAAACCATACATATTGCCGATCGCCAGACCGATAGCAATGTAACCGATCTGCGCCACACTGGAATAAGCCAGCATCCGGCGGAAGTCGTACTGGGCCAGCGCCATGATTGAACCGATCAGCACGCCGCCGATGCCAAGAATGCCTAAAACTGTTAAGGCCGTGCTGATGATCGGATTATTGACACCGAAAATATAAAAGAAGAAACGAATGATTGCGTAAGCTGGAACCTTGCTCATCACGCCGGCAATAAAGGCCGCCGAACCGGGATGGGCAAAGTTGTAAGCGTCCGGCTGCCAGCCGTGCAGCGGGAACAGTGCCATTTTGATACCGAAACCGATAAACAGACATGCAACCGCTAAAGCGAACGGCGGCGAACTGAGATAAGGCATGATCCTTTCGCCCAGATCCGCCATATTCAAAGTACCGGTCATCGCATACAGATAAGCAACAGAAATCAGATACAGGGAAGCGCCAATCGTACCGATCAGCATATAACGAAAAGCTGCCAGCATTGATTTTTTACCGCCCATGGCGATAAGCCCGTAACCGGACAGGGACATGACCTCTAAATAAACGTACAGATTGAACATATCACCGGTGATGACCATACCGCACAAGCCCACCGTCAAAAGTCCATACAAAGTATAATAACCGCCGATATGCAGCCAGTCTTCCTTGCGCATAAAGGGCTTGCTGTACACAGCAACCATCAGCGAAATGAAGGTTATCAAAACCGCCATCACCGCGCTCAGCGGATCGATCACAAACTCAATACCCAAAGGCGGTTCCCAGTTGCCCATCCAGTAGTGGATAGCTTCGCCGCTGGTCAGAGTTTGATGCAGTACCTGCAGCGAGCAGGCCAGCGAACCGGCAATCGAGCCGATAACCAGCCAGGAACCGAGATTCTTATTGAACTTGCTGAATAAGAGGCAGAGCAGAGCCGCCGTCAGAGGCAGCAGCACGATCAGTACAGGACAATGCTGGATCATTTGCTGGCCCTCCTTATAACCTCTACTTCTTCAACGGAGCCGTAAACTTCTTTGATCCGCATCAGCAAAGCAATGGCCACACCCGTTGTACCCAGACTGACGACGATCGCAGTCAGCATCAGACAGTGGGGCAGCGGATTGATATAGGAAGCGGCATCCGGTACATTTGGGTCAAAAATAGGAATCATACCGCCTTCTTTCTGCGCCAGGCACAGATAAAAGAAAATTACAGCCACCTGCATGACATTCATTGCCATCAGCTTTTTCATATAATTTTTACTCAGAACCATACCATATACACCCAGAAAGAATAAGATCATGACCAGTGTATAGATCCCCTTGGTCTGCAAAAACTCATTTAGCGCTCCCATTTTCGTCCCCCCTTTCCACAACAGCATCCAGAATATTGATGATCGTCATCATAACGCAGATCGTTACCCCGATCTCAATAAACAAAATCCCCAAAGCATGTAATTCGTTGGTATGTTCTGCTTTAAACGGCAGATAACTGTAATCCAGGAAATTGCCGCCGTTAAGCATTGCCAGCCAGCCGGTAGCCGCATAGATGAAGGTCCCGACGCCGGCCAGGACCAGCGAATTTTTTACCGAGATATTGAACGAAGCGTGATCGCCCATGATCAGCCTGGATAAAACCACGCCGATCGACAGCAATGCTCCCGCCTGGAAGCCGCCGCCGGGTCCGGCCTCGCCGAAAATTAAAACATAGACGCCGTAGATCAAAGTAAAAGGTACGATAATCCGGAACGCCGTATCAAGGACTATGCCGCCGAAAGGTTTTTTCATGCGTCTTCATCCTCCTTTTCCGGTCTGCGGCCCATCGTGCTGCTGCTCAGCAGCATTACTACTGTCAGACCGGCCAGAAACATCACCGTAGTTTCCCACATCGTATCAAAGCCTCTATAGTCGGCCAGAAGCCCGGTAACGATATTGGGCGACCCGGTATCCTGCACGCTGCGCTCGATGTAAACAGGCGTAACATGCTGGTTCGGCGCTGAATTGACATCACCGATAAACGGCAGATATGTCACAAAGGAACAGAACATCCCCGTAATTACTGCCAGTAAAACCGTTACTAAACCGCGCATTATTTACACCACCTGTCTATTTTCTTCAGCGAGGCTACGAAATAGATCGTTGAGATCGTGCCGATAACGGCCTCTGTAAAGGCTACGTCAGGCGCGCCCATCATCAGATACAACAGTACGGCACAGAAACTGAAAGCGCTGTAAATAACTGCCGCACACAAAATATCTTTACAGAAAATTACGCTGATCGTCGTTACAATAAGAAACACCAATAATATCGCTTCAATGAGGTAGATCTGCATGATTCTTCTCCTCCTTTGCATCCTCTTCCAGGGTCCAGACATGATGCCCCGATTTATAAGCCGCTTTACTGAGGATGTGGGTACCGATCGGATTGCCCAGAAAAATCAACAGGAAAATCATGATCATTTTCAATGAAGTGAGCGTGAGCCCCTCATAAATGACCAGACCCATGAACGACAGCATGACCCCCAGCGTCTCGCTGTTGCCGGAAGCATGCAGCCGGCAGTAAAAATCGGGCAGGCGCAGCATACCAATAGCAGAAGCCAGCAGAAAAAATGCTCCGCCAGCTAAAAAAAGTCCGGCAATAAATTCACGCAAAGTGATATCCGCTATCATACGTCCTTACCTCCCAGATATTTCGCTATGATCACTGAACCGACAAAACCGATCAGTGCGTAAGACATCGCAATATCCACATACATTTCCGGACGTCCGTCCAGATAACCGAACAGAATGATCAACAGGATCGTATCGGCACCGGTAACGCCCAGGCCATTCATACGGTCATATACTGTCGGGCCCTGATAAATACGCTGCAGCATCATACCAATGACACAAACGACTGCAACCATGATTGCAACAATAATTATATGCATGCGTTACTCTCCCTTCAGTACCGTAAAATCAAATTCTTCTCCGAAAAGCTCTGCTACTTTCCGCGGCATAGCTCCGGCCAGCAGTCCTTCCGCCGCGCCTTCCGTCAAAGCATGTACTTCATAGATCCCCTCAGATGTGACATTCATCGTTACTGTTCCCGGCGTCAGCGTAATGGAATTTGCCAGCAGCACCTTCGCCATCGGGTTATCCGACCTGAACACGAAACGGATCACCTTCGGGTCGATCCTGAGCTCCGGCCGTACCGTCGCTTTGACAACATCGATATTCGCCAGCACCAGCTCTTTCAGAAGCCACATACTGTAGCATAAAAATGCAATCGGCGAAACACCCAGTGCAAAATATTTTTTGGTGCCGTCGGCATTGGGCAAAAGCAGCAGCGGGTAACAGATCCAGGCAACCACCGCGCTGGTGATAAGTCCGTACACGACAAATTTAACTGCAAAATCTCCTGACAGCGCCAGCCAGAAAACAAACATCAGTATCCCCAGGGAAAATAAATGCGTCAGCGGAGACCCCACTATCGTCCGATCTTTTAAAATACTCTCTTTCTCCACAGCAACCACCCTTCTTTTCACAGCAAACTTATTTCAAGCAATACAAATACCGCTTCCACGTCTTTGTGAAACCGGTAGGCAAAGTCTCTATACAATTCTGCATAGATAGCGACAGTTTCAAGACGGGTCGAAATGTCCCGATGTCGTTTTTTGCTTCGTCCTCAGCCCTTCGTACGGCTGATTAGGTTGCAAAGCATCGGAAACAGAACCTCCTGAGACACTGGTCTGCTAATTAGTTTTACAGCATCCCTGGCAAAAGCAAAATCTTGCCCTTATTCTATGTTTTTATTTTTATTTTATATTAGACAAAAATCGCAGAATTCCTGCTATTTTTCAGCAAATTTGCTCAAATAACAGGAATTTTTTCTAATTGCGACGAATCGCTTATAATTTTATTTCTTTAAAAAGGCATTTCCCCTGCGGCAGCACTCTGCCGGCGATCCGCGCGCCGCGTTCCACATCGGCGGTAAAGCAGACCTCCAGAGAACCTGCTCCTTCAGAGCGCAGAAGCCCCTCTGCAGCCAGAACCGTCTTCGTATCCTGCGCGGTAGCGTCCGCCGGGTCGATCACCGTCACCTCACTGCCAAACTCTCTTTCGATCTCTTTTTGGATAAAAGGATAATGCGTACAGGACAAGATCAGGGTGTCGATGCCGGCCGCCTTCAGCGGCGCCGCATATTCGGCAACAGCAGCCCTGACCTCGGCGCCGTCAAACTGCTCGCCTTCGATCAGCGGCACAAACTTCGGGCAGGCCTGAGGATAGACATCCGCACCGTCATCAGCTGCCAGGATCGCGGCCTTATGCGCACCGCTGTTGATCGTAAATTCAGTGGCAAACACACCGATCTTTTTCCTGCTGCTGGCGGCAAGTACCAGCTGCGCGCCTTTCGACATCCCCACGATCTCAAAAGCATGGCTGCCTTTAAGTGTGTCCACACCCAGAACAGTCAGCGTGTTGCAGGCAATAACTACCAGCTTCACCCCGCGGCCGTCAAGATAATCAATGATCTCACCTACAAACCGGCGTACTTCGGCTTCACTGCGGGGCCCGTACGGCGTACGCGCCGTATCGCCCACATAAATAAAATCCTCCTGCGGCAGCGCCGCCTGCAGACATTTTAAGACCGACAAACCGCCGACGCCTGAATCCAAAACTCCGATAGGTGCATTTTTCTGCATAATTATCCCTCCAACCCCATTGTTTCCACGCATAAAATTTCACTGAGCTTTATTTATATTATATGCTTTTTTTCATAAAATAGCACACTATATCTGCAAATAATTCTGTGTTACAATAAGAGGGCAACAAGCTAATCAAATCACACTGAAAAGGATGTGCTGCATTTGACCGTCTCTCCTGTCAATTACCATAGCTGGCGCCGCTTTTGGGCGCGGATGTTCGATTATTTCCTGATCGGTTTTTTATTTTTGCTTCTGAGCCGTAATTCTATCTTCGCTCTCAACAATATCTTTCTTTACTCGGCGCTGCAGCTGATCGTCGTCATCAGCGCTGAAGCCTTTATGCTGGCCCGCACAGGCACTACCGCCGGCAAAAGCTTTCTGGGACTGCGCGTAGTTTCACCGTCTGCGCCGCTGGATTTCAATTTAGCCTGGAAACGTACCTTCTGGGCCTATGTCAAAGGGCTGTGGCTGGGCATCCCGATCATGATGTTCGTCCCCGCCTGGTTTGCGCGGCAGGTGCTGCGTGACAGCGGCTCGACGATCTGGGATCAGGCCTGCGGCACCCATATCGAAGCAGAACCGGTCGGACGGCTGCGCTACATACTGTTCGCCATCGTCTTTTTTATGCTCTTTGCCGCAATCGGCAATTATGAAGTATTTCTGCAGCAAATAGCACAGGGACAATAACCTTTTGGTTATTGTCCCTGTTTTTCATCTGCATTTGCAATTAATTACTTCGCTGTCAGGCCGCCGTCCACGGGAATGATACTGCCCGTCATAAAACTGTTGAACGGCGACAGCACCGAGCAGATCACATGCGCGATCTCCAGCGGCTCCCCGACCCGTTCCAGCGGATAGGCCTGCTCCACATCCTCCAGCGTATAACTGCCGTCCGCCTGCTGCAGCTGTTTGCCCAGCATCGGCGTCGCCACATCGCCCGGGCAGATACAGTTGACCCGTACCCGCGGCGCCAGATCCAAGGCCAGCGCTTTCGTAAACGCTACGACAGCGCCCTTGGATGCGCAGTACAGCGGACAGCCATAATTGCCATTGATCCCAGCATCGGAAGCAATGTTCACGATGCTCGCCCCCTCTGCCGCCAGCAGAGGCAGCAAGGTCTGCGTCAAAAAAATCGTTCCTTTGACATTAGTGTCCATGATCGAAAAAAAATCATATTCGGTCACCTTCTCCAAACGTCGTTCCTGATAGATCCCCGCCGCATTGACGATCAGATCAATATTTTCACGCTGCTCGCGCACGTTCTGCGCCGCACTGCGGCAGGCTTCCAGATCTTTAACGTCGCCCTGCACATAATGCACTTTGCCATAAGCGCTCAGCGTGACCGCCGCTTCTGTACCCTTTTCGGCATCACGTCCCAGCAGCCACACCTCGGCGCCGTCTTTCAGCAGCAGCTCGGCCACAGCCTTGCCGATGCCCGACGTACCGCCGCTGATAAAGGCGACCTTGCCTTCACAACCATAGTTCATTAATCTGTACTTCCTTTCTTCAGAGCCGGCGGCAGCTGCAGCACTACGCTGGTCGCCTCGCCGGGTATACTTGTCATTGCCAGTCCGATACCGTGACGTTCGCTGATCTGCTTCGAAATCGCCAGCCCCAGACCGCTGCCGCTCTTATTCGTTTCACCCCGCGTTTTATAAAAACGGTCGAACACATGGGGCAGCTCTTCCTGCTTCACGCCGCAGCCGTGGTCAGTTACCGTCAGCCTGCTGCCGAGCAGAGTAACTTCGATTTTACTCTGTTCCGGTGAAAATTTGATGCTGTTGTCCAAAAAGATCAGCAGCATCTGCCGCAGCCGTCCATAATCGCCTTCAATGATATATACAGGCGTGTCCAAGGACAGTTGGATAGTAATATTTTTCTGCTGTCCCAGCCGCTGACTGCTGCGCACTACGTCCTGCAGCACGTCGCATAAATTCACAGGTTCCTTTTCGATCGGAAAATCCGTATTCTGCAGCCGTGACAGATCCAGCAGATCGTTGATCAGCCGCTGCAGGAACAAAGTTTCCGCCAGCATCTGCCGGTGGTAATCCTCTACCTCCTGCGGCTCGGTAACTATCCTGTCACACAGCGCTTCCAGCGAACCGCGGATGACCGTCACCGGCGTCCGCAGCTCATGCGAGATATTCGCGATAAAATCACGGCGCAGCTGCTCCAGCTTTTTACTGGCCTGATCTGCTTCCAGCAGTCTTTCACCCAGTCCGTCCAGCGTTTGGGCCAGCTGCCCGATCTCATCCTTCTGCTCGATATTGCAGCGCTCCGTATAATCATGCTCTGACATCTTTTCAGCGACCAGCCGCATCTTATTGAGCGGTTTGGTAAACTTCCACGAAAAAAGCATACTCAGGACAAACACCAGGACCAGCGCCACGACGCACGATAAAATCAGGATCCTGATCCCCTCCCAGGCAGCTTCGCGCATGCCCTGTACCGGCGAATGCAGCAGCACTACAGCTCTGACTTTGCCGCCGGCATCACTGACAGGCACGCCTACCGTGACCACCAGCTCACCCAGTACGGGATTGATCTCCTCCATGACAAAGTTTTGTCCGGTAAAGCCCTGTTCCACAGCTCTTTTGATTTCCGGCGACAGAGCGTTATAGTCAAAATCACTGGCAGGTTCGGCTATATCCTCCTGCTGACGCATCAGCATCCGCTTATGTCCGTGCATCATACCGTGCTGCTCGGGCAGTGCGCCGGCATCCTCTCGGTGCATTTTGACATTTTTATTCTCATCGACCACCCACACGTTTTCCATCGTGATATTGTCGATATAACGGATAAAACGGCTGCTGCCGATACCGCCGTAACGGTTCTGCAGCCGCGACATATTATCCTGCAGTACCTCGGCGATCTTCGTCGCCCGCACCTGCATCTCTTTCTTTTTCAGATCCAGCGTATGCTTGCCGAAAAAATACATAAAGGTGCCGCCCACGACCAAAGCAAAAATCAGCAGGACCGCTGCAAAATACAGTGTCAGCTTCCAGGCGATTTTATTGCGCATGCTCTTTCTCCTCGAAACGGTAGCCTACACCCCAGATAGTCTTGATCTCCCACTCCTCGTGTTCAAACTTATCCACCTTGGCCCGCAGGCGCTTGATATGTGAATCCACAGTCCGGCTGTCGCCGAAATAATCATAACCCCAGATACTGTCCAGCAGGTTCTCGCGCGAAAACACCTTACTGCTGTTTTTAGCCAGCGTCCACAGCAGCTCTACTTCTTTTTTCGTCAGCGTCACGTCTGCGCCGCCGATCGTGACCAGATATTTGTCCAGATCGATCACAAGATTGCCGACACTGTACAGATTCTGCTGCTCGGCTTCGCGCGGCTGGACCCGGCGCAGGATCGCGCGGACACGCGCCATGACCTCACCTGCTGAAAAAGGTTTCAGGATATAATCATCAGCGCCGATATCCAGACCCATGATCCGTTCAAAATCTTCGCCCCGGGCCGTAACCATGATGATCGGCACCATCGAACGGCGGCGCAGCTCACGGCAGACCTCAAAACCGTCCAGCTTCGGCATCATCACATCCAGCAATACCACGTCGATATTTTTTTCATGCTGCTCAAACAGCTCCAGCGCCTGCTGTCCATCCAGAGCCACCAACGACTCGAAACCCTCTTTGCGGGCATAATTGGCTAAAATAGAAGTTATCTGCTGATTATCGTCAGCAATCAAAATTTTATTCATCGCTGCACCTCGTAAATGTATTATTACCATTATATACTTATTTGGGCGTACGGTGATAAATTATTATCCGTACAGCCCAGCTCCCTGTAAGTATATTATAAGGTCCGCACTTGTCTGCAATCAATATAACACAAAGATGTGTCAAAAAAATGTTTATCCGCAAAATTTATCTGCAGGCATAGAAAAACCCTCGCCGCCTTATGGCAGCGAGGGTTGCAGTTTATCCGTTCAGTTTCAGGCAATGTAGGATTTAAGCATCCACAGCAGTTTTTGATATTCCCCTAAATAATCGTTGAACTGGTCCGCAGTCACACCATCGCCGGCAGCATCGGCCAGCTCCACGATCTCTTTGGTATCTCTGATCCAGTATTCCACATCGGCGATCAGCCCCTGCACAGTTTCTTCCGAAGAAATCGGCTTATCTGCCAGTTCCTTGATCGTCGCCAGCGCCAAAGCCTCTTTCATATTGGCGACAGGCGCCTGGCCGACTGCCAGCAGCCTTTCAGCTACCGCGTCAATGATCTCGGCAGTCTGATCATACAGCTCCTCCAGTTTTGCATGCAGAGTGAAGAAGCTGCGCCCCTTTACATACCAGTGCAGATTGTGGAGCTTGATATAAGCAACTTCCTGATTGGCAAGATAAAGATTCATTTTTTCATATAATTTTTTAGACATAATATATTCCTCCTCAAGATTTATAAATTCTGTTATTTCAGTATTGGCCGGATAATCAGCCGTTTCGGACCTGCTCGTAATTAACCGCTACCGCTTTCCAGTCGATAACATTGTAGAAAGCCTGCACATAATCGGCGCGCAGGTTTTTATATTTCAGGTAGTAAGCGTGTTCCCAGACATCGATGCCCAGGATCGGCACAAAGCCGCTGCCTTCGATGATCGGGTTGTCCTGATTCGGACTGGCAGACAGCAGCAGTTTGCCGCCGGACGCCGCAGACAGCCAGGCCCAGCCTGAACCGAATTGCCCTAACGCCAGCGCGCTGAGCTGCTCTTTAAAAGCGGCAAAGCCGCCGAATTCTCTGGTCAGTGCCTGCGCCAGCGCGCCTTCCGGTTCACCGCCGCCGTTAGGACTGATAGTCGAAAAATACAGGTTGTGGTTATAATAACCGCCGCCGTTGTTTCTGATCGCTTTACGCAGCCCGCTGTCAGCGATACTGTCCAGGTTCGCCAGCAGCTCGGTGATGTCTCGTCCTGCCACGCCGGCTTGTTCGGCTGCGTCATTCAGGTTTTTAGTATACGCCGCATGATGCCTGGAATAATGTGTTTCCATCGTCAATGCGTCGATATGCGGTTCTAAAGCCTCATAAGCATAAGGCAGCTGATATTGTTTATACATATAATCCTCCTTGGCCAATTACTTGGCTCTGTAGATAATTTTCGTTTAGTTAGCTTTGGCTAACCTTTGATTTGATTATACACTATCCTCTTTATAAAAACAAGTATAAATTGATTATAATTATTAATTACTTTATTTACTTAATTCAAAAATATTGTCCGTTTTCTTCAAACCCTTACACCGGCAGTCCAGACGGACTGCCGAGGCTTTTATTTATTATGCAGTTTGCCGTTCGCCTGCCCGTCATTGCTTTTCTGACAGCTGCCGTGCTAAAATAAAAATGTCGAAAAAAAGCCTGTAAATCGTCATAATTTTGACATAAGTTTACTTTACAATAAGCTTACAAGGTCAAACGAACCTCAAATCACAATCTTAAAGGAGATGTTGTTATGATAAAAACTTCCTGGAAAAAATCTCTCGTCGTCGCCGGTGTTTTAACGGCTTTATGCGCTTCCGCAGCTTTTGCGGCAGAACAGCCCGCACAAAAACCAAGCATGCGCGAACGTACTAATGCGATCCTGCACCACGACGAAGGCGACAATTATCCCGACCGTCCCTACCATATGGAACGCGGCCGTCACTGGGGCGGCCCCATGCACCCCGGTCCGCAGCTGACTGACGAGCAGGTCAAGGAACGTGAAGCCAGACGCGCCGAATGGGAAAAACTGCCGCCCGAACAGCGCAAAAAAGCTCATGAAGAAGAACGTGCTAAATGGCGTGAAGAACGCATGAAAAATATGACACCCGAAGAAAAAGAACGCTTTGAACAACGTGAAAAACAGCGTGAAGAATGGCGTAAAATGACTCCTGAAGAACGCCAGAAAGCCCGTGAAGAAGCACGCGCCAAATGGGACAGCATGAGTGATGCCGAAAAAGACGCTGCCCGCGAGCATTTCCGCAGCTATTACCATGCAGGCGGCGGCCATTACTATGAAGGCCACCGCAAATACCGTCATCACAAAGGCGAAAACCGCGGTGATTACTACCGCGACGGTTACCACAACAGAGGTGAATACCGCGGCGACTGCCCGAATACTAACTGCCCCTGGTAAGTAGAATCAAGACTGACCATATTAAATATAAGAAGCCGTAGTCATAGACTACGGCTTCTTATATTTAATGCTGCTTTTTTACTATCAGTACCGGCACGAAGAATGCAGCGATACTTTGGAGCTGACACTGCCCATTCAGATCTGCCTTTTATTGCCGCACATATCTTCCTGGTAAAGCGTATAACCATTTTTACCGCGTTTTTTTGTAACATACAGGGCCTTATCGGCCTTAGCATACAGCTCTTTAAAATTAGTGCCGTCCTGCGGCGCCAAAGCGATACCGATACTGCCCGCCATCTGCCAGCAGTTACCGCTGTCCTCACACACAGTGTTCAGCTTGCGGCACAAACGTTCCGCCTTGCGTTCGGCCGACTCGGCATCGCTGATAGAGCTGAAGACGACGAACTCGTCACCGCCGATACGTCCGACAACATCCTGTTCACGGCAGTCAGACTTCAAGAGCTGCACAAACTGCTTGATGCAGGAATCGCCGAAAATATGCCCGTACAGATCGTTGGCCTGCTTAAAATTATCGATGTCGATGATAAAGAAGCAGTAACTGCCGTTAGGATTAGCCGCCAGCAGCCAGTTGATGTTCTGCTCCGTCGCTTCTCTGGTATAAGCGCCGGTCATAGAATCGGTCGCCGCCTTACGCAGGTTTTCCAGTTCCTTGCGTTTTTCCTCGTCGATGTTTTTACGATAGGTAAACATATGCACTGAAGCATCTGCCGGCGAATAGAAAATATAGGCGTCGATACGCATCCAGAAATAATCGCTGCCGTTTTCCGTGATCATAAACTCATACTGCAGGTAATTGTTGCCCATAGCCAGCTGGTGCAGCACGTTCTCGCGTGTAAAGGTCCTGACATAGCCTTCCCTGAACTCCTGCTTCAGCTGTTTAGAAGCCACTGCCCGTAAAAACTCCTCATAAGGGCGGTCTTTAGCACCCATCGCCTCAAAATACAGCTCGGTCTTTTTGCTGGCCGCACAGTTTTTAGTGATATTCAGCTCATAAATATTATCGTAGATCTTTTCCGTCGCTTCCTTAAACAGCGCCTGCCGTTCCTCCAGCAGCCGGGTCATCTTGGTATTGAACTTTTTGATCACCGAAGTGATGATGAGAATGATGATCAGGATCACCACCGCGATCAGACCGGCCGTCTGCCAGAGCTTCTCATTCAGCTCGGCGACCATTGCCCCCGTATCCTGCTTGACCAGCAGGTACCAGGAAAGATCGGGGATATAGCGGACTACCAGATAGCTTTTTTCACTGCTCTGCAGATTGCCCGGCATCCAGATATCCCAGTTGCTCTTGCCGTTTTTCCACTCCAGCACGCTCTGGCGCACCTTTTCGCTGTCATTGATCTTGAACCAGTCAGCTTCCGTATGACCGTTGTACATGCTTGAGACCTGGATCAGCCCATGTTCGTCGATCAGGCAGGCATCTACCTTATATTTTTCTTCATACTGACGCAGCAGATCCTTCAGCGAATCGATATTCACGCCCACGCCGACGACGCCGATGATCTGTCCCCCCGTATTTTTGATCTTGCAGTTTACGAACAGGGTGATCTTGTTATCTGCGCCCACGACCTCGTCGTTATCGACATTGAGGCTGTATTCTTCGGCGCTGTTTACAAAATTGTAGTACCAGTCGTTCTCCGGGTCACCCTGCGGCAGTCTGCGGTCCAGCCCGTTGAAATTATAATAATTGGTGCTTGCCGACGAGACCAGAAACACCGAATCATATTTATATTTTTCTTTATAGGTCTCCAGATAATGCCGCAGCCGTTCCTGATAGGCAGGCTCCTGCCCGCGGCGGCCCTCTTCTGCTAGCAGCTCGGCCAGCAGACTGTCATGCGCCATCGTCTGCGAAATGTTGACAGGCTTGGTCAGCAGTGTCGACAGCTGGTAATAGATGCCCTCATTGGCCAGCGAGGCGACCTGTTCTGTTTTGACCAGATAAGCGTTATAGTTGGCCCTGTAACCCAGTACGGCGATCAAGGTAAACCCGATCACCAAAATCACACTGACCAGCACGTTAGTTTTGAAAAGGATATTATTTTTCACTCGAACGCCCTCTATCTATTGCAACATTTTTAAATTTATTTTAAGTATATTTTTATTATAGTTTAAAAATATGATGTTTACAATAAAGATAGTCATAAAAAATATTAAATCCGTCCTTAAGATCACTTTTTGCTCAGATCGTAGAAAACAGCGGCCAGTATTTAATAAAAAGATAGCCGACGACGGTGATCAGAAGGACACTGCACAAAGACAGCAGCAGTCCATTCTTAAACAGCTCCGCCGGCGCCAGGCCATAGCTGACAGGAATAGCGCGGATCGACACCGGCAGTACATAGGCGCTGTTGAACGCCACGATCGCCACGAACAGATACGGGATCGGGTTCAGCCCCAGCGCCTGCGCGATACTCTGCACAACAGGCACAGCAATGGCCGCGGCCGCCGTATTGCTGGAGATCTCGGTCAGTACGGTAGAAAAAACCGTAAAAGCAAATACTGTTTCCAAACCACCGGTCAGCGGCAGCAGCGTGATCGCCTCGGCCATTTTCAGGGCCGCGCCCGTCTCTGTCACTAGGCTTCCCAGCGCCAGACCGCCGGCAAACAAAAACAGCATGCCCCACATCACGCCTTTTTCCGCAAATTCCCAGGTCAAAAGGGCCTTGCCGTCCTCGTCCTCAAAGGTAAAGGCCGTCAGTCCGATGATCAAAAACACATACGCAGGCTTCAGCGCCGGCAGCCATTCGGCAAACAGCGGCCGGATAAAAGCCAGCAACGTTGCCGCTGCAAACAGCACCAGGCTGATTTTTTCGCCTAAACGTATTTGACCCAGCTGGGCGTACATCTCGGTAAAATATTCTCTGCTGCCCGCCAGCCGTTTGACCGGCAGCGGCAGATGAAAAAGAAAAAGCAGATTGAGCAGCAGCACCAGAACCAAAAACGGCAGAAAGCGCACTACCCAGTCGATATACATAAACTCCTGCCCCGTCAGCTTCTCCAGATAGCTGATCGCTACCAGGTTGGCCGCACCGCCAAGCGGCGAGCCAAAGCCGCCGATACCCGCGCCCCAGACGATCGCCAGCAGGATCGGCACCGCCAGCTTGCTGCCCTGGATATTGCCCTCGCCCAGAAACTGCAGCATCGAAACAGCTACCGGCACCATGATCGTACAAACTACCACATTGGGCAGAAAAATCGATAAAACCGTCGAAACGATGAGCCAGACCGCAATCTGCTGCTTCATCGAGGTGCCGATGCAGCACAGGGTCTTGATCGCCAGCCGTTTATCCAGCCCCGTCGTCGCCCAGGTCAGGCACACCAGATCGGCGCCGAACAGCAGCACGATGATCTCCGAAAAATATTGGCTGATGATCTGCTGCATCGGTACCAGGTCAAACAGCGCGTTGACCGCGATCGGCACAAAGGCCGTGACCGAGATATTGACCGGGCGCAGTATCCACCACAGCGCCATCCAGACCGCAGTACCCAGCGCCGCCGCCTGCTTGAAGCCGAAAAACCATTCCAGCAGAACTATCGTCAGCACAAAGCTGACCGGTCCCAGCAGTACCGCTATACTGTGCAGTCTGCGTTTACGTTTGCTGCCATACATAAAAAACATCCCCTTCTTGCTTCCAAACTATTTTTATTGTAGAATGAGGATATAAAAAAGTAAAATACTATTTCTTTGTTAATATAATAAGAAATTCTTATATTTAAGGAGTGGCTTATGGACTTTGAATTTTACCGCAATTTCATCACCGTTGCCGAAACAGGCAATCTGACCACGGCCGCCAAGAAGCTGTCGCTGGCCCAACCCGCCCTCAGCGCCCAAATAAAAACGCTGGAGCAGTATTACGGTACACCGCTCGTCCAAACAGCGCGCGGCAAACGCCAGCTGCTGCTGACCGAAGCCGGTACCGCCTTTCTTGACAAGGCCCGTCAGATCTGCCGCACCGAAGAAGGACTGCTGCTGGATATGCAGAGCTTCAATAAAAAGGCCTCCGGCACTCTGCATTTCAGCGTTTCACCCGCTAAAAGCGCGTTCTTTCTCGCCGCTTATCTGCGCCCCTTTGCGGCGCTCTATCCCGATATCTGCTACCAATTCCGCGAAGAAGCTGTCAGCACGCAGATCAGCCACATCAACGAAAGCCGCAGCGATTTCGCCTTTGCCAACGCGCCCCTGCCGGCGCCGCAGCTCTTCAACGCGCACAAATCGCAGAAGGAATACTTTTACGCCGTCTACAGTCCCGACGGCTGCGACTGGCAGCCACAGCTGCCGCTGACGCCAGCCCAGCTGCAGGACCTGCCCATCTGCTGCAACTTCGGCTGCTACAGCCTGCTGCGCAAGGCCTGCCGCCACTACAGCTTCAACCCCAAGATCCGCTTCATCGCCACCACCAATACGGCCGCGCTCGCCTTCGCCGCCGGCGGCAACGGTGTCGCTATCGTCTCGTCCAGCAGTGAAGAAGAACTGCCGCCGGGCCTGCTGGCACAGAAGCTGGACGACAAAGAACTGTATTTTGAGCAGACACTGTTCTGGTCTAAAAAAACGCAGCTTGCACCGACAGCGCAGTTATTTTTAGAGTTTTATCTGGCGCACTGCGGCGCAACAGGCAAATAACCTGCTTACCCAAAATAAAAGACCCGCTCTGACTTTTGTCAAAGCGGGTCTTTTGCTGCCCTTGTACAATCATAGCTCGTAGCCGAACAGAATCGCTTTTCCCCCCGTTTTTTTTACCTTATACATCGCCTGGTCAGCTTTGCTCAAAAGCGCCTCCGGCGTCTGTCCATCCTCAGGATACCGCGCCACGCCGATGCTGACATTGCAGAAAATATCGCCCTTCTGCAGATGCCAGGGCTGAGTGAAACGACGATGGATAAAGCCCGCTAAATTACGGATATTGGCCTCTGTTTTATCGCCGTCGATGATCGCAATGAATTCATCGCCGCCGTTCCTGTAAATAGCATTCTTCAGCAGCGGTATCCCGGCAAAAAATTGTCCCAGCTGCACTAAAAACTCATCACCGGAGCTGTGTCCCAAGGTATCGTTGATAGCTTTGAACCGGTCAATATCAAAAAACAGCAGGTAACCTGTATCGCCCTTTTGCGTCCGGCTGATGCGCCGCTCACATTCCTTCACCAGCATCCTGCGGTTCGGCAGGTTAGTCAGCGAATCATAATTCGCCAGATATTCGACCAGCTCTTCATTGCGCTTATTGTCAGTGATATCGGCACTGCTGACCACATGGGCCAGCCTGCCGTCCACCCAGCGGAACGCCGCGCTGAACACCCTGAACCAGGAGCCGTCGAAAGGCCGCTGGTAATCCCAGGTATAGATTTTCGTCGGTTCGCCGTTCTCATCGATCAAATGCTTCTGCGGGCAGAACTCGCACTCGCCGCCCTGACCTGGAAACAGCACCTCCCAGCATTTGCGTCCCATGAACTGCGAGATGCCGCCGTAAGGGGCCGCCATCGATTTGTTGGCATACAGGATATCATGCGTCTGGAAATCGTTGACATAAATATCGATGCCTGTATTATCTAAAATGCTCTCCAGCGCATTCTGCGCAAAGGACAGTTTATTTTTATAGACCCGCATCCCCACATAACGCCCAAACATGGACAGCGCCGTCTGCAGAAGTCGCTCCGCAGAGTCCGCAGCAGCCTGCGGCTCCCGCCGCGCAAAAATCAGCAGCCCATAAACAGACAGCCCTTCGTCGACAACCGCAGCCACAACCAGCGACCTGCACCCAAACATCGTCAGCAGAACCTTTTCGTCCGCACTGTTCTGGTCAGACTCGCTGACCAGCAGCAGCGTCTGCCGCGCCAGCAGCTCGCAGTAAGCCGGCGTCAGCTCGCTTAACACAAAATGCTCCGGCGGCGAAAACGGAAATTGCAGATACTGCTCCTTCAGGCACATCTGCTTGTACTGGTCCAGCTCATAGAGCAGGGCCCCGTCGAAAGTGAACGCCTCGCACAGCAGCTTCAGCGACTGCTCGATGATCCTGCTTTCCACAAGTTTCCCGTTCAATAATTCAGCTAAGGCTAAAATAAGCATACTGTCCTGCCTGCCCACTATAAATTCCCTCCATTTGATATATTTTTATTTTCATAAAGATAATATTGTATTTTAAATTTATTTTATCATATTCTTTATTTTTTTCAACAAATTATTATGTTTTTAGTTCTGAAAAATAATAATCGGCACAATAAAAACGGTACCATCGTCTACGACAGTACCGTTTTAACTGAGGTCTATTTCCAGAAAGGATAGGTGCTGAGCAGCACTACCAATCCCAAAACTATATAGTCGGCGGCGCCCAAAGGCTGCCGCGGCATATTTTTATAGGTGTTGCTGCCAAAGCCCTTCAGCTCCATGCTCAGCGCCAAAGTCTCGGACTTGGCTACCGCGCGCATCACCAAAGGCCTGATGACTACCACGTAGGATAGCAGCCGTTTGACGCAGTTGCCCCGGTTGGAATAGCCGCGGCAGGACTGCGCGTCCAGCGTGATCTCGCTGTCAGCTAAAAAATTCGGCACGAACCGCAGCGCCGTCGTCAGCATAAAAGCATACTCGCAGGGCAGATGGAACCGGTCCACCAAAGTCTGGGCAATATCCTGGATACGTGTCGCCGCCAGCATACACAGAAACGCCATCGTCATCACCAGCATCCGCAGGCCGCCGGTCAGAGCGATCTCCAGCGGCGAGCCGAACAGCAGCTGGAACAGAATCATCAGCCCGGTGAACACCGCCAGACCGCCGATCGCCGCCATCGTCATGCGGTCGCGTTTGATCGATAATAAAAGCGCCAGTTCCAGTACCAGGATCGTCGCTACAGCCTTCACGGGCAGGATAAAGACCCACGCCGTCACCGCTATCGTCACTATGATTTGTGTAAAAGCACTGATCCGCATCAGCCATCAGCTCCTTTCCGCTGCAGCTTACTGCAGAATTCCTCCGGCGTCGCCGCCGTAAAACCAAACCTGCCCGCCAGAGCTGCCGCCGTCGGTCGGCGCAGGCCCCATTCCTCCACGTCATGCGCGCCGCCAAACAGCTCCGTCGGCGTGCCGTCATACACCAGGCAGCCGTCCTTCAACACGATGGCCCGCTTGGCATAACGGCGCACCACGTCCATATCGTGCGAGATCAGGACGATCGTGATGCCCTTGTCCTCGTTCAGTGTCTGCAGATACCGCATCATCCGCTCTTTTTCGATCGCGTCCTGGCCGTTGGTGATCTCGTCCAAAATCAAAGTACGCGGGTTCAGCGCCAGCGCCGAAGCCACACCCAACCGCCGCTTCTGACCGAAAGACAGCAGGCGCGGATAAGCGTCCGCCAGCTCAGACAGTCCTGTTGCCGCCAAAGCTGCATCGACCTGTTTTTTGATCGTTTCCGCCGTCAGCTTTTTCGCCCTCGGCCCATACGCCACTTCATCAAAAACCGTATCTTCCAAAATCTGCAGATCGGGGTTCTGGAACACATACCCGATCTTATCAGCCAGGTCGGCCGGCTCGTAGTTGACAATGTCCTCGCCGTCTACCAGCACCTGTCCGCTGCGGGGATGCAGCAGCGCCATGAACAAACGGCTCAGCGTCGTCTTACCGCTGCCGTTATGCCCCAACAGCGCTACAAATTCGCCGTCACCGATCGTGCAGGCGATATCGTTCAAAACGGGGAGACCCCGCTGATATGCAAAATTGACCGCTTTAGCCTCCAGCATCAGGCGTTCCCCCCTTCAAAACCCAGCTCCTGTAATTCACGCACTACTTCCGCTTCTGTGCGCCAAGCGCCCAGCCGCACGCCGAAACGGCGCTCGACGCCCAGCTTGATCTGCCACAAAGCAGGCACCAGCGGCCGCAGCTCCTCATCCTCGTACATCGCGCGCGCCGCCTCCTCATAGGCAGACGCCGTCACCAGCTGCCCTTCCTTTAAAACGATCATATCCGTTACATACGGCAGCAGATAATCCACCCTGTGCTCCACCACTACGATCGTCGTACCGTAACGCTGATGGATAGCGTATAAAAGCTCGTACAGCGAATTGGCGCCGTCCGGGTCCATCGCCGAAACAGGCTCGTCCAGAACAATGATCTCGGGATGCACCGCCAGGGTAGCAGCCAGCAGCAAACGCTGGCGCTGACCGCCCGAAAGTTCGTCCAGCTGATAATCCTCGCGTCCCGGCAGACCCACGTCCTCTAACGCCTTGCGTGTACGCTCCGCTACTTCCTCCGGCGCAAAACCGTGATTCAGCAGGCTGAAAGCCACTTCCTCGCCCGCCGTCAGCGAAACCAGCTGGCTCTCGTAATCCTCCAGCATCAGGCCCACGCGCATCGCGATGTCCGAAACACGCCGCCCTTTAGTCGATTCGCCCAGCACCTGCACGTCGCCATTGTAACGCCCGCCCATATAAAACGGCACGATACCCGTCATCGCCTTGCACAAAGTCGTCTTGCCCGCGCCGCTGGGGCCGGCGATCACTGTAAACGAGCCTTTTTTGATCTCCAGGTCGATGTCCTGCAGCACCAGCCCCGATTTATTATAAGCAAAATAAAAATTCTCCAGTTTGATAACACTTTCCATCAATCATCGTCCTCCTGCACAAAAAACAGCTTCCGCACCGGCCCGAACAGCAGAAAGGTGATCATGCCGTTCAGCGCGCCCACGATCGCCACCACCGGCAGCATGGCATACAGCCAGACATGCAGCGGCAAGCCCAGAACGATCTTTAAAATGAAAGTAAACACACCGCCGCTGGCCATAGTTGCCAAAAATCCCGTCACCAGGGGGCGCAGCTTCCACTTGCCCAAACCGCAGCGCAGCATCGCCTTGACCAGGATGCAGCAGGTGATCGCACCCGAAAGCTCGCTGGCGATATTACCCAGCGGAAAAGCCGACTTCGACGACGGCACCAGCGTGATGCCCGCAATAAAACCGATGCCCACAGCCTGCGACAGCGTCGGATTCGTCAGATTGATAACGATAGAATACATGGCGATCGTCCAGTTCGGCGTCACGCCGCCCACATTAGGGCTGACCGTGTGCAGGATGATGCCGATAGCGAACAGCATCGCCGTGATCGCTACCCAGCGGTAGCCGTCCTGCATTGGTTTAACTTCGATCAGGTCCACCAACGGCAGCCTGGTATTTTTTTCTTTATCCATAATATAAGCCTCCTTCAAATCGGGCAATAAAAAAAGCCCTTCATCCCCATGTAGGGACGAAAGACACAACTTTCGCGGTACCACCCTGCTTGACCGATTAAGGTCCGCTCGCTAAGATACGGGCCATGGCCGATATCCCCTTCCCTGATAACGGGCGAAGCATCCCGACGGCGTCTACCCCCTTGCGGGCTCAAGCCGTATCTTAAAGGTCCATTCACCCTGCCGCCAAACGCCGGACTTGCACTGTCACCGGCTCGCTGAGGTCCGCTTGGCAAAGCTACTAATCCTCATCATCGATCAAATACTTATGAAATTACTTTAAAGTGTAGCACCAGCGGCAAAAGTTGTCAATAAGCGCGCGTGTATACATAGCGGCAAGCACCAAAGCTAAAAATATACTTGTAATTTTGCGCCGGCAGGAGTAAGATATTTTATGTAGTGGGGACGTAGCTCAGCTGGGAGAGCGTACGGTTCGCATCCGTAAGGTCGAGAGTTCGATCCTCTTCGTCTCCACCAAATCAATATAATCCGAACCTTTATCCAATCGGAAACGGGTTCGGATTTATTGTTTATATTGAAGAAATTGAAGACTGGTAAATGCAAAAACGGGAGGACTGCCGCGTATGGCAATCCTCCCGCTGTCTTTATGTAGTATTGCTTCCCTCAGCGTCCTTCTTCTGCTTCCACTCTGAAAAAGCTCGTTTGCCCTCGTCACTTTCATAATACTTCTGAATGATTGGAAGAAGACTTCTTGCTAAAGATTCATATACAAACTCCGGAACTTCGACAGTGTCGATTTCGTTTGTCTCAATGGTGTTTCTTTTATCCATCCGTTTCCTCCCTCCACGGCGTACAGGCGCGTTTTGCAGCGCGGACAAGTAAAGATATGCCCACCGCATTTGCATCGCCTACGGGGCACAAAATATCTGATTTTCGACCTTTATCCCGACAGTATTTCCCCCGTATCCTTTGGCTGGATCAGCTTTGCGCTGGACGGGTAATTGAGTGTGATCAGCGCGGGCTTACCAAGCCCCTACTTCTTTCTGCAGATCAAGCCGCAGGATTCCAGTTCCCTGAATATCCGCGTCGCACATTGCCGGCTGCGGTGCAGTTTCTTCTGTGCCTGTTCAACAGTGAAATAAAGACGGATCGTGCCGTCTGCCTCGATAAAGCCATTGATCTTTGAAATGCTGGCTCTGTCCAGCATGAGCGCATACAGTACCTTTGCGTCGTTTGAAAGATCTGCGAGGCTGTCCTCCATGAGAAACCGTGGAAACGGTATGTACGATGCCGAGAGGCTCTCGACAGTAAAGCGTAAAAAGTTCTCTGCCATTGCGACCTCCTATCCCATCATATCCATCAAAAGATTATATTGATAGATTGATGGATGACTATATTGAGAGTTGGTTTATTTCTTGTTGATTTGGGTATGAATTTCATCCTCTGTGACCGTTCAGAAATCCGCCGTCTTGCAATCCAATAACGGAACGTCTGGGCAGTCAGTCTATCCATCGCCTGAAAACCCGGCGACGGAAAATCCATATGTGGATAATCCGATGTGACTATAACTCGTTCTTTTGACATTGCTTCAGCAACTCCCATATCTCAGATTGTTTGGCTTTCAGTTCTGAAATATCGTCCTCGTAAAAATGCCCAGTGCTGTTGATACGACGACAGATGTGATTGATATTTGCGGCGACACGACTGACAGCAGCGGCGAGTTTCTTTTGCTCGGTGTAGTCCACCTTGATAATGCAACCGTCAATGGCCATTTTGCGGAAATAGGCACTCATATTCCGGGTGCCAAGCTGCGCCATTTTGTGGCGAATCAAATTGCGTTCCTGCTCGGTGACACACACCTCAATGCGGATGGGTCTGGTACGGTCTGCCATGGCAAATAACCTCCTTTCACCTTACAACGGACATTTTTTCTGCGTTTGATGAGTGCCGGTCAAAAAAATTTTTGTTTTCAAAAATAGGAAAGCCCCGGAACGACGGTGTTCCGGGGCGGCAGGTATCTGCGGATATGAGATTTTAGAGGAATAGCAAGCACAGCTGGTGTTGCCACACACAGCGAAAATGAGCGTTTCGGCATAACTGCCGCCTCGCTCATTTTGTCTTCTTGGGAGTACCCAAACCCCTGTTATTCGATTTTGAAAATACTCTATGTACTTTGCGGAAAACCTCTTGATTTTATTCGCCAATCGGAGTATAATATATAATGATTTTTTGTGTCCATCGTTTGGTGGACAAGCCAAGCGGACAATACCGGGAGGGTGCGTAATGAAATATCTTTCTGTCCCGCAGACAGCCGAAAGGTGGGGTATCTCTGCACGGCGCATACAGATTTTGTGCAGCGAAGATCGCATACCGGGTGCGGTGAAAATTGGAAACAGATGGGCTATTCCCGATGATGAGCCGAAGCCAGCCGACGCAAGAATTAAAAGCGGCAAGTATATCAAGCAGAAACAAGAGGAATGAGCCGAGCCGCAGGAAAAAGCAGCGACTCCGACTCGAAATGAAGAAGTTCGTAAAACTTTACAGGTTCGTATTGCCACAGTTTGAGAGCAATGGAATTTACTGCGCAAGACGTATAGCTACGCGAAAGAGAAAGGAAGATATACATGCAGGTTAGGGAGACCCCTCCGTTTGCTCCGGTTTTGATGGAGTCAACAAGATCAATCGGATATAGTTTGGAGGCTGCGATTGCAGATATTATTGATAACAGCATCGCTGCAAAAGCGGGAAAAGTACAGCTGTCTTTCTTTCCTATAGGTGAGGCTTATATCTGCATCTTGGACAATGGTTCTGGAATGGATGATGCTCAAATTGACACTGCAATGCAGTATGGCAGTAAGAGTCCCACAGATGAACGAGACGCTTCCGATTTGGGCAGATACGGATTGGGATTGAAAACAGCATCCTTGTCTCAGTGCCGTGTGCTGACGGTAATCAGCAAGCAGGGCGATCAAGTGATAGGAAGACGCTGGGATCTCGATTATATTATTGAAACTGGAACATGGTCACTGCTGATTCTTGATGAAGAAGATATTGCTGCGGTACCTCATATTTCCGATCTGCGCGAACAAGAGAGTGGAACTTTGGTTGTATGGCAAAACCTCGATCGCTTGCTGATGGGTGAAGTGGATTACGAAAAATCCCTCGGCCGAAAAATGGATGAAGTTAGACAGCATTTGGAGTTGGTTTTCCACAGATACCTGTCTGGTGAGGCTGGTATCAAAAAGCTGGAGATTTCCTTCAATGGGGTGAAAATAAAAGCGGCAGATCCATTTTTGCTGAAGAAGAGTACACAGGCAATGGATACGGAAACCCTTATAATTCGCGGAAAACGGATTCTGGTCAAGCCCTACATTTTGCCTCACATTTCTAAATTGACTGAAGATGAAAAGAAACAGCTTGGCGGAAAAGAAGGTATTCGCAAACAACAAGGGTTTTATGTCTATAGAAACAAGCGCCTCCTGATTTGGGGAACATGGTTCCGAATGATGCGGCAAGGAGACCTTTCGAAACTGGCCCGTGTTATGGTGGACATCCCCAATGATTTGGATGACCTGTGGACTTTGGATATCAAAAAATCCCATGCGATTCCTCCCGCCGCAGTAAGGAATAACCTTCAAGTTGTTATTGATCGCATTGCGGACAAGAGCAAACGCACATGGACATTCAGAGGGAAAAAGGAAATCTCGGATACAGTCGAACATATGTGGACGCGCATGAAAACCCCGGGTGGCGGTGTTGTTTATGAGATTAACCGAGATCATCCGCTAGTTGATCAGATCATAGCTGAAGTACCGGAGGTCCGCGGAAAACTTGAGACGCTGCTTGAATACATTGAATGTGGAATCCCACTGAATCAACTCTATGTTGACCTTAATAATGATGAAAAGCTTGAAAATGATTCAGAAATCGAAGAGGTCAAAATACGCAAAACGTTAGAGCAGATGTTGGCGGCTTTGCCAAGCAACACTCTGCGGCGTGAAATGCTTGAGAAGATCGAGCATACCGAACCATTCTGCGGATATCTGGAAGTGATTCATGCATTGAAAGCAAAGGAGGAAAGCTGATGTCAAATCCCAATATTGCGATGCTGGAAAACGTGATTTCTGCGGCAGTCAGCACTCAATATAAAGAAGTTCCGCCGACAGAAGAAGAGTTCCTTACACTTGCACAGACTATGCGCACGAGCATGAGTATGTTTTCTGTAACAGATGTGGAATATGCAGACATTCTGGTTCGGCTTCGCGCCGCGATTGTAATCCAGATGGATGTCGGTGTATTCATCAATGATCGAAATGCACCTCACAAGTCTTGGCTTCCCTCAAGAAGAGCCAATCTGGATTTCTTTTTCTGGAATCGATATAAAAAGTATTTGGAAGAAATTAAGCATTGGAATCCCAGAGTTACGGCAACGCTGGACAAGGTCTCTGATGAGATCGTTGATTTGCTCGGTGATCCAAAAAGCAACGAACCTTTTCAGCGCCGTGGCCTGGTTTTAGGCGATGTGCAGTCTGGTAAAACTGCAAATTATACTGCAATCAGCAATAAGGCTGCTGATACCGGATATCGAATTATCATTGTTCTAGCCGGCATGATGGAGAATCTGCGTCAGCAGACGCAGTCTCGTCTGGATGCTGAATTTTCTGGCCGAAAGAGTGAATATTATCTGGATCCGAAAGCCGAACAGGAAATCAAAAACCTGCCGGTTGGCGTAGGCAGATATGGTGTACAGAAACGTATCGCTGCCTTTACATCTGTTTCTAAAGATTTTGATATCAATGTTTTGAAGAGCAATGATTTGAACCTTCAGAGTGTTTCTGACCCTGTTGTTCTGGTCGTAAAAAAGAACAAGAGAATTCTGAACAATCTGATTAAATGGCTTTCCAAGAGCCATGATGATGCCACTGGGAAAATCATGTTGCCGATGCTTCTGATTGATGACGAGGCCGATAATGCATCTGTTAATACAAAAAACGAGGATGATAATCCCGCGGCGATCAATGCCTGCATTCGTCAGTTGCTGCACGAGTTCTATCAGGCGTCCTATGTTGGAATTACAGCAACTCCGTTCGCCAACATTTTTATCAATCCTGAGACGGCAGACGAAATGATAGGTGATGACCTGTTCCCCAGAGACTTCATTTATTCGTTGGCGCCACCTACCAACTACATCGGCGCAGACAAAATTTTCGGAGAAACGACGGCATTCTCGGATGTGTTGATTCCTCTGCGTCGAGAAGAGATGGATTTGTTCTTCCCATTCACTCACAAAAAAGACTTGGAAGTGGATGCTCTCCCGCCCAGCATGTATGAGGCTATGGCGTACTTTCTGCTGTTTAATGCGATTCGTGATCTGCGCGGTGACTACACAGAGCATCGCTCTATGATGATCCATGTCAGCCGCTTTACGGATGTGCAGAATCGTATTGCTGAAGCCGTAAACGAATGGCTTGTTCAAGCTAAATCTGACGTGCAGAACTACGCTGCCCTATCTGACGAAGAACGAGAGAAAATCTCTACCCTGCGTTATCTGCATAAAGTATGGATTAAGCATCGTTTGGATGAGATAAGTGGAACAAACTGGGATGACATTTGCCGCAATTACCTGAATCGCGCGATTGCGCCTATCGCTGTGCGTGCGGTCAACCAGAAGACTGGTGCCACAAGTTTGGACTATTTCAATCATAAAGATGATGGTCTGCGTGTCATTGCAGTTGGCGGCAATAGCCTATCCAGAGGCTTGACTTTGGAAGGATTGGCTGTCAGTTATTTCTACCGCAAATCGCAGATGTATGATACGCTGCTTCAAATGGGACGCTGGTTTGGTTATCGTCCAAATTATGATGATCTTTTCCGAATTTGGATGGCGGAAGAAGCAATCGATTGGTACGGCTATATTACAAGAGCAGCCAATGAGCTGAAGGACGAGATCGCGAAGATGAAGTTGGCTAACCAGACACCTCTAGAGTTTGGCTTAAAGGTGCGTCAGGATCCTAACTCTTTGATAGCGACGGCTCGAAATAAAATGAGATCCGCAACGCAGGTAAGCCGGCCGGTAACTGTTTCCGGAAAACTGCTTGAAACGCCCAGACTAAAGGCGAATCCTGAAATCCTGAAATCCAACGAGGTTGCTTTCAAAGAGTTTGTTGAGCACTTGGCAGATGCAGGAACGCGTGATTTCTCCGAGAAACCGTACTATTGGCGCGGCGTTCCTAAAGAACTGATTGTTCAGCTGCTTCTTAGCTTTGAAACGCATCCTTGGCATTTGGCATTTCAGGGCAGAGCGCTGGCTGAGTATGTTGACGAAAAAATGGACGATGAGACTTGGGATGTCGCTCTTATCACTGATGGCGAAGGATCTGAGTATGCACCAGGTCTCAAATGCGGCAAGGAGACTCTTCCTATTAAGGCAACTGAGCGCCGCACGGTGATTGCTGATGACAAGATGATCAGAATCAGCGGAACAAAGGTTAAAGTTGGTTCTGGCGGCTGCACGAAAGTTGGACTTACTGAAGAGCAGATCGAGCTTGCCAAGAAGCGTTTCAGAGAGCAGAATGGGGACAAGCATATGTCTGACAGCGCTTATTTGATCCGTGAGCGCAGTCCTCTGCTGATGTTGCATGTGGTTGAAACCAAATTGGACGAGAAGGAATCAACTAACAAAGATGTTCCAGCGTACTTGTTTGCTCTTGGCGTTGGATTTCCTGACACAGGTACCGGCATTCGCACTGCAAACTACATTGTGAACATGGTCGAACTCAAAAACTGGATGGATCCTGATGAGGAAGATGATGAATGAAAATTACCGCTGAATATCTTCACAGAAAATGGAAGTCGATCAGCTACTATGATGGCGGATACATACAAGTAGAAGCCAATCACGCCCTCGAATGGCACGTTGGCTACAAGGAGATCGACCAAAAAACTTTAGTTATCGTATCTGATAAGGAGCCTGAACTGCTTCCCTCTTCTAAATCAATTGTCGTAACAAAAGGCCGTCGCGTAGATGGACGATGGGCGCTCTCCTTTGCGCTTATGCGCATTGAGCAGAATAGCGTTTTTGAACTGCTGTGCACAGATCTGATCACTTATTCTCAAGCCGCTGAAAATGAAGCTGCTGCGCTGAATTTGACGGTAAAGCGGTTTAAGCAGTGGAATAAGCTTCTTGAGCATCAAAGAAGAAGCCTAATGGACGAAAGCAATCGGAAAGGATTGCTGGGTGAACTGACCTATCTGTGCGAAGTGATTGACGGAGGATATCCGATTTTTGCTGCAGTTCAAGGCTGGGTTGGTCCGGATGGCGCGGATCAGGACTTTGTCTACGCAGATGGCTGGCACGAGGTTAAATCTGTAGGTGTATCGGCGTCTTCTGTTAAAATCTCTTCTTTGGAACAATTTGCAAACAGTGATCCCGGAGAACTGGTCGTAATGCTTATTGACAAGTGTGCGCCAAAACGAAGTGGTGCAGTATCGCTTGGCGAGCAAGTCGAGCGTACTCTTGAACGAGTACGCGAAGATGCGGATGCGCTTTCTCTTCTGGAAAGCAAACTTATGCGCTGCGGATTTATCGACCTTCCTGAATATAGGGAGCAGAAATATGTTTGTTCCGGGAAAATGCGTTTTCGTGTGGATGCGGATTTCCCGAGACTTACAGCTGATAATGTAGCGCCGCAGATCATAGAAACACAATATTCGATTAGCTTAGCCGGCATCGAAGATTGGCGAATGGAGGATTAACATGGATGCGCAGGAATTCAGAAAAGATTTTCTTGAAAATGTAAAAGCAGAGGCTGCTGCTACTGGTGAGGGTTCCTGCGCTGCCTTTGTCGATTCAATGGCGCAGTATCTCATTGAGGCGGAGGTATTGCCTGACTTTACCCCCTCGTTCTATACCAGTACGACATCCACAAGAAAGATTTATCGTGTAGACGGATATGTTCTCGATGAGTTTGACTATACGATGAACTTGATCGTTGCAGATTATGATGGCTTGGAAGAGCGCACAATGGGTAAAGTTGTGTCTTCAACCAATTTCCGGCGTTTGACAGTGTTCGTTGATCAGGCTCTGAACTCTAAGCTGTATAAGGAAATTGAAATGAGTACGCCTTGTGCGGATTTAGTTGATTTGCTGCGTCTGGAAAAAGAGAGAATCCGGAAGTACAGGCTGCTTGTTTTCACAGATGCATATGTCAGTGATACGCTTAAGACTCTTGAAAATCTAGATATTGATGGTGTTCCAGCAGAATGCCAGATTTGGGACATTGATCGCGTATTCCGTGTTTGCTGCTCTGATCTGGGCCGCCAGAATATCGAAATTGATTTTCGGGAGTATATTCAGGAAGGCATTCCTTGCTTGGAGGCCAGCAGTGCTGCAACTGCGGAGTATAACAGCTATCTTTGCATTATTCCCGGTAGGGTTCTTGCGGACATCTATGACAAATACGGCAGTCAGCTGCTGGAAGGAAATGTGCGATCGTTCCTTTCTACTAAAGTCGCCGTAAATAAAAAGATTAGGGAAACCATTCTGAAATGTCCCTCGATGTTCTTTGCGTATAACAACGGTGTGTCTGCTACTGCAATGGATGTACGGCTTGAGCATACACCGAATGGAACATACATTGTAAGCGCAAAAGATTTCCAGATTATCAATGGCGGACAAACAACCGCCTCACTTTCTAATACTCGCCATAAGGACAAAGCTGATCTGCAGGGAATTTATGTTCAGATGAAGCTGACCGAGATCGATGAAAGCGACATGGATCGTTCGACCGAGTTGGTACGAAATATCTCTCGGTCGTCTAATAGTCAGAATAAAGTTACCGATGCAGACTTCTTCTCCACCCACCCCTTCCATATCCGCATGGAACAGCATTCCCGCAGAATTTTTGCTCCTGCGGAAGCTGGCGCTCAGTATGAGACGAAATGGTTTTATGAGCGTGCCAAGGGGCAGTTTCTGCAGGCACAGATGCGTCTAACACCGGCAAAGAAGAGACAGTTCCTGCTGCAGAATCCTAAGAGTAAGGTTATTACGAAAACAGATCTTGCCAAGGTCCGCAACACTTGGAACGAGATGCCGCATTTTGTTAGTAAAGGCGCTCAGACAAACTTTATGAAGTTTGCAGAGCTGATTGATGAGGCTTGGACAACCAACGATGCGCAGTTCAGTGAACGCTATTTTACCGAAACAGTAGCACTGGTTATCCTGTTTAAGCATCTGGAAGGTTTGATTCCGAAGCAAGATTGGTACGAACAGGGCTACCGCGCAAATATCGTTACATACTCTTTAGCCCTACTCCATCAGCTGATCCGAATGCAGTTTAAGAATATGGAGCTGGATCTTCAGAGCATTTGGCTGCGTCAGAGTGTTCCTGAGATCGTGACAAAGGTTTTGGAGCAGATAGCTGAACAGGTCTTCTACAAGATCACGGATCCGAATAGACCGACCATCAACGTTACACAGTGGTGTAAACGTGATGGTTGTTGGAAGAGTGTACAAGAGATTGAAATTACGCTTCCTGCGGCTTTCGGAAATGTGCTGATTGGAAAAGCTGAAGCTAAAGCTGCGGAAAAGGCCGCCAAGAAGGATCAGGAAATGCTCTCTGAGGTGGATGCACAGGTAAAGGTTCTTGAGTACACTGCTACGCAGTGGAAAAAGCTTTCTGAGTTTGCAATGCAGCGAAGAATGGTATCTCCCGACGAAAATACTGCGTTGAAATATGCATGTCAGATACCAAGCAAAATGCCAAGCGGCTACCAGAGCCAAAAATTACTTGCATTACTTGATCGGGCTATGTCCGAAGGCTTCAAGTTTTAACAGGCAGAAAGAGGAATGAAAAGTGTATACAGTTGTTGACCTGTTTGCTGGAGCAGGAGGGCTGAGCCTTGGCTTTATGCAGACACAAAAATATGATATTAAGGTTGCGTTCGAAAAAGTTCCGCACATGCAGGATACCTATCGGCAGAATCATCCTAACGTTGAGATGCAAGGTGATGTATGTGCAGCAGATTATGATGACATCAAGCGCAGATACGGCGATATTGATGTTGTAATCGGCGGGCCTCCTTGTCAGGGATTTTCGAATGCCAACAGACAAAAAAATACTGCAATTAACCAGAACAATATGCTGGTTAAACAGTATTTGAGAGCGATTCTTGAATTACAGCCAAAAGCGTTTGTCATGGAAAATGTGAGTATGCTGCGTTCTGATGTACACCGGTTTTTCATGGAAAAGAAGGATGAAGAGACTGTTAGGCGATGCAAGATTCCAGTGAAGGACACAGTCCTGCATTTACTGGATGAAAAATTTGTATTCGAGGGTGCGTTAGAACTCGTCCAAGACAAGGCCAAAGTAGCAGCTTCCCTTTGGCCGGAAGAGCATTATTTTGAATTGAATGTGATCTATAAGGCGTCCAAGAATCTAGATAAAATGAAGGCTACATTGGAAAAGCATAGAAAGAAACTGGAGCGGATCGCCTCTATATATCACGAATCGGTTTCTGACGAGTATCTGAATACCGAAGCAAAAAGGGCCTTTGATGCTATCACAGGTTACTATGCTGGAGAACTGGATGCTTCTGAGATTAAGGCATGTATTGAGCCTTCAATTATGATTCAAAGAATGCTCAGCAAGGCAATGGAGATACAGGAAAATGATATCTTAGTGGACTCCTATACAAAAACAAAAGGCATTGCTGCCATTATTCGTTCTTTTGCTGTTTTTGATTACATTCAGAAAATTCTTGAAGCACCAGAGAACAACTATACTTTAGACAGCGACGTGTTATGTGCAGCGGATTTTGGTGCTCCGCAGAAGCGAATGCGTTTCGTCATTATGGGTATCAAAAAAGATATTGCATCTAAAGTTACGCTTCCAATTGGCAGTTTTACCGGGAAAAAGTATCGTTCCGTCCGTGACGCGATCGAAGATTTGGAAGATGTGACGCCTGTCTATGATTTGGCGGACGATGAGGTTGGAATGACACTCGAAGAAAAAGATGGATTAGGTGATCTTGCTCAGGCACTAAGAAATTCCTCCGTCTTAAAAAACCATATTGTTACAAAGACTACAGAGACTGCCATGAAGCGTTTCCGCGCATTGAAGCAGGGTGAGAATTTCCATGCCTTAGATGAAAGCCTAAAAACAAATACCTATACGGATGCCTCGCGCACACAGAATACGATTTATCTTCGTTTGAATTACGATGAGCCGAGTGGAACAGTAGTTAATGTCCGCAAGTCAATGTGGATTCATCCAACTCTCGATCGTGCTATCAGCGTTAGAGAAGCTGCGCGTCTGCAAACTTTCCCGGACAGCTTTGTGTTCTGCGGTTCTAAAGACAAGCAGTATCAACAGGTAGGCAACGCAGTTCCTCCGATTATGGCCAAGTCTATTGCAAAAAAGCTTGCGCAGACCCTGACCAAAAATTTGAATCCGGTTGTGAAAGAAAATGGCTGACAATCATACTAAAGAAATCCGCAGCATGAATATGTCGCACATTCGAAGCACTAACTCAAAACCGGAAGAGATTGTGCGGAAGTATCTGTTTTCAAAAGGGTTCCGATACAGAAAAAATGTGAAGAAGCTGCCGGGCTGTCCTGACATAGTCCTTCCAAAATATCAGACAGTTATTTTTGTCAATGGCTGCTTTTGGCATAAGCATGACTGTCCTAGATTTGTTTGGCCTTCTTCTAATCAAGATTATTGGCGGCCTAAGATCCTCAGAAATGTTGAAAGAGATCAATTGAGCCGCCAAGAATTAGAAGCGTTAGGTTGGAAAGTGATAGTGGTCTGGGAGTGTGAGCTTAAGAAAAAAGTTCGGGATACACGTCTGGCCGAGTTGGAAGCTGAAATTAGAAATCAAAATAAAGAGGTGTAAGTATGGCTCAGATTAGTTTGGAAAGCATCAAAAAGATTGAGAAATATCGTAATACCGTTCATGAGAAGGTACATACCACTTACACAACCTTTGAGATGGACGGCGAGAAGTATGTACAGATCGATACTTATGGACGTATTGATCGTGAAAATCCTGAGAAGATTAGCCAGTCGTTCCAGTTCGATAGAGCAACTGCGGAATTTCTGGTAAAGCTCTTGAGCGAAGAGTTTGACTTACGTTAACTTTAACCAAAGTTGCAACACAGATGTGGTATCCTCTTCTATGGCGACATATGGAATTCAAAATTCACGCAAAAGTTTCAAAATCCGGGTTGACATTATCCCGGATTTTGATTATACTATATTTAACCCAAAAAGGAGGTTGCATTCGATGAAACAACTGGGTAGCAGGCTGCGTTCCCTTCGTGAGAGTATCGGACTCTCTCAGGCGAAATTTGCCGAGGTGATCGGCTCTACGCAGTCCAGTATCAACCGATATGAGAACGGGCAAGCAACACCGACTGTGGAGCTTCTGCGCAAATATGCGGATTATTTCGATGTTTCGATGGACTATATCTTTGCCCGCTGCGACGAACCGCAGGGGAAGCTGTATCAGGCAAAGCCCCCGGTTGGCGAGGGCAATCCGGAGCTTGCACAGTTTGTGGAGATGTGCTTTGATCCGTCTTCTCCAATGAACGATAAACTAAAGAAAACGCTGATACAAATGCTTGGGGAGGTGAAAGCATGAGCAAGGAATTAGCCCCGAAAACGGGACAGTTTGATGAAATTATTTCTATCATCGACAACGCCCGCACCCGCGCAATGAAAGCAGTCAATGCAGAGCTGATTCAGATGTACTGGGAAATCGGCGCGTATGTCAGCGAAAGAGTGAAAGACGGCGGCTGGGGCAAGAGCATCGTCGCGGATTTTTCTGCATTTCTGCAAACCCATTATCCGACTGTGAAGGGCTTTTCGGCACAGAATATCTGGCGCATGAAGCAGTTTTATGAAACCTACTGTGACAACGAAAAACTCTCACCACTGGTGAGAGAAATTCCGTGGACGAATAATCTGCTGATTATGACAGGATGCAAAACCGATGAAGCCCGCGAATTTTATCTGCGTCTGTGTATTGCCAACCGTTATACAAAGCGTGAACTGGATCGTCAAATCGGTAGTATGCTCTATGAGCGCACTATGCTTTCCGATGCAAAGCACAAGGAACTGGTCGCGGGAAACGGAGGATTGGCTGCACTGCGTGATTCCTATGTGTTTGAATTTCTCGATCTCAACGAGCCGTATAAAGAAAAGGATTTGCGCCGTCAAATTGTTTCCCACTTGAAGGATTTCATTTTGGAATTTGGGCACGACTTTACTAAGGTGCAGGAAATAATAAACAGCACTGCCGTCATAACTATCGGATTAGGAGTTCCTCCCATCATACTTACTGCCCATTCAGCAATCAATTTACCGGCGCCGGTTTTATCCATTGCCATAGATACAGGCATCATTCCTGCAAATAGAAAAATTGTTACCCAGTCGATTGAAGAATAGGCCTGTTTTTCAGTAAGGCAACCAGTGAGTACACAAACTAAGGCACCAATAATAGCCGCCATTTCCAGTGTAATACTCTTGAGATCAAGTGCCATAACGATAACTACCACAGCAAGAATCAAACCGGAAATGATTTGTTTTTTGCTGTCCTGTACCGTAACTTCTATTTCCTGTTCTATTACCTGATCTGCAGCAAGTTCTGCTTTAGGTAATAAATATTTACCAATAAAAATCATATACAAAATAGCAACGATACTCAGAGGAATACCGATCCACGCAAACTCAAAAAATGAAAACGGTTCATATCCGGAAGCGCTTAAAGCTCCTGAAACAATGATATTAGGAGGAGTACCGACCAAAGTAATAATACCGCCTACGCTTGCCGCATATGCCAACGGCATCAGCTGCCGAGATGCAGAAATTTTTGCCGCCGCGCAGATACCCAATACGACTGGCATCAAACAGGCAGTAGTCCCTGTGTTGGAAAGAACGGAAGACAATCCAACACCTACGATCATAATACCAAACATCAAACTATTCTCTCCCGTACCAGAGATTTTTACTACAGAGGTACCAATTTTCTGCGCCAGACCGGTATGAAACATGGCCGAGCCAACTACAAACATACCTGCAAATAATACTACAGTAGAATTTGACAAACCAGAAAATACCTGTTTAGTCGGGATAAACCCCAATAATCCACAGGCTATGGCTCCGCCCATAGCACTTATAGCTAATGGTATCAATTCCGTAATAAATAGTAATGCAACTATTGCCAATACAATTAAACATTTTACTGCCGGTGTCATTTTCCTCGCCTCGATTCTTAAATTGACCTACATAAATTATTCCCCTTTAAAGTTTTGCAATCATTTATTAATTATTGCAAAACTCCACGCTTTTATAATAGCACTTTTGCACCCCCCCGCAAGACATTTTTGGGTTTATCTGAATAAAAATTTTACGAGTTTTAAAGCGCATTATCTTCTGCTACACTGTCTCCAGCAGCAGGCATAGTCCAGACGGCAACGTAACGACTTTCTGCTAAGCTTAACCAAGCGTAAAAAGCAGTGCCGGCTGTCAGCAAAATTTACTGGTATCCCAAAAGTACAGACCTGCGTTTTTAATTGACTTCCCTGCCTGCGGCTCTCATAGCGCACAAAATAAAATCACCGCTCTTGCCTAAAGCCCAAAGCGGTGATTTTTGCATTACTGATATTCTCTTGTATTTGTTTTTAGAAAGTCCAGCGCGCGCCGACGTTCCACTGCCACGGTGTTTTTAGATCATCACCGAAGGTTTTAACGACATCAGCGTAAACATAGCTGTTGGCAGTAGTTTTAAAGTTGAAACCTAAGCCGGCTTCGTACCAGGTACCGCCGATATCCTGACTGTAGCTGTTGCTGATACCGTTCAGACTCAGATAAGTATCGGCATTACCTGCAAATTCATGCAGCAGAGAAGCCTTCGCATAGATACTGCCCTTACTGCCGACTGCTTTACCAGCTTCGAACCCGATCCGTCCGACACAGCTTTTCAATGTATCCTGGCTGACATGGATTCCATTATTAGTAGTATAGTCTTCGCCGCCGATACGCATCAAGGTCAGCTGGGCCTGCGGAGTTACATACCAGCCGTTATCCAGACCGACCTTCATCCCATATTCGCCGCTCAAGGAAGTTCCCCAAGCATTATAATCGCCATGAGTATGCCCTGCTGCGGCATAATTATCGTATTCGTTAGACAGGCGGCCCTGCTTCAAAACTATATCAGCATAATGACCTTTGTCTCCCAGCCAGGTCCCATACAAGGATAAGGAAGTGCTTTTGTTCTCGCCTTTGCCATTGTCATAAGTAGTTTTACCGTCATTATGGCTTACTGCTGCGCCGTAGTGCCAGCTGCCAAAAGCTTTATCATATCCCAATTGAAAGAAATTATACTGGTTCTTATAAGCGCCGCTGTATTCAAACTCACCGCGGTTCATCCGCGCCCAAATGCCCTGATCACCTGCGCTGCTGCGCAGTTCGCCCAAACGTTGGCCCAGCGTGCTGTCCTCCTGCCGCCAGGAAACGATCGCCACACTGGCAACATTGCGCATAGAAGTCATTGTAGAACTTTCCTGCGACTGCTTGACTGTTGCATTGTTTATCGTCATCGAGGAGCTGCCACCGTCGGCAGTTTTCTCCATTTCCGCGCTGACAGCGCCTTTCAGCAGGCCTTCAGCAACATTGGCAGTAGCTTTCAGCCCTTCATTGCCGCTAACACTGACATGCCCCGCCAAGGTATTCAGCGCATTAACCTGACCTTCCAGGTCATCGGCTGTAATGCCCGTAAAATTAACCGCTAATTTTGCGTTTGTAGGACCTTCACTGCCATCCATACCTATTTTCAGTTTGCCTGCAGCAAGATTGGCAGAAGTTTTCATGTTGACTGTGCCGCCGCTGCCCTGCAGTGAACCGATCTGAACTTCCTGCGCGGCGCCGCCATTGACATTGATGATACCGTCATTAAAATCAAGCGTGTTCACAAAGCTGCTGGCATCGGTATTCCAAGTCGCTCCATTAGACACACCCAAAGTCATCCCGCCGACATCTTTTTTTCCATCCGGCGGATAAGGATTACCGTTGACAAAGATATTGCCGTTAAAAACTGATTCTTTATTATTCAAATTTATATCGACAACAGCATCGACAGAGGTTCCGGAAGTCGGTTCATCATAATTGAAATTGATATCGCCGTTGATTTTTACTGTGCCTGTACCGTCTTTATTGATTTCGGTAGTCGCGCTGCCGCGAGTACTTAAAAACGTACCTGCATCTACCGTCAAATTGCCGTTGATAGACACTTTGCCCCCGCTGTAATTAACGATGCCGATATTATTACATTCGCCATTGACTTTATTATTGTTGTCAGAAGTAACTTTGATATAAGTATTGGCCGCATCTATCGTGACAGCAGAATTGTTCTCACCGGAGACAGTGGTGTTATTCTGCACCCAGATGCCAGTCGCATAGCCACCGGCTGAGTGCGCTTCGATATTTATGTTTTCGCCCTTCACATTGATAAAACAAGGCTCCACCTGGCTGTTGTTAATAGAACGAATCGCGCTTAAGCCAGTCGCATCTCCTTGGGCAGCAACTTTGATATTGATATCCTTAGTGTCCTCATCGCCAAGATTTATTGTCCCGCCATGTATCAGATGTCCGTTACTATCATTAAAGACACCTGCACTGACAGCATAAGCCGCACCGTTATTATTAGTTACCGCAACATTGATATTATCAGAAAAAGCATCAACTACGGCTTTATCACAGGAAAACACACCATAAACCGTTTTACTGTCACTTTTTTCTAAGACCACACTGCTCAAATCGGCAGTATGGCTGCCTTCGCCGTGATACAAATACTGTTCATCTACTACATTAGGTTTAACCAGCAGATCTTCATAACTGCCTATCTGATCGGCAGCCAGTCCAGTATTGCAGCTGAAGCCTGCGGCTAAAGACGCCGCCAGCCCCAGTGTTATTTGTACTGCTAAACGTTTCCTTGTTTTGTTCAACATAATCCTACACCTTCCTCAATAAAATTATCAGTTTTTTAAAGGGCGAAGGTTGCGCCCAAACAACAGACTTTTATTTCACCCCCAGCCTGTAAAGCTTATGTTTTGATACATTACACTGACGAAAACTTTGATGGGCAAGATCCAGAACAATTGCTTTTCTTAATATTTTTTAATTATTCCGCATCTTATACATCATATTACCACATTTGTGCCCCCCCCCGCAAGACATTCGAGAACTTTTTTGCGCCGCAGCCAGGCTGCATTATTGCCCTTACGTTTTGCCAGCCGCCGCAGCCGGTGCTGGCAGACAGTCAGAACCTTTTAATCCAGGTTTAGCCAAGCGTAAAAAAAGAGCAAACCCCAGGGGTTTGCTCTTGCAGTCAGGCTGCTTAATAAACGTTATATTTGATTTCTTTTTTCAGCGCTGCCTGTAAATAAGTCAAAGACCGAACAGATCCATGATCTGGTTCGGCCTTTGTTTTTTTATTTCTTAATATATTTTATCAGGTCGGAAGCTTACTCTTCCTCCAGCTTAATACCTTCATCTTCTATTACCACCGCTGTCTGGACAAACATATTTTTACGCCGCTTGTCCATCACCCGATGTTCCTCCTGATACGCCTTTTCTGCATGCAGCTTTGCCACCGCAGCACTGTATTTACCATCACTGCCGGCATCATACGACGGTTCCGGCGGCGCTGCCTTTTCTTTAATGATCAGTTTACCCGATGCTGTAATGTCATAACCGTCCTGCAGCGAATACAGCAGGTCACTAAGAGCATATTCACCGACCTCTGTTTTTCCTTCAGCCAGCAACTTATCTGTATCTATGATAATGCCCTGCTCTGCCAGCTTGTCGGCAACAGCCTGTACCAGCCCTTCATAGGCGCTGCCACTATATTCCACCTCGATATCGCCGACGTCTATGTTAAGCGATTGGAGCAGCCCGCGCAGCAGCGGCGTCGTTTTATCGCCATATGACAGCCATAAGGCTTTATCACCCTCCTGCATACCGTCAAGAAAAGCCTGATTGAAATCTTTGACGCTGCTGTATTCCGTATTGTCGTCATATTTTTTATAACCGGTATCCGTTTTATAATAAGCATTAACCACAGTAGAAACTGCATCAGCATCAGAAGCACCCATAACATAGCCTACAGCGCTATCGCCGCTGACTGCCCCTAAATTATAAACATTTTCTACTGAAGCATATTCGCCCAATCCTAATATCCCGCCAATGTTTTCTCGACCGCTGACAACGCCTGTATTATAAGCGTTTTTAACGCTGCTTTGGGCAACCTGGTTATCATTTCCGTCATATCCGGCTATCCCGCCAACCTGATTTGCACCTTGTACAGTGCCTGTATTATACGCAATATTGATCGACGCATTGCCATTAGCGCCGCAGATACCGCCAACATAGTCACCGGTGCCTGTTATACTGCCGCTGTTAGAAACATTGGTAACTGTGCTTTTATCATTAAACCCGACGATTCCCCCAATAAAACTGGCGCCCTGCGAGTTACCGCTGCTGACATTGCCTTCATTACTAGCTTTAGATATTTTACCGCCGGCTTTGTTCTGCCCGACAATGCCGCCTACTACCTGCTGCGAGCCAGTTATCTTCCCTTTATTAGAAACATCTTCTACTGTCCCACCGTTATTAGTGCCAACTATTCCGGCTACATAGGCGCTGCCTGCGATATTTCCAGTATTATTGGCGCGTGATATATACCCGGTATTTACCCTGTTGCGCCCTGCTATTCCTCCAATAGAAGTCATACGACCACTAACATCGCCGCTATTGTTACTGTCAACAATCCTGCTGGAATTTTCGCCTACGATGCCGCCCACGGCTAAACCGCCTTTGATAACCCCAGTGTTGCCGGTTTTTTCTATCGTCCCGCCGTCTTTATTATAGCCGCTGATACCGCCTACAGAATTACCGCCCATACCGGAGCCCGTATCAGCAGTCACATCGCCATAATTATAAGCATTTTTGATAGTGCCGGCATTTGAGCCGTTGATTCCTCCAAAGTTTTGTCCTTCAGCAACATTACTTGTGACGGCGCCTCTGTTGCTGACATTCTCGATCGTACTTCCAGCCCCATTAGAGCCGGCAATCCCCCCTATCTGGCCGCCGCCGGTAATCTTACCCGTATTCTCTGCGCTGTCAATAGTTCCCGTTTTAGAAACCGATTCTCCGTTATAAGCAGCTATGCCGCCGACACTGGCCCCGGGCGCGCCGCTGCTCTGTCCCGTTCCTGTCACATCACCGCTATTAGATACAAATGCCAGTCTGCCATAATTCATATTGGTGATACCACCGACCGATGACTCGCCGCTAACGTTAGCCTTATTAACAACATTTCTGATCATGCCGAAATTCCTGGCGGCGATCCCGCCAACATTGTTCTTGCCCAAAATATTGCCTGTCAGGTTCAGATTCATTACTGCGGCGGTTTCGGTAAGGCCGCCAAACAGACCCACATATACTTCGTCACTTCTGTTTATTGACAGATCCTTTACTGTGTAACCTGCTCCATCCAGCACCCCTGTAAAGCCGCCCTGAAAGCCTTTCGGTGTGCCCATCGTCATCTGCGTCAGCTGGCCGATGCTCTCGAACCCTTTGCCGCTGTTCCAGGTACTGGTGGCAGACGCATCTATATCGTTGGCCAGCATATAATTACCATGCACATATTTATAAACAAAGTTTTTATCATTACGTTTTTCTTCTGCATTATTATTTATCGCCTGCAGCTCATACACATCGTGGACCAGCATAGCGTCGTTGATGCTCTTGCCGCCGCCTGTAAGGTCAGTTACCGTTGCGCCGCTCAGTACGTCGCTTGCCTTACTGCCGCTGCCGTCCTTGTAATCGCTTACTACATGTGTATTGCCCTGGCCGTCGCCAACATCTATCGTCGTTTTAGCCGTTACCTCATAACCGATGTTGATGTTCTCATTCGCTCTCAGGGTTATGTTCTTTTTATCAACCACCTCAAGACTGTCCGCGCCGATAATAGAAAGATTGCTGCCCTCCAGAACCAGCCTGCCTGCCGTCAGCCTGCCCAGATTGATGATATCGCCCCTGACGTCAGCGGCTTCTGTCGCATTCAAGCCTGCCAGGCTGCCGTTAAAGCCTTTCAGGGCATTAGCGTCCAGTTTCCGCGTCGATGCCGTCAGCTGCCCTACGTTGACCTGCGCTGTTTTACCGAACAGGATCCCATTCGGGTTTATCAGAAATACATTGACACCGCTGCCGTTCAGTTTGCCGAAGATCTCACTTTTACCGCTGCCGCTGACATAATTCAATACAGCCTGCATATTTTTGAAATTCACTGTTTCGTTTTGCGCGATATTGAAGCTGTTCCAGTTGATAGCTACATTACCGCTGCCGGTAATATCCATCGTACCGCCGCCCGAGGTTATACTGCCGCTGCCGTTTACCACAGCGCCGCCGCTGGGCAGCGTATAACCACAGCTGGGCAGAAGCAGCAGTCCCCCGCTGATGAGAGCCGCCAGTATCCGTTTCTGTAATAGCCTGCCTGCTTTATTCATTCTTTTTGCCTCCCTTAGCTGCACTCAAAATACTTTATAGGCTAAAAACCATAGCCTGCCGTTTTTATCATGGTCTTCACTTTGAAATGTTTCGCCGTTTATTTTGCGGGCATAGTCCAGCCGCAGGTAATAATCGTTGGGGCGGGCGTACTCCACCCCTAAGCCCCAGCCCGATAAATTACGGTGCTGACCATAGCTCTTGCTCAGGGTTACTTCACCCCAGTCGGCAAAGGCCGCCAGCGTAAGGTATGGCAGCGGCGTCTGACAGCGCAGCTCGGCCGTAGCCTGGCAGCCGCTGTCACCGCTGGCTTCCCCCTGAGGATAAGCGCGTACGCCGTCAGCGCCGCCTAAGCTGAATTGTTCGCTGCCGTCCAGATCTTTACTGGCCAGCTGGCTGTGGAAATTGAGATGCAGGTTGACGGCGTTGCCTAACCTGCGGATATGGTTGACATCAGCGTTCAGCTTGGAAAAAGTTCCTTCTGTTATTATATCGGCGTCTGAGCTGCAGCTGAGGTTACCCAAATAATATAAAACGCTGTAGCCTGTATATCGTCCTGCGCTTTTATGGCTGCCTAAAAGGCCTCCGTGCAGCGCATTGCTGTGTTTCTTACTGCTGCCCAGGTCGCCGAAGCTTCTCATTTCATCTTTCAGCTGCCGGTTATCGTAGCCATATACTGCGCCCAGATAGTCGCTGCTGGTATTGACCAGCGGCGTCGAAGCATAGATGCTGAAGGTTCTGGCTGTACCTACTGCGTCCAGTACAGAAAAATAGTCGCCCAAAGTATAGTCCATCTGGCTGTAGCTGATACCCAGCCTTGTTCCGCGGCCGCCCAGAGGCAGTTCGTAGCCCAGGTTGTAGTTATGGGTCTGTTCGCTTGTCAGCATCCCGCCGACAAATAATTTGTCGCCGCTGCGGCCAGGTTCGTTCAGCGTGGTCTGAAAGCCATAACGGTAACGGCCGCTGTATTTGCCGCCGTAATTATCGGTATACAACACGCTTTCAACAGCCTGTTTGTCGCTGACCGTTATCGTCAGGTCGCTGCTGCCCAAGTCGCTGCCGGCGCTCAGAATGCCTGCGGCGCTGATGCCGGGCAAATCGTTGAAATTGTTGAGTACAGTTTCTATTTCACTGGTCCTGACATAGCCTTTGCCCTGCAGCGCAGCAGTGAAAGCAGCGGCCGTCTTTTGGCTGAGCCGGGAATGGTTTTCTACCGTTACTTTGCCCAATGTACCTAAAAATATTCTTATCTCTACTGTATCGTTTGCTATGTTCTGCTGCGGTATTACCGCTGTGGCTACTGTATAGCCGCGGCTGCGGCAGTAACCGGTGACTTCGGCGGCGGCCTGTTCCAGTTCTTTTACAGTTATTTCACGCCCCAGAAAGCTCTGCGTCACTTTTTCCAGTTCTGCTGCAGCGATCTGTTCCTGGCCGGTAAAAACAAATTTCTGCACCAGCAGCTTCTGTTGCCTTGCTGCCGACGGCTGCGCCTGCGCCGCTGCCTGTTTCAGCTCGCTTTGCTGACGGGCGCTGCCTCTGTTTTGTTCCAGCTCCCTGACCTCCGGATTGCTTCCCGGTAAGACCGGTGCCGACCAGGCCGTTGCCGTTATCCCCCAAATTGCGGCTGCTGCCGCTGCTACTTCCATCTTTTTTAACACTGTTTCGCTCCCCTTTACCCACAAACTTAAACATCCGCGCTCTCTTTTTTGCTCTGCACTTTTTCCAAAAGCCCGCATATTTCTTCCAGAGAATAGCTGCTGCCATTACTATTGCCAGCAGCAAAAGAAACCTGCAGAAAATCGTCCAGACTGCACTGGAAAACATTAGCGGCTTTCAGCAGCAGCCGTAAATTAGCTGAGGCTCTGTTATGCTCGATATTGCTCATGTGCGTTTGGCTGATGCCCAATGCCTTCGCCATTTCACTCTGCCCGATCCCGCGGATCGCCCGCATCAGCCTGATGTTAGCGCCGATTTTCTGCAGATCTCCTTCGTTATACATACTGCTCCAGCTCCCGTTTTTTAATATGCCGAGTTGGTTCTTTTGCTTTTAAACAAATATTTCTATTATTTTTCTTGGTTTCTATTTACAATAGTTATATTTATTTTATTATAGCACTGTTGTACCCCCCCACAAGACATGCAAGAACTTTTTTTCGCCGTAGCCTGGCTGCATTATTGCCCTTACGTTTTGCCAGCCGCCAAAGCCAGTGCTGGCAGCCAGTTTTTTGCCTTACCAAAGGAAATAAAAAAAGACCCTGTAAAGGGTCTTGAGCTAACCGTCACAAAAGTTTTATATCGCTTGCTCTGCATCTACTTTGGTACAAAGACCAGGTGGTACTCATAATTCCATCTCGTGTTTACTAAACTATTAACTACTTCAATGAAGTAGGCGGTTTTGCTTTTACTTGACAAATGCGATATAATATAGAAAAAGAGATAGCAAATGTTTGGTAGCGTTGGCTCATCTCGTAACATTGTGTATTTGAAGATGGGCCCGCATACTATGTTGGGCTCATTTTCTTGCTATTTAAGGGCAAGAAAAATGGTAGCGACGAGGATACCAAACGCTATCATTAATGACAAGGCCTGATATATGCTCATAGTCCCACCACCAATCCGTTACAGGACTGATAAGCCAACCCATTTGCTATCTCCTGCTTTAGTATAGCACTTTGCAAACATTTTTACAAACAAAAGTTCGTTTTTCTATTTATATATTCTGCCATTTTTATAAATACCCGAACGAAACCCCGCACAAAATTTGCGGGGTTTCTTTTTTTTACATTATGCAGCGGCCACATACGGCACGCCGGGCGTCATTGCTCAAGCCGCTGTTCTTGCTCTTTTATACTCTGCCATGCTCTTTTTATTTTCTGCAGTGACATTGGTTTTGTAATATAGCCGTCCATGCCTGCTCCATAAGCTTTACTTACATCTTCAGTAAAGGCATTTGCCAACATGGCAATGCTAAGCAGATTTTTACTTTTCTTCTATGCCCTTCAGCATTTTTATGACCTGTACCACTTCTTCTATCGTTATGTCAGGTTTATTGGCAGCAGTACTTTTCTCTTCCCCGCGCACCAGATAATCCAGCCCCGTCTGCAAAATATCGCAGAGCTGGCATAAGATCTGCAGAGTTATCCCCGCACGGCCATGCTCGATATTACTTAAATGTGTCTGTGAGATGCCCAGTCTTTTCGCACATTCGGTCTGGGCTATGGCGTGCCGCAGCCGCAGCATTTTTATTCTGGTGCCGATAGCTCTATAATCAACGCTGCTGTCCAAAAGCTTCCTGCCCATTGTCTATTCAGCTTGCGCTGCGTCTTCAGACAGGATCTGTTCTACACGGTAAGCGACCGTTTTCTGTCTGGCAGCTTCTGCTTGTGCGGCCCGTGCTTCTTCACGCTGTCTATCTTCTGCTATTTTGCGGGCTTTCGATTTCGAGCTTCTGCCAAAGCGGAAGGTCGCGCCGATATTAGCCGCTTTTTCACTGCCGGAAATAGAAAAGCCGGCACTCAGCAGTAAATCTTTGTTAGGATTGTGGAAAACACCTGCCGCAATGGCGCTTTCACCGCTGTAAGTGCCTGCCGCCATAGAAAATTGAGTCGGCGCCTCGGCGTCATATTCCAGCGGATGCAGACCAGCCATGGCAACTGCCAGCGCACCGACTTTATCAAGGCGGCCGTCCAGTTCGTCAATACGGTTGCTCAAACCGTCGATACGCCCATCTAAACGCTGTACCTCCTGGATCCGTTCCGTCCTTTCGGTAGTGATTGCCTGCTTATTGGCTTTGATATTTTCTTTATTGGTCGCGATGTCGCTGGTATTTTTTTCTACAGCCTCTTTGCTGGCAATCCCCTCGGCAACAGCCAATTCCTCTCCGGCTTCATTTTTCAGGTACAGTTCACCTGTTTCAGCAACATAGGTCGCCCCTTTGACATCATTTTTCTTATCCGCATTATCTACATAATCTGTACCGGCAACTGTAACTTCTGTAATACCTTTATCATTTATAGTTATGTCCTTACCATCAAAATTGCGTTCTTTCTGCTCCGCTTTAATAGTTACTGTACCGTCCTTATTTTCAGTCGCTGATACTGTGGTTTCATTATCTACATAGGTATTTTCGTCTGTAGCCAGATCTTTATTGAATTGCGCTTCCGTACCTGTATAACCGCCAGCTACAGCACTTTCATAGGCAGATTTACCAGCGTCACCTTTGTCTCCTTTCAATTTTCCGCTCTCGATTTTTTCATTGATATCCTTAACTTCTTCAGCCAATTTTTTATCATTTTCTACTAATTTATCTTTTATTTCCGCAATCTGGCCGACTGTCAAATCACCGGCACTTTCACCGCAATCAGCGTCATCTTTGTGACCGTGAGGCCAATTATATTCCTTATGAAAAATTTCCGGATCTGTTATTTCGATTCCACCTATACTATCGGTTTTATCTGTTTCAATTGTAAAACCATTACCCCATGCCGCATAGGCTTTTAAACAAAGGTCCCCCCCGTATGTACTCCCGTCATGATCAAGCTCAAAATAATAGCTTTTGACAAAGTTTTGTTAATCCTTTTCATCTTCTTTTACCTCCCTTGATAATCAATTAGCTTATTTAAAAAACATGCTAATTTTTACTGACTTATTCCACATCTGTCCAATAATTCCTTCTTTATTTTTGAATATTTACACACTTTTTAGTAATAAAACGCACTTTTATTGTATTTGTATACTATTATTAAGCATTTTTATTCTCCGTTATTAACTTGTCAACCGACGTTATATTCCTGCATTTTATTTTTCATTTATACTATTTTTATTTCTTTTCTGTTATTTCCAAACCAGTAAAATATTAAAAAATTTTTATTCATTTTTCTATTTACAGACTTTTTCTGTTAAAAAAAGAGCAAACCCCTGGGGTTTGCTCTTGCAGTATCGATATAATTTTTTAAAACTCCCAGCGTACTCCGGCTTCGATACGATAAGGAGTCTCTATTTTACCCTTAAAACTTTTTTCGATATCAAGATACAAATGCGTTCGGTCACTGATTACCGCATTCATACCCAGGCCAACCTCATACCAGGTACCGCCCAGGTCGTTTTCTACATACAGCGTTTCGCCGCGGCTATCCTGCAAATGAAATCTGTCGATGCCCATGAATTCATGCAAGACCGAGGCTTTCAGATAAAACCTCTGAGAGCGGTTTTCCGTATCTGTCATTTCCCTGCTCAGAACTAATCCTAATCTGCCTACCAGGCTATCCGAATCGTCCTGCCGAACTTTGATATCCTGCTCGGTCAGATAATCGTCGCCCCACATATGCCCATAGGCCAGCTGAGCCTGCGGTTCAAGAAACCAGCCTTCAGTGTTCAGCATTTTCTTACGCCCATATTCGGCGCTGATACTGGCCGCCCAATTTTTATTGAGCCCATGATCGCTGTATTTGCCATAAGTTTCATAATCATTGCGCAAACGGCTTCCTTTAAGAACGATATCCCAATAATGGTCTTTCTTGCCCAGCCAGGTAGCATAAGCCGCCAGGCTTGTATTGATGATATTACCTTTCCCGCCCTGAAAATCCGCATCTGTTTCGCCTCTGCTGAGCGCGATACCTTTTCGCCAGATACCGTTTTCCACTTCCTGGCGTCTATCATAACCAAACTGAAACATGGTGGTTTTGCCCTCAAACCCGGCGCCTTCCTGCTTGGAGCGCGCTATCCGCAGCCAATCGCCGCCGTCATCCTCAGAATACCTCAATTCACCCATTCTTTTCAACAGCGTGTCATTTTCGTTCCACCAACGCCAGCCCGAAAAAGCTGCTGCCGCCGCAATAACCGGCACTTTACCATTGTCCGTCTCACTGCCTTTAACAATATTGGTCAGATACCATTTATTGATTTTGTCATCAGGGTTATTTTCCATTTCTATAAGCGGCTTATAGTTATAAAGTCCGCCGCTTTCTATTTCTGTTGTTTCAAAATCCATGTTTTGGCTGTGATCAGTTACCAGCAGGGCTTTGTATTCGTCTTTAGCGTCATCAAAGCTCCAGCCCTTCTCCAGGCTGGCGTCATTGATTTGCAGCAGCGCCTTGCCGCCTGAGCCAGTTTCATTGTTAGTAATGATGATCTGATCGCTGTGCTGATCCCAGGTTACAGAATCATTTTTTCTGGTATTCTGCAAGTCAGTATCCAGATAAAACCTGCCGCCAGTACCTTTCATAGTGTCGATACTCACCTTTTGATAAGCGTTGGCCCCACCTTCACTTACCAGATCGACAGTGCCGCCGGCGCCTAAATCCAGGCTGGTGATATTACTGTCACCGATATTCTTCCACACGCCTGCCAGCAGCTTTAAATCTATCTGTCCCTTATTACCTGTATCTTTTCCTTTATCCATATTAGCAGTCACAAAAGAATTATTTGCAGTCAGAGCAAGATCGACAGTGCCGCCAGACCTTGCTGCCACATCGCCGATTATCTGCACTAAATTATTTCCCTGTGACGAATTGACCTTTACAACACCCTCTTGCTCTGCCACTAAAGACAGCTTGACCTGTTCACTGTCTTTTAAGAGCAGGCCGCCCTGAAGCTCGATCTCGCTGTTCTTTATCGTGGCCGACAATCCATACTCATAATTGCCGGTGATCTCTGTATCTCCGGCGATCCTGATTGTGTTATCATTACCATATGTACCATAAGCTTTGATAGCTGTCGTTGTGGCAAAAGTAGCTCCATTACCGATATCTTTAAAAGCGATCTTACAGTTGCCCTCCACGTTGATCAAATTTGTGCCATAGGTCCCTCCAAACGCATAAATACCATAAGTCCCTTCTGTATGTGTACCCTGAAGCGTAATTATTGTATCCTTAAGCTTGATAGTGCTGTCATGAGCGCTGATTATACCTACAGCTTGCTGGTGATTTCCGCTATCGCCATCACACTGCACAGTTATTTCAGCCGTGCCGTCAATATTTATTTGCCCGCTGCTGCCAGAATTCAACTCACCCGTATATAAACCATAAGTGGCATTATTTTTAGACTGCACAAAGATCTGGGTATCATGTAAATTTATACTAGCCCCCTCATCTGCATGCACTGCATACAACCCATCACCGGTATGAACAGCCCTGATAACAGTCTTCCCTGCAACATCCAAGCTGCTTGCTGTACCATCCGCTGTTAAACCGTAGCTGATACCACTACTTCTGGAATCGTATTTATCAATTATAAGATCATTTTTAACTGTTAAGGAAGCATTAGGATTAATATATAAAGAAGTATTTTCATCACGATCAGATATGCTGACATTATCATATTCTCTTTTTTCCCCGCCGAATATAGTAAGCCACTTGCCATCATCGCCTATGTAATCTTCAGCATATGCCAGCGGCAGATTGACTGCGCAGCAGCCCAATAACAGCAGCACTGTTTTGCCCCAAACACTGCGGCTTTGTTTTTTTCTGGATTTGTTTTTGGACATAAAAAAACCTCCCCCAATTCCTTCTTTGGGAGGAGGTTATGAGGCAGACTCAAGTCCCCCCCACATCTACTCTCTTTCGCAGATGTTACACTTTATGTTTATTTTCTATTTTATCATTACTTGTTTTCCATGTCATTAAAGGAAAACTTCATTTTCTTTTGTTTTTCTTTGTATTCTTTTGTCTTTCTTCGATCAACTGCAATCCGCAAAAAACTTACCAGAGCAAAAAAGAGCAAACCCCAGGGGTTTGCTCTTGCAGTCAGTCCGCTCAGTGAACGTTATATTTGATTTCTTTTTCCAGAACTGCGCCGGTTTCAGGGTTAAATTTCATTTCACCTCTTACCTCGGCAGTATAAAAGTCCAGCTCGTATTCATATAAGCCTTTATCGCGATCTAAGTCCACTTTTGTAAAAACCGCGTTTGGGAATTCTTTACGCACAAGGTTTTGCACATCATTAGCAGAAAGAACTATTTTCGGACTGCCGATCACAGTTTTAGCCTCCATTTTGAACTCTCTGACCTTACCGCCGTTCTTCAGCACTTCGACTTCGTAAGCAGTATTGGTCTTATTGTCATAAAATTTTACATCATAATGAGGAATAAATTCAAGCCCTTCATCCTTAGTCACCAGGTGCGTACTGCCTGCGGGCACCCATTGCGCCGCAATGTTGCGGGCCTGCTCGGCGCTGATGAAGTCAGCGGCGAAAGCGGTGATCGTGATCGCCAGTGTGCAGATAGCTGCTGCCAGCATAGCTATAGATTTTCTTTTCATAATATTTACCTCCTTAACGGCCGTAATTACTACGTCCCTTGCTTTATCTTTATTATAACGCGCCAAGATTAAAAACAGATTAAAGAGACAGCGGCAGCTAACTGTTTTTTTACCTTTATTTTTAAGGTATTTAATATAAAGCGTATTTATACTTTGAATATATTGCCCGCAGCCAATAAACACTCTGTAAAAAATTTTCTTATCTCTCAGAAAAGCAACCGTTTCTTATACTGATACAAAAGCAGCCCCAGTCTGCAAAGACCGGGGCTGCTTTTTGCTGTTATTCAGCGTTGACTTTTGCTTTTAAATTTTCTATTTCCAGGCTCTGCTCTTCTAATTTTGCCAGCAGCAGCTGGATCTTTTTATCCTGTGCTTCCAAAGAGCTGTCTACTTCCTTACGAGTGTAGACGATATCTCTGGGTTCTTTTTTACGGTCTTTAGCGCGGTCCAGCGCAAAGTTGATACCAAAGTTGCCCATTTTGCTGCCGCCCTCAGAAATACCCAGGCCCAGCGAAAACATCACTTTTTCGTTAGGGGCATAGAAGCCGCCCACTGCTAAAGCGCTTTTGCCGCCATAACCGCCGTAAGCCATGGCCAGCTCGCCTTTATTGCCGTCCTGGAAACGCGGATGCAGACCTGCCATCGCTGCCGACAAAGCGCCGACAGTGTCGATCTCGTCGCCCAGCTTGGTGATATCCTGATGGATATTGGTGATATCCTGCTGCACGCCGTACAGTTGGCTGCCGTTAACAGCTTCCATCGAAGTCGCGCTGACTTCGCCTGCGGCTACATTACCGATAGTCGTACCGCCTGCGCCCTCCAGCGTGATCTTGTTTTTATTGATGGTGCCGCTGCTGTCCACATCGTATTTGACAGCAGTATCATGCACTACCTTCAGCTGGTCTTCAGTCGCTGCCTGGCCGCTGGTTATATTACCGGCGTCCCAGGTAGTATTGGTCAGGCCGCCGATAGTCCCGGCGCCGCCGTCGATCGTGATCTTATCGGCGCTGATCTTGCCGTTGGTGCCGTTCATATTGATATTGCCGGTGCTGACCGTACCGTTATTGCCGTCGATAGTGACTTTATTGGCACCGCTGCCGATCTCAACGACATCATTCAATTTCAGTTCGTGATGGTCGCCGCCGTCAGCGTTAGTGCTTTTTTCGATCAGGATATTGTTGTCGACAGCTTCCATAGTGGTATGCTTAGCCGCCAGCTCCACCGCTTCATTAGCCTTATCGTGGATCGCTTTCAGCTGGTCTTCGGTAGCCGCCTGGCCGGAAACATAGTTGTCCGGGTCCCAGGTAGTATTAGTCAGGCCGTTGATCGTGCCCTCGTCATCTTTATTGATAGTGACGCCGCCCGCTGTGATCGAGCCGTCGCTGCCATCGATAACGACATTGCCGTTGCCGACGTCGATCTTACCGTCACCGGTGCCGTCCACATTGACGCCCGTGCCGATCTGCAACTCGTCATTCAGCTTCACTTCATAATCAGTGCCGCCGGAAGAATTTACTGTCTCCGTCACTACGACATTACTGTCGCCTGCCGAAACCGAAGCTTCCTTAGCCGCCGCCTGCTGCACTGCATACAGCTGACTGCCGTTGACAGCATCAGTAGAATCAGCAGCTACGCGGCCAGCGGCTACGTTTTGTATCTGTCTGGTCGCACCGGCCTTGCCTACGCTGACTACGCCAGTCACATCACTGACGCCCGCCCATTTAGTATAATTGCTGTTACCGGTAACGCTGTTGATCGCAGCCGCAACAGAATTACTGCCCAAAGCGACGCTGCCATCCAGCGAAACAACTGTATCGTTACCAAGCGCAATGGAATTCTCGGCGCTGATTGTATTGCCGTTGCCGACAGCCGAACTGCCATTAGCCGTAATATTATTGAAAAGGCCGACAGCCGTAGCATAACCGCCGCTGATATTATTATCATAGCCAAGGGCGTTGGAAACATAGCCGCTGATATTATTGCTGTGCCCGAAAGCGCTGGCAAAATCAGACGTCACCTGGTTATTGTTGCCGATCGCGCTGGACGCGTAACCGGTAGCTTGATTGCCCGCGCCGAAAGCGTTGGCATATTCTTCCGAGGCTGTATTATCGTTGCCCAAAGCATTGGCCTTAGTACCGGAGACATTGTTATTGTAGCCGACAGCACTGGTATAGCTGCCTGAGGCCGTATTCATAGCACCGAGAGCGCTGCTGACATAGCCGGACGCCGTATTGCCGTAGCCCAAAGCGTTAGCATAGTTAGCCGCAGCCTTATTACTGGCGCCGAAAGCGCTGCCCAGATAACCATCCGCTGTGTTTTTATAGCCTGCCGCACTGGCAAAAGAGCCGGAAGCAGTATTTTGGACGCCAAAAGCACTGGCAGAAGAACCGGAAGCCGTGTTCAGCGCGCCAAAAGCGTTAGCATATTCGTTGCTTACAGTATTAGAACGGCCGAAAGCGCTGGCAGAAACCGCGCCGGCAGTTGCCGTATTCTGATAGCCGATCGCCGAAGACGCAAAGGCCTGCGCCTGGTTATTGTAACCGATAGTATTTGTATAATTGGCTGTCGCGCTGTTATTGTAGCCAAAAGTATTGGCATACTCGCCCGTCGCCGTATTACGATCGCCGACAGCATTACTGCGGTAAGCCGCCGTATTGTTGGAACCCAGGATGCTGGCAAATTCACCCGTAGTGGTATTAGTATAACCAACAGCGGTCGAAACCTCGCCATTGGTAATGTTCTCATAACCGATAGCGGTGGAATAATGCGCGTTGGCCTGGTTATAAACACCAAAGGCATTAGCATAAGAACCAGCCGCTATGTTAGAAGTACCCATGGCATTCGCCAGATAATTGGAAGCCTGGTTATTATAACCAACTGCCGAAGCAAAGCTGCCTGTAACGATATTTTTTACGCCCAAAGCGCTGCCCGCATAACCGCCGGCTTCATTTTCATGACCAAAAGCGCTGGCATAACGCTCTGTCGCTTTGTTTAAAGCGCCAAAGGCCTGCGCATCGTCGCCGGATGCCTCATTTTTAAAACCGTAGGCCTGAGCATTTTCACCGCTGACGGTATTATTCATACCTACTGCCCCGCCATAAACAGCGGAAACAATGTTAGCATTACCAAAAGCCATGGAATTATCAGCGCCGCCATTGATAATATTATCTTGGCCCACAGCACTGGAATTATGACCTACGGTAGAGTTATTATTGCCGATAGCCGTGGTATACATCGCCAGCGCGCCGTTATTATTACCGATCGCGCTGCCACCCGTGCCATTAACAGTGTTCTTGTGCCCAACTGCCGAAGCGCCGTCAGCTAAATAAGCAATGCTGTTGCCAAAACCGAAAGCTACAGATTCCTTGCCTTCAATATTATTCAAAACACCAAAAGCGCTGGAACTGACAGCTGTCGCTGATATTATATTCCCGGTGCCGAAAGCGTTGGCGCTGTCAGCCAGGGCCTGGTTGCCATGCCCGAAAGCATTGCTGTCCAGACCGTTGGACACATTATCTGCGCCGACAGCACTGGAGCCCACACCATTAGTCATATTGCCGCTGCCGATAGCATTCGACTCGCTGGCATAAGTATTGTTTTTACTGCCGATCGCATTGGAATCTTCGGCCAGAGCCTGATTGTTCGCGCCGATCGCATTGGTGTCATCAGAAACAGCATGATTATTATAGCCTACAGCACTGGCGTTTTCGCCCTGCGCGTTATTATTGACACCGGCTACTGTAGAATTGGTTCCTGTTCCATCCGAAAAAACAGCTGCAGCCTGTACATCAGGCGCACAGAATCCCGAGATAGCGAATAAACCGCTGCTCAGAAAAATTATGATCTTTCTTTCCAAAGCACATTTTTTGGATTTAGACAACTGTCTCACTCCTTCATCATCAATTTTTACTTCAAATTTTTACCCGTTATCGCGCAGTGGCAGCAGGCGTGTCACAGCCTGACTTCTACTGAAAATAGTTGCCCTGGCTTTTGCCTTTCCAGCTCCTTTCTGTAAATTTTTCACGCCGATTGCAAGACCCCGATTATACATAAAGGGTTGTTTGGAAATAATATTTTAAACAAAGGAAGCGTCTGCGTTCCCTGTCTAAAAACGTTCATCAAAGCTGCATCTTCAAACCGCAGCATTCATTTTGGTTTGCCGCTCTGCTTTTTCAGCAAAGCGGCACTTGTGGGGAAATATTTTCAAGCAAGACGGAGGGTTGCAGCGTCTTGGTGAAAACCTTACTTGTCATATCTACTTTCGCAATATTTTAATTAATTCTTGTTTTGATAATTTCTTATTCCTAATATTTAATAGTATCTATATAGATTATTTTTGATATAATATCACATTTGTCCCCCCCGCAAGACATTTTTGTTATGACTAAATACGCTTGTCTGAAAGTCTTGCAACTGGTACCCAAACTGCAAAAAACCGCCTGCCTCGGCAGACGGTTTTGTTATTTGAATTATTTACTTGCCCATCTTATACAACAGCCTCTTTTCTTTGCTTCTAAAAACAAATAAAAAGACACCGTATGCAATCACACATACGGTGTCCCAGAACTTTTATTCTATTTTTTTATGCTTCTGCAGCTGTTCATTTATTTCACGCACCAGCATCGCCAAATTTAAAAGCATGGCTAAATAGCTGTTCATACCTGCCTTTTTCGCTTCGATGATATCTTCGGCAAAAGCATCGAAACTGACGGTACCACCTGGCTGCGTAATAAAGAACACCGCACAAAATGTACGGTGTTCTACTGTTTTATAATTTATTTTTGGGATTCGGACGCTGTTTAAAGCAGTGATAACTGCAGTAATATTGCCGCCGGCGTCCGGCCAGTGCCGTATAGACATGATAGGTTTTATTGCAGGAAAATTCCTTGCCGCAGATCGGGCATACCTCCAGCAGACTTTTTAAAGGACCACCGGAACTGCTCCCACCGCCCGTTATTTCTTTGCCGATAACATCATCTTCATTTTTCATAACAGCTGCTCCCATTCTGCTTATTTTAAATTGCATCCTGTTTATTTTTTATATTATCAGTTATACTTTTTATTATATAATTAATAAATTTATATAATTTTTTTAGTACGGTTTATTATAATACACCCAATCAATTCCTGCAAGATTTTTGCCGTATAATTTATATTTTATTTTCCAAGCCTGACTTGTAGCGTCTTCCGGCTTTTTTTACATACAGCCTGCTGCAGATAAAAGAAGTAAACGGGATCGTAAACAGGATGCCAAAACTGCCGATAACGGCCTGCAAGATCTCCACGACCACCATTTCCTTATTCAGCAGATACAGCAGCGAATGATTATAAGCAAAGAACAGCAAAACTATCGTCAGCGAACCGCCGATATATGCCAGGATCAGCGTATTGGACATCATGCCCAGGATATCGCGCCCGATATTATTACCGGCCTGCAGCAGCATTCTCCTTGTAGGTTCAGCAGTAGTGGCCGCCAGTTCGTTCAGCGCTGAAGCGATATCCATCGCTACATCCATGATCGCTCCCAAAGCGCCGATAATGATTGCGCTGAATACGATCGCTTTCAGATCGACCGGGTCGGCAGGATTCAAAAACAGCAGGTACATGGAATCCTCGTCTACCAGCCCCGTAAGCTGCAAGAAACTGTCTGCAGACGCACTGATAAGCGCCGCAATGACAAGTCCGCCGATACAGCCCAAAATAGTCGCGATCGTTTTTCTGTTGATACCATTCACCAGCAGCAGATTAGTCACGACAATAAAAGCACAGGTCAGGATCGTCCAGCAGTAAACATTCTTGCCTGAAAGTATCGCCGGCACAAAAACCGCAAAAATCGACAGGCAGCAAAAAATCAGAGAGATCAAAGTATTTACGCCCTGCATCCGTCCAAAAGCGATAATACTTAAAGCAAAAACAGCAAACAGCCACATCAGTACATTGCTGCGCAAATGCTCGGCATAACTCCATTCACCCTGACTGCTCCTGTCAGGCAGCAGCAGCACCTTATCGCCAACGGCTACATCGCGCCCAACCGCAAAACTGCCGGCTTTATTCTGCGCAGCCGTCACTTTGACGCCTTCCTGCTTTCCCGACAATAATTCGGCTTCAAATCTGATCTGCTCAAATTTAGCCCCGTCTGCTGCCGGTAAAATCTTCACTACCCTTGCCTCAACAACGTCAGTAGGCGATTTCTCTTTAAAAAAGCTTAAACCCTGCACAGCAAAATAATGCCCCGCCGCAAGATACAGCACAGCCAGAACGATAGTAACGAGATAAACAAATTTATTTTTCAAGGTACGACCTCCAAAATTTATTTAAAATAAATTTTGGCAGTTCTCAATTATCAAGACGCACTTTCAGCCTGATCAGCGTCAACCTTGCCAGACTGGCAGGCAAAGCCTTACTTCCAATACTTGCGGCCGGAACGGACAAACTCAGCAGCAATGGCAGCAGCGCCGGCAGAACATAATTAAGACAGCTGCCGATAACGCTAATCGTCAGGCACACCGGGCAAGCTGTTCCGCCGCAGTCATGTCCGGTGCTGGCCTCTACATATAAAGGGGCCCAGACTGCACCGACAGCAATAACCAGTATCAGCAGTAAAGCTGTTATTGCTCTATAATTACTTTGTTTTAAAGTCATGGCTCTCACTTTCAAAACAAGATTTTTTCTGTTACTCTATTTATTAATATACCACAAAAATTTCCGCTGACTTGTGAACTTTTCACTACTGCTCACAGTACAGCCCAGCCTCTTCAGACAGTAATAAAAAACAGGCCAGCCTTCTAAAAGCTGACCTGTTTTTTATTCATGCCTGCTATCAGGCATTTTCATAATATCTGATCACTTTTATGCGCCGCATTCTTTTATCATTAGCTTTGATCGGCGCTTCATCACACTCCGGCTCTACCAGGTCTTCCAGCCTGCACCCGAAAATACTGCGCAGCTTCAGCAGCAGTTTCAAACTTCCCGGTACTCTGCCATTTTCAATATTGCTCAGGTGGGTCTGAGTTATATCCAGCATTTCCGCCAAAGCTGTTTGCTGAATGCCCTGTTTTACTCTTCTGACTTTGATTTCATTGCCTATTTTTTTCAAATCGATGCTTTGCATATTCGTCCCACCACTTTCTTTAAAAATCTTTTTACTTAACTTTAATCAAGGTAACGAATGACCCTGACTCTCTTTTTCCTGGGTTTGTTTTCATCTTCCAGACAAAGCAGTTCGTCGATCGTACAGCCTAAAATATTTTTCAGCTGCAGCAGCAGCTCCAGACTAAGCATAGCGCGGCCAACTTCGACGTTGCTCATATGTGTCTGCGAAATTCCTAATTTTTCCGCCATCGCTGTCTGCGAGATCAGTTTCTGCATCCTTCTGACTTTGATATTCATCCCTATTTTTTTTCTGTCTAAAGTTTCCATTTTCCACTCCTTACTGTGTACGTATGCATATAGCTTCTTTTAAAAAAATATATCCTGCATTTTTACACGTTTTTCTATTTCAAATTTCATCATAATTGCAAACTGTGCACCAACATTTTTAATGTTTAATTATTTTGCCTATTAAATTAAGTATAGTTTATTGTTTTTATTATAGCATTTATTAAAAATCAGCACAATATCTTATATAAAAATGTTGCTCCAAGCCGTTTTTAATCATATATTAAACTTTTTCATATTTTTGACAGAAGTAATTTTATATTAGTTAATAAAATTATATTTTTTATTCGTTTACATTTGTCATTTCATTTTTTAGTAAAAATAAAATATTTTTAAATTATATCTAATCGTCTTTTCAAATAACTAAATTTACTATATGTTTTACCACAAATGTTTATGTTATAATTTACTTGTAATATTTTCGAAGGGGTATTGGCGATGTTAAGCAAAAATACGCTATTTGAATTTCTTTATCAAAATTTACACGATCAGATCACCTGCGGTCATCTGAAAACAGGCGACACTCTGCCTTCTATGCCTCAGCTTGCAGCCAGCTATAATGTTGGTATCCGCACCGTCAAAGATGTCTTGGCCAGATTAAAAACAGAAGGCCTGATCCAAACGACAGAGCGTAAGCCGGCACGTGTCATTTACCGGGCTGAAAAAAACAGTGCTTCTCAAAGCTACGCTGTTGGTCTGCTGCGGCGTCAGGGCTCGCTGACAGAGGTTTATCAAACCATGGGGCTCATTTTACCGTCCATTTTTCATTTTTCTGCCGCACACTGCGATATCAAAAAGCTTCCCTCCTATCAGAAGCTGCTCAAAAAAAATAACTGTCAGGATACTGCAGCGCTCGATGACGCTTTTTCAGCCCTGCTGAACGAACTGCTGCGCAGCTCCAACAACCTGCTCTATAACGATCTATATAACAGTCTGAAAACTTATTCTAAGGTTACTTTAGCGGCACCTAAAAATACGCTGTTTAAGTATGCTCCGGAAACTTTTAGTCAGCTGCTGGCTGCTTTGCAGAGTAATGATTACCAGCTTGTCAATAAGCGTTTCAATGATATGTATCTCAGCTTTTCTGTTTCAGTCAACAAATATATCCGGAAAGTATACAGAAAATACCAACAGGCAGACATTCCCGAGCCTGTTTATGATTATAACTGGAGCGCTGAAAAAGGACGCGATCATTACTATACTCAGATCGCCCGTGATCTGATCGATAAGATCGCCGCCAGCATCTATGAGCCCGGTACTCTTTTACCTTATGAAGCTGTGCTGGCAAAAAACTACAAAGTCTCGATTTCCACGATCCGCAAATCGCTGGCTCTGCTCAATGAGATCGGCTTCGCAGAAACCATCAATACCAAGGGCACTATTGTCAGATTGCCGCCTACTTTCATCACCGCTAATTGTATGCAGAACGAGCGTTACAAAAAAGATACGCTGATCTATCTCAGCGCCTTGCAGCTAATGTCAGTTATTATCAAGCCTGTTGCCATGGCCGCAGCTGACAGGATCGATCTCCAGACACAGAAAGCCTGGCGGTCAGAATTTGGCCAGCCAGGTAAAGTACCCCTGGCCTTAATAGTCAATTCTCTGATCGAACTTACGGAACTGCAGCCGCTGCGGGTGATCCTGCAGGAAACCAATAAACTGCTGCACTGGGGTTATTATCTGGCCTTTCACTGCCAGAATCTTGCAGAAACGACGGATACTCTTTCCAAGTATACATGGCAGTCTTATTTATACCTGGAAGCACGGGATATTGAAGGTTTTAGTACTTATCTGGCAATTTGTTTTTCCTATATCCTTGAAACGATCAGTGAATTAAAAATACAGCAGGTTCTGCATAAAGCCGCAAAGCTTGTAACGCCTTACAAAATACCCGATTTAAATATCAAATAAAAAATAGACCTGCCATAAGGCAGGTCTATTTTTGGGGAATATCTTCAAACAAGGCGGAGAGGGTTGCAATCTACCTTGCCGAAAATCGACTTCACAAATTTTAAATTTTACAATATTTAAATTCGCAATATTTTAATTTATGTTATTATAGCACATTCCCATTTTTTTCAAAATAGTTTTTCAAAATTTATTTTCAATCAAAAAGCAGCTTCTCCATTATATATTAATAAGAGAAGCTGCTTTTACATTTTGCCAGGAGCATTACCTGCTGTTCTCACAGCATAATTTCGTCAAATACGACAAAAACATTTTTGCCTTTTTCCTTGGCTTTATATAAAGCGCTGTCCGCTTTCTGATAAAGGTCGTCAAAAACAGCGCCGTCGCCAGATTCACAGAACACCATCCCGATACTGCAGGATATCTTCAGCCCTTCTTTTGCCGCGCCCTCAGTGTACAGGCTGCAAATCTGCCCGGCTTTCACCAGGGCATTTTCCATACTGGTGATATCACACATCAGCACCGCAAATTCATCGCCGCCGATACGGCCCAGTAGATCCGAACTGCGGAAGCTGCGCTCAAGATTGGCAGTAAGCTCACACAGCACCGTATCACCGAAGGCGTGACCCCTGCTGTCGTTAACATTTTTAAAATCATCAATATCCAGCAGGAAAAAGGCATGATGCCGTTTCGAGCTGTCAGCTAAAACCTCATTGACATATTTTTCAAAAACAGCCCGGTTATAAATACCCGTCAAAGAATCACGCTCAGCCTTATGCTGCATCCGTGCAAATTTATTCTGCGTATCGTTGATATCCAGAACGTTGCCTAAAACACGCTTGATCTGCCGCTTATCATCAAATACCACCGCCATATAAAAACGATACCAGTGATAATCGCCATCAGAAGTATGCAGGCGGCCCTGAAAAACTGTCCGACCGGCCCTTTGCAATTCTGTCAGAGCCTTCTGCACGGCATTGCTGTCTTCCTCATGAAAATACTTATTTAAACTGCTGCTATTCCTTTCCGCAATAGTATCAGTAATAAAGCCGCTCAGTTTTTCCAGTATCTGTTTTTCGGTATTATGCCCGTCAGTACCTTCGCCGGTATTTTTAACGATCAGAAATTTACATGTTTTCAGATCAAATTCAAACATGCAGCCTTCCATCAAACCCGCCGTCAGTCGCAGGCCCTCTATTTCCGCGTTGATCTGTTTTAAGCGGTCTTTTTCGATCTGCCGCCAGATGTAGATGATAACGATAAAACACAGACAGATGAGCAGGAAATATTTTCCCATCGTATCCCGGGCGATCTTATTCAGCATCTGCTGATCTGCCAGCAGATTGGTTCCCGAAACGATCTGAAAGGTGTACCAGTCGTTAACTTCTACCGGAGCGAAAACTACATACTGTGTCTCGCCAAAGATATCAGTATAATAGAAAGCGCCGCTTTCTTTATTGGCAATAGCTTTTTCCAGGTCTTGCTCCGTCATCGAGCAGCCAATGGCTTCCTGCTCCAGGAATTTAAAGAAATTTCCCTGCCTGCCATTGCCGATGCCCATAATAACATCGCCCTTTTCATCTGCGATCATCGTAATGCGGTCCTGCTGCATATTCAGCACTGCCAGCAGCGTTTTCGTCGCATTGTCAAGATCATAGGCTTCATGGACAACGCCGATGACCTCTTTACCCTTATACAGGGGCTTAGCCAGAATAACTACTTTTCTGCCGCTGGACGGCAGAATTACCGGCCCTTCAACAACTTCTTCTCCCTCTAAGGCCCTTTTATAATAGTCCTGATCCAGGATATCGATTTCCTCGCCATTACTCATCAGAGTTTTCTGACCACGATAAGTAAGTCCAACAGTCGAAAAATGTCCTGTGTTGGAAACTGTACTCAAAAGATTGATCAAATTATCCTTCTGTCCTTCATATCGAGGAGCGTTTCTCAGCACGATATCCAGCAATTCATTCTGCCGCTGGATCTCGGTATGCAGAATAACCTTGGTATTATGAGCAGCATCCAGCAAATAATCGTAAGTCTGGCGTTCCAGAATGTCCTTTTGGCTGGCACTGAAATTGAACGCAAAAGAAACCGCCAGGATCAAAACTGAGATTATAGTTATGACGATCAGCTCACGATGCAGTTTTCCCCACATAAAGCTACCTCTTTCTATTTTTTACAAATGCTCTCTGAATTCCACAAAATAAAATAATTAGGTTATCCGCTATTAATTATAACCTATTTTTTATATTATAGCATTTTTACTTTTAGCAAATAAATACTTCTATCTTTATTTTTTAATCCTGGCTGATGTTTTTTACTGCCGCCGCAAAAAAGTAAAACACCGCTTTCTGTAAAAGCGGTGTTTTGCCTGTAGGAAGCTATATTATGAGATGTAATTGCCGTTAAGGCTTAAACATGGCTGTTGGAAACTTCAACAGTTTTGTTCATGACGTTGGTAAAGAATGTAACCGGCACCATAGTCTTGCCATTTACTAAAATCGGAGCGTTGTCCAAAGTAATGGTTTGGCCATTGCGTACATATTGGTTGCTGCCAATAGTCATAAAATAGGTCTGATCACCTTTTTCCATCGAAACATTTTGCATACCGGCATCCCAGAATACCTGGTAGTCCATTTTTTCCATCAGCGGACGCAGGGGCAGGTATACTGTATCTTCTTGAACCATGATGGCTTCATCAGGAGTTAATACCAGCTCTTGTTGATCCATAACGATGGTGCCTGCACCAAGATGGACTTTGATATCGGCGCTGTTGGCTTTAGCGATAGACCAGCCAAAAATGCCTACCAATAATAAGCAGACCACTACGATTACAGATTTTTTCATTTTCATTGACCTCTTTCCTTTCCTGCTGAGCAGGTTTTGTTTACGATTTTTATTATATACACTTTTTCATCTGTGTGAAGTTTTCAATATTTAAATATCAACTAGAAAAAAATTACAGTTTACTTACAAAAATACTTTTTCCGCCTTTTTTACAGGTCTGAATGGCGCATTTTAAAGCCCTTAACCCCCCTGAAACAGTAGAAGTAAATAAAAAAACGACCTTTGTAAGCGCAGTACCTGCAAAGGTCGTTTTTGAGTATAAAAATTTTTTAATCCAAAGACTTGACGATCACCAGAACAGGAAACGCCGCATCGGGCAGATCGCTATGAGCACCGCCGCAGACCTTTTCTTCATAAGTGTCCCGGTCCAGCAAATCAAAATCTACAATAATATCGTCACTGTAATATTCCTGAGCCGGCTCAATATCTTCTTTGCGGATACCCTGCCAGGCAGCTTTCGGCACTTTTGCCGCAAAAAATTCCAAAGTCGATGATTTAGCATGATAAATCTGGATCGCGTCTTCTGCGGTATACAACATAACTTTCAACTCCCGTCTTTTCAAAATCAACGGCGCGCTGCCAATGAATGACAGCATCGCTTGTTGTTATTATCACTATATCACAGAAAGCAGCGACAGTCAAAAATCTTAATAATAATTATTAGTTGCATTATTTTCTAAAATATGATTGCTAAAAAGCGGTACTGCCGCCATATCAGGACAGTACCGCAAGTCAGTTTTATTTATTATGCCTCGATCGGCTCGTCCTGCAGGGCTTCGTAGCCTTCCTCGCCAGTACGTATCTTAACGACGTTCTCTACATCATAGATAAAAATTTTACCGTCGCCATACTTACCGGTATAAAGCACTTTTTTCGCAGCGGCCACCACCGCAGCCACAGGAATAGCCGAAACAACAAGTTCTACTTTGACCTTGGGCAGCAGATGCACGCTTACTTCCGCACCGCGGTAATATTCGGTATTGCCTTTCTGCAGCCCGTAACCCAAAACCTTCGTTACCGTCATACCGGTAATACCAAGTTTATCCAAAGCTTCCTTCAAGATCTCAAAACGCAACTGCGAAGTAATGATCACGATCTTCGTCATTTTCGGTCTGCCTGCTGACGGCAGAGCGGCAGTAACGTGAGTAACGGCAGCACCAGCCTCTGCTGCTTCCTGAGCAGTCACAGCACCATGGAAATCTTCTGCTGCCGGCATAAAATCGGCATAAGAGCTGGCCAGACCATGCTCTTCCATATCCAGCCCGGCGATTTCCTCACGCGTGCTGACCCGCAGTCCGATAGTTTTATCGAGGATTTGAAAAATCAGCGACATCACGATACCGATATACGCCGCTACCGCTGCAACTCCTGTCGCCTGAATGATCAGCAGCTCACTGCCGCCGCCGTACAGCAGGCCGCCGTCTACTGCAAAAACACCAACCAACAGCGTGCCCAGTGCACCGCAGACTCCGTGTACCGAAATTGCGCCGACAGGATCATCGATCCTGGCAATCTGATCAAAAAATTCTACTGCAAAAACGATCACAAGCCCAGCAATGATACCGATCACAAAAGCTCCCGAAACACTGACTGCATCGCAGCCTGCCGTAATAGCGACCAATCCTGCCAGCGCGCCGTTCAAGGTCATCGATACATCAGGCTTGCCGTAACGCAGCCAGGTCAGAAACATCGTTGCAGTCGCTGCAGCGGCAGCGGCCATATTAGTAGTAACAAAGATCCTGCCCATTGACGTCAGGACATCGTCACCGGTCGCGCAAACTGTAGAGCCGCCGTTAAAGCCAAACCAGCCGAACCAGAGAATGAATACGCCCAAAGCGCCCAGCGTCAGGCTGTGTCCCGGTATGGCATTGACACTGCCGTCAGCATTATATTTTCCAATACGCGGGCCAAGTATCCTGGCACCGACAAGCGCGGCTACACCACCGACCATATGGACCGCCGTAGAACCGGCAAAATCATGAAAACCCATGGCGCCGAGCCAGCCGCCGCCCCAAATCCAATGCCCCGAGACCGGATAAATAACCGCGCTGATCAAAATACTATAGATGCAGTAAACAGAAAACTTCGTCCGTTCGGCCATAGCGCCTGATACAATAGTCGCCGCCGTAGCACAGAAAACAGTTTGAAAAATAAAAAAGGCCCAGGATGGATAAGACGCCCCATAATCGTTTTGCACAAAAAAATCAGGCGCACCGATCAGACCGCCGATATCCGTGCCAAACATCAGGCCAAAGCCAATAATCCAAAAAACGATACTACCCAGACACAGGTCCATAAAATTTTTCATCACGATATTGCCGGCATTTTTAGCTCTGGTAAAACCGGTCTCGACCATAGCAAAGCCCGGCTGCATAAAAAATACCATAAACGCTCCGATCAGTACCCACATCGTATCCGCTGCTGCGTATTTTTCCATCATCATAATCCCCCCACATCCAATCATTTTAGCTCTATTTATAAAAAAGAAGCGTATCCTCAACGGATACGCTTCTTCGCGTTGTCAGCTTCCCCTGGGCGTCCTTTAATTGTTGACGCCGTAAAGCAGCTTGCCGTAGGTCGGATACGGCAGATAGTCTTCACCGATCAGCTCTTCGGCAGCATCAGCATAGCTGCGCAGGAGCTCCATTTCTTTTAAAACCGTGTCATGATAATAGTTGGCCTCAGCTTTCATATCGACGCATTTTTCAGCACCTTTCAGCGCTTTGACCAGCTTTTCACCGCTGTTATACATTTTAGCGGTCAATTCGGAAAGTTTCGCCGCCAGATCAGCTTCAAAGCAGTTTTTGATCCCCAGATCCTTTTTGGCAGCAGAATTGCCCAGCAGGTCATTAGTATAAGCCGCTGCCGCCGGCAGGATATCCTTATACAGCATATCCAGCATCGTCAAGGCTTCGATATTGATCGTTTTGGCATATTTTTCCAGCATAATCTCCACCCGGGAGCGCACCTCGGTCGCTGTAAAAATACCGTGTTTAACAAACAATTCGATATTTTTTTCCGCTTCCATATAAGGCAGCGCTTCCGGTGTGGATTTAAGATTAAGAAGCCCCCTCGATTTGGCCTCTTCTACCCATGCGTCCGTATAACCGTCACCGTTGAACACGATACGTTTATGCTTGACGATGGTTTCTTTGATCAATTTCTTCATGGCAGCATCTTTATCGGCTGCTTTTTCTAATTTGTCTGCGAATTGATTCAAAGCTTCGGCAACGATAGTATTGAGAACAATATTAGGGCCGGCGATAGAAAACTCGCTGCCCAGCATTCTGAACTCGAACTTGTTGCCGGTGAAAGCGAACGGAGACGTACGGTTTCTGTCCGTATTATCCTTGGTCAGTGCCGGGATAACATCGCCGCTCAATTTCAATAACGCCGCCGCGTCAGGATTATACTGCTTCCCTTTTTCGATAGCTTCCAGAATATTGGTCAGCTCCGTCCCCAGGAAAACAGATACTATTGCAGGAGGCGCTTCGTTCGCGCCGAGACGGTGATCGTTACCGGCGCTGGCTACACTTACGCGCAGCAGATCCTGATATTCATCAACAGCTTTGATGATAGCTGCGAGAAACAGTAAGAAACGGGTATTTTTATGCGGTTCTTTACCGGGATTCAGTAGATTGTCGCCTTCAGTAGTCGCAATAGACCAGTTATTATGCTTACCGCTGCCATTAACGCCCGCAAAGGGCTTCTCGTGCAGCAGACATACCAGTCCGTGACGCAGGGCAACGCGTTTCATAAATTCCATTGTCAGCTGGTTATGATCAGAAGCTACGTTAGTAGTAGTAAAAATAGGCGCCAGCTCATGCTGGGCCGGAGCAACTTCATTATGCTCCGTTTTAGCAAGCACGCCCAGCTTCCACAGCTCCTCGTCCAGCTCCTTCATAAAAGCCAGGACGCGCGGCTTGATGATGCCAAAATAATGGTCTTCCATCTCCTGCCCTTTCGGAACCCTGGCTCCGAACAGTGTGCGCCCCGTATATACCAGATCTTTACGCTGCTCCCACATCTCCTTATCGACGAGGAAATATTCCTGCTCCGGTCCGACAGTAGTCACAACCTTCTCGGTCGTCTGCCCGAACAGCGCCAGTATACGTCTGGCAGCCTGGTCGACACAGCACATCGAGCGCAGCAGCGGCGCTTTTTTATCCAATACTTCGCCGGTATAGGAGCAAAACGCAGTCGGGATACATAAACAGCCATCCTTGATAAACGCATAAGAGGTAGGGTCCCAAGCAGTGTAACCGCGGGCTTCAAAAGTAGCACGCAGACCGCCCGAAGGAAAGCTGGAAGCATCAGGCTCGCCCTGGATCAGTTCTTTCCCGGAGAAATCCATAATAACGCGGCCGTCTGCCGTCGGAGCGATAAAGCTTTCATGCTTTTCGGCAGTAATACCGGTCATCGGCTGGAACCAATGGGTAAAATGGGTCGCGCCATGTTCCAGCGCCCAGTCTTTCATCGCATTGGCGATGATGTTGGCAATCGGCAGATCCAGCGCTTCGCCTTTTAAGACAGCGTTTTTGAAAGTCTTGTAGGTAGCCGTTGGCAAACGGTCTTTCATAACCGTTTCATTAAATACCAGGCTGCCAAACATTTTCGGTACATTGCTCATAATTTTCTCCCCCTCACTGAAAATAAACAGAATAAAACAAAAAGCAACGGCGAACTCAGGCCTTGGCCCGCAACTTCGCTGTTGCTTATGCTGTGATTATAAATCACTTTTCAGGATTTGTAAAGAGTTTTAGCAAATATTTTTCCACATTTTTATTTAAATGTTCGGATTTTTAGCATAAAAACGCCTTTTTTTACTATTTTTTATATTAAATGTTCCGAAAAATCATTGACAATGAAAAGCAAACAAGCTAAACTAACAATGTAAAAAATCCATCTACCAATATCAACACTTGCGATTTAGCAGGCGACGAGTGCCTTACATTCGCCGGCTCTACTAATAAATTTATTTAAAAGAAAGCAGGTTACAGACAATGGCAAAAATGTTGTATGAAGGCAAAGCCAAAAAAGTTTTTGAAACCGAGAACCCCAATGAAGTAATCATCTATTATAAAGATGACGCTACCGCCATGAACGGCCTCAAAAAAGGCACTATCGCAGATAAAGGCATTATGAATAATACGATCACCAGCTTTTTCTTTGACCTGCTTGCCAAACACGGCATCCCCCATCACCAGATCAAAAAGCTCAGCGATCGTGAAGCGCTGTGTAAAAAAGTCAGTATCATCCCCATGGAAGTAGTTACCCGTAACATCGCCGCCGGCAGCCTGGCCAAAAAAATGGGCGTCGAAGAAGGCTATGTTATGAAGCGCCCTCTCGTAGAATTTTACTATAAAAATGACGACCTTGGCGATCCGATGATCAACGCTGATTATGCCGAAGCTTTTGGCTTGGCAACCGATGCGCAGGTTGCAGAAATCAAAGCCTACGCCCTGAAGATCAACGAAATCTTAAAAGCCTTTCTGGCTGAACGTAAAGTGCGCCTGATCGACTTCAAAATGGAATTTGGCGTCGATGCAGACGGAAAAGTGATCCTCGCCGACGAAATCACACCCGATACCAGCCGCTTATGCCACTGGGATACTAACGAAAAACTCGACAAAGACCGTTTCCGCCGTGATATGGGCAGCGTCGAAGAAGCCTATCAGGAAATCATCAAAAGACTGACCGGCAGATAATTAGCTCAAATAAAATCTGAAAAGCCGACTTTATAGTCGGCTTTTTTATATACTATGTAAACTGCTCTGTCTTATTGCTGCGGAAAATACGGTCCCCAGAATTGCTGCCTTTAGTTAATTGTTAATGTCCGTTGAATACCCGCAATTCCATGGTCTTAATTTCTGCGTCGATTTCTGCAACTTCTGCTGCAGTCAGTGCTATAGCTGCGGCACCAATATTTTCCCGCAGCCGGGCAGGCTTTCTGCTTCCTGGGATAGGAATAATAAACGGCTTTTTATGCAGCATCCAGGCCAGAGAAAGCTGGGCAGGGGTCGCATTTTTGGCCTGTGCCAGCTTTTCCAGCAAATCCAGCAGCACGCGGTTTTTTGCATACCCTTCCTGTGTATACTGCGGCATACTGCTGCGAAAATCAGTATTCTGTTCAAATTTAGTATTAGCATCGTATTTTCCGGATAAAAATCCATTCCCCAACGGAGAAAATGCAACATAGGCAATGTGTAATTCTTCCAGTACTGGAAACAGCTGCTCGTGCCAGCGCGCCAGCATGGAATAGCGATTCTGAATTGCCGCTACCGGGCAGACTGCATGTGCCTTCCGCAAATACGCTTCATTTGCTTCCGAAATCCCCCATGCACGAATTTTTCCTTCTTTCTGCAATACGCTCATCGTTACTGCAACTTCCTCTGGAGCTACCTTGGGATCAATGCGATGCTGGTAATAAAGATCGATATAATCTGTTCCCAAACGCTTTAGGCTACCTTCCACTGATCTTCGTATCGTTTCCGGCCTGCTATCCAAAATTAGCTGCCTGCCGTCATGCGTTACCCCAAATTTTGTCGCCAGCACTACTTTATCCCTGACAGGACGCAGCGCTTCACCAACGATATCTTCATTATATACTTCCCGACCGTCGGGATAGACACCCGTATAACACTCCGCCGTATCAAAAAACGTATAACCAGTTTCATAAGCGGCCCTGATTACCGCAATGCCATCCTGTTTTTCCATCGGCGTGCCATTGGCATGAGTAATACCCATACAGCCAAACCCTATCGGCATTACCCCCAACCCACTCAGACCCAAATTTCTCTTTTCCATAATAATCATCTCCTGACATCTGCGTACACAAAACTCTTTTATATTTCCCTCGTACTGTCAGACAAGGCTCATGAACCACTCTACAGTATCAGGATCATAGTGGGAAAAGAACAGGCTTTTGCCGGTGTCCAGCGCTGCAATTGCAGCCAGCTCAGAATCGGTAAGCATAAAATCAAAGACATTGAAATTCTCCTGCATCCGTTCTTTATGGACTGACTTGGGTATGACAACGACATCGCTTTGCAGCAGAAAACGCAGCGCGACCTGTGCCACAGTCCTGCCATGCCTTACCCCGATTTCTTCCAGAACCGGATTGTTGAAAAAATCATTTCTGCCTTCTGCAAAAGGCCCCCAGGACATAATCTGCGTACCGTTTTTCTGCATGTAGCGTTTCGCCGTTTTCTGCTGTTGGAAAACATGGGTTTCCACCTGATTGACAGCAGGCTTGATTTCCGCAAAGTGGAACATGTCCAAATAACGGTCAGGATAAAAATTGGAAATACCGACCGCCCTTACTTTACCGGCTTTATATGCTTCCTCCATCGCCCGGTAGCTGCCATAATAATCACCAAAAGGCTGATGGATCAGCAGCAGGTCTATGTAATCTGTTTGCAGCTTTTGCAGCGATTCCTCAATCGAAACTCTGCCCCTTTCATAACCGGCATTGCTGATCCAGATCTTGGTCGTAATAAAAAGTTCTTCCCGGGGCAGGCCGCTCTGCACTATCGCGCTGCCTACGCCGGCTTCATTGCGATAGGCCTGGGCGGTATCAATACTGCGGTATCCTGTTGCCAGAGCCTCCAGAACACAACGCTCCGTCTCCTCCGGCGGCGTCTGATACACACCATAGCCCAGTTTTGGCATTTTCACGCCATTATTCAATGTTACATATTCCATTTTTACCCTCCTTATATGCTTAATCTGCAGCATAATATTATAACAGTATTCTTTACATTTTCCAGTTTACAGGAGAAGCTGAAAAAAGTAAAATATAGATAACGCAAACTACATTTCATAAAACGAATAGCAAAAAGGGATGTGAAAAGATGCTGAACCTTACGGAATTAGAACAGCTGATAACCTTTGCCGACTGCGGCACTCTTTCAAAAGCTGCTAGCCAGCTGCATTTATCCCAGCCTACCATCACACGTACAATGCAGCATCTCGAAGATACTTTTAATGTGCCCCTATTTATACGCGGCAAAAATAAAATTACTCTCAACGAAACTGGTATGCAGGCTGTGAAATATGCCAGGCAACTTGTAGCAGATGCTGAAACCGCCGCCAGCCAGATTCAGGCTTTTCATGCACGACTTTATACTATCGCCGTAGAAACCTGTGCACCAGCTCCGCTTTGGTCACTGCTGCCGCTGCTCTCCGCACAATTTCCACAGCAAACAATTTCCTCAAAACTCTCTGAAGTGCCAACAATCAGCCAAAATGTGGCGGCAGGCATATGTGACATCGGCATCCTTCCGTATCATGCTGATAGTGACGAGCTTACCTGCATTCCCGTACTGCAGGAAAAACTTTTTGTCTGTATTGTCCCACAGCATGAACTTGCCAATAATAACAGCCTGACCTTCACTGCGCTGAACGGTTTTAACTGCCTGCTGCGCTCCCAGATCGGCTTTTGGGACGAGCTGTGCCATCAAAAAATGCCAGCTTCCAGGTTTCTTATCCAAACAGACGAATTCGCCTTTAAAGAACTGATAAAAACCTCCACTCTGCCCTGCTTTACAACCGACCTTGTAAAAGACACACAGGATTTTTTATATGGACGGCAGATAATTCCCTGCACTGATCCTGAAGCAAACGTAACTTACCATTTCCTTTGCCGCAAAAAAAGACCCGATCTCATCGCTTTAGCTAATCAATTACGTATGCAAAATAGGCTCTGATTGTCCTTAATCAACGCATAGTCGAAAATCACAAAGCTTCCTGAACTCAACCGCTGCCTTTAGTATATAATATATATAAATACAGAAAGCGAGATGTCTTTATGGACAAACAAACTCTTATCGCTCATTGCCTTACTTATCCTAATGCTGTCGAGGATTATCCCTTTGCCGATAACGATCTCACTATTATGCGCCATCCATCCGGCGGTAAATGGTTTGCCTGTATTATGCATCTTCAAGGCAAGCTCTGCATAAATCTGAAATGCGATCCTGTCAGATCCGAGTTTCTGCGCCGTACTTACAAAGGCGTTTACCCGGCCTGGCATATGAACAAAGAACATTGGAACACTGTTGAAGTAAACAATGTGCCCAAAGGTGAATTATTTGCCATGATCGCCCACAGCTTTGAACTGACCGCGCCAAAAATACCAAAAGCGAAAAAATAAAATCAACAGTTTCTGCCCTAAACTACTCTCAGCAAAAAACTGTTATTATAAACAGCGACAAAAACTTTGATATATAAAAACAACAGCCTTGGGAAAATTTCCCAAGGCTGTTTTACGTTCCCGGCTTTTAATTTTGTCTTTATACGCCTGTACCCATTTCGTAGGCCTGTTTAAAAGCGGCTGTTTCTCTGATTTCGCCCTTTTGCCAGGCGCCGACACCATAAATAATACCTTTTTCTACCGTTCCGTCCAGGCAGTCCAGCGTAAAGCCCCGCAGCCCTTCGATCGTTTTTTCCATATTCGCAGTTTTTGTGTCAGCAGCAGCCACGATATAATAAAACTCTTTGTTCTTGATTTCTGTGTAGCGCGGTACAGTACGGTCTATCAGTGTTTTCAGCTGAGCATCCATCGTATAAAAATACACGGGTGTCGCCAGTACGATCACATCAACAGCCACCATTTTATCCAGCACTGCCTTCATATCATCCGTAAGCACGCAGCGGGAAGTGTTATTGCAGACACCGCAGCCAGTGCAGTAATTGATTTTCAGATCACTAAGAAAAACTTTCTCAACCTCATTGCCAGCTGTAACTGCCCCCTTGATAAATTCATCGCAGAGCAAATCGGAATTACCTTTTTTTCTGGGGCTGGCTGAAATAACCAAAACTTTTTTACTCATTTAAAGACCCTCCTTCTTTTATATGCCCAGCATACCACCTGGAGTTAACTTTAAGTCAAGCAAAAAAACACCCCCAAAAATTGGAGATGTTTTCTTAGTGTTCTAGTCCAGTTTAACTGCGGTTCCGGAAACGCTGACCATCAGCATACCGTTAGTTTCGCCCAGCACTTCATAATCCACATCGACACCGACCACTGCATCGGCGCCTAATTTAGCGGCACGCTCAGACATTTCCGCCAGCGCTTTTTCACGTGCTTCCTGCAGTTCCTTTTCATAGGTACCGCTGCGGCCGCCGATCATATCCGTAATACTGGAAAACATATCCTTGATAAAATTGACGCCGGAAACTACTTCTCCAAAAACAATGCCTTTATAAGCAACGATTTTTCTGCCTTCTACAGCAGGTGTGGTCGTAACAATCATACTGTCAGCTCCTTTTATTTTACTGTTACCAGTTCATACGCACGTGTTCCCATGCCCAGCTTTTCAGCATGAGCAAGACAGGTCTTCCATTCAGATTCCGGTGTCAGATTATGGAAATGATCATGTCCCTGACAGCCTTCCGGATCAGCTTTTAAATGGTCGTCCAGCAGTGAGTTCGCCATGATCGGCGCTGCGTTGACCAGATCGGCACAGGCCTGATCCAGCGCCACCGGGTCAAAAGATGCCAGCATACCGATATTAGGCACTACAGGTGCATCATTTTCCGCGTGACAATCACAGTAAGGAGATACGTCAACGATCAGGCTGATATGAAAATGCGGTCTGCCGTGCAAAATAGCCCAGGCATATTCCGCCATCTTTTTATTGAGCGCTTCCATGCTGGAACCATCAGCGGGCGGCTTCACCGCGTCCATCGGACAGGCACCGATACAACGTCCGCAGCCAACACATTTATCCAGATCGATATGCGCTTTTTTATTTTCGATGATCGGCGCACCATGCGCACAGATACGCACACAGGCGCCGCAGCCGATACATTTGCGTTCACTGATATGCGGTTTGCCGTCATGGTGCATTTCCATCTTGCCGGCACGAGAACCACCGCCCATACCGATATTTTTGATAGCGCCGCCGAAGCCAGTAGCTTCGTGACCTTTAAAATGGTTCAGGGAAATCACGATATCCGCATCCATCAATGCTTTGCCTATTTTCGCCTCTTGTACCAATTCGCCGCCCGGCACAGTAACATAAGCTTCGTCAGTACCCTTCAAGCCGTCGGCAATAATGATGTGACAGCCTGTTGAAAAAGGACTGAAACCATTTTCGTAAGCAGCTGTAATATGCTCCAGCGCATGCTTACGAGACGTCCTACATATAAAGTGTTGCAGTCTGTCAGAAACGGACGTCCTCCCTGTGCGGCAACGGTATCAACAACTACTTTGGCATAATTTGGGCGCAGAAAAGAAAGATTGCCCGGTTCGCCGAAGTGGATCTTAATCGCCGCAAATTTATTCTGAAAATCAATCTCTCCGATCCCGGCTGCTTCGATCAGCTTACCCAGCTTCTGCGGTAAACTCAACCCGCCATATCTGGTACGCATATCCGAAAAATAAACTTTTGCCTTCGTCATATTCCATTCCTCCCTTATAACAATCCCGGTAAATTCAGGTCGCTGGTGTCGATAACAGGCCGGCCCAGCGCACGTGACGGCACAAAACTGCCGTGGCAGTCGCTGCCGCCGCTGACAAGAAGCTGATGCTGGCGGCAATAAGTGAGCAGTGCCGCAGTATCTTCCCTGCTGTGTCCCGAATGATAACATTCAAACCCGTCAAAATCCTCCTTCGCCAATTCCAGCAGTGTCGCTGCCAGCCCCGGCCCGTGAAAACTGCTGGCTGCATGCGCGCATAAAGCTACGCCGCCGGCAGCATGGATGGCATCCACAACTTCTTTGATCGAAGGAAAAACCGGAAAACCAAGATCATGTTCTTTGGTAAAAATCCTGCTGAAAAAATCATTGACATCACCGCAGAGCCCTTTATCCTGCAAGAAAGCCAGGGCTTTCCAGCCTCCGCGTCTTCTATCATAATCATACCGCAAAAACTCTTCAAAATCCAGCGGCCAGCCTCGTTCTATCAACATTTTTATGCTTTCATCATCCTTGCTGTTCAAAAGCCGCTCATTATGCTCCAATAAATCCAGCAGCCGTTTGTTTGTGACATCGATACCATAGCCCAGGATATGAAAACAGAAATCATCTTTCGTCGAACAGATCTCCGCACCGGGAATAAATTTTAATCCTGCTGCTGCGGCCAGTTCATGTGTCGCCGCCACATTGGCCACGCTGTCATGATCAGTAACAGCAATAGCTCCCAGCCCTGCTGCAAGCGCTGCTGCAACGACTTCCGGCGGAGTCCAGGTACCGTCAGAAGCAGTACTGTGGATATGCAGATCAACTTGCATCCGTCTGTTCCTCCTTCCTGCAGCGGCAGATCTTGCATTCTGCCGTCAGGTTCTCCTGTGCCTGCGGTTTCTGATAAAAACGTCTGCCAAATAAACAGCTCAAAATAAACATACAGGTACCAGTCAGTACAATAGTGCCGCCCGGCGCTAAATTAGCATAATAAGATAAGGTCAGGCCGCCTGAAACGATAACGAGCCCATAAGCAATACCGCCGTAAATCGTTCCGGCAAAGCTGCGTGCCGTCTGCAGTGCGCAGGCTACCGGTATCACCATCATAGCGGAAACCAACAGCAGACCTACGATACGCATCGAAAGAGCAACTGTCAGCGCCGTCAGCACCGCCAGCCACATATTGAGACGGTCAGCAGGCAAGCCTGCCACCCGTGCCGATGTTTCATCAAAGGTCAGATATTGCAGTGGCCGGTAAAAAAGTACCACAAAAATACAGGCAAAAATCCCCAAGCCGGCCACGATCCATAAATCGCTGCTGCTGATCGTCATCAGACTGCCAAATAAAATACTGCTTAAATTAAAACCGCCCATACGGTTCATACTCGTAAAAACAACTGCCAGACCAATCCCACTGTAAAAGAAAATTGCTAAAATCATCTCTGAAAAGGCCGCCAGCCTGGTTCGTACCCATTCTATAACGAGCGCCCCAAGCACAGTGACAGCTGCTGCGCTCAAAACAGGCTGCCAGCCCATCAGCGCTCCGCCCGCTACACCGGCGAAGGCGATATGTCCCAGGCCGTCACCGATCATCGACTGCCGCCGCAGCACTAAAAAACTGCCGATCAACGGGCAGATCACTGCCACGATCAAACCGGCCAGCCAGGCGCGCTGCATAAATTCTGTTTCAAACATTTCCAACATATAAGTACCTTCTATCTGTAAAAATAACCGTGCTTATGACGATGCACCAGCGCCTGCTGTACGTCGCCCCAGAAGCAGACATCGTGGTCAAGGCACAAAGCATTATGCGCCACTTCGGCTGCCAGCTCCAAATCATGCGACACCATCACGATCGTCACACCCAGCTCACGGTTGATATCCCTGAGCATTCTGTACAGTTCGATCTTCGCATCCGGATCAACTCCGGTAGCAGGCTCGTCCAAAAGCAGCAGTTCGGGCTGCCGAACCATAGCGCGTGCCAAAAAAACACGCTGCTGCTGACCTCCCGATAACTCACCTATTTTACGATGCGCAAGCTCTTGAAGATAAAACCGTTCCAGCATCGTTTCCACTCTGGCCTTGCCAGCCCGGGAAATTTTCTGGAACATACTGCTGCCACACAAAAGGCCCAGCCCAATAACCTCTTTGACACTTATTGGAAAATCGCGATGCTGTTTAGCAGGATTCTGCGGTACATAACCGATTTTTTCCCAGGCCTTGAATTGCGGCAGTAACGTTCCGTACAGCTCGATCTCGCCGGAAGTCGGCTGCAGAATGCCTGCTAAAAGACGCAGCAGCGTACTTTTCCCTGCCCCGTTAGGGCCAATAACGGCAACAAAATCTCCCTGGGCAATCTCCACCGAAAGATCGTGCAGAATCCAACCTTCGCCATAATTATAGCCTAATTTGTTTATTTTAATGATATTTTCCATAGACCCACCGTTTATTTAACGCCCAACGCCAACTCCAGATTGTCGATATTACGCGTCATGATTTTTAAATAATCGTCGCCGTTTTTTCTGCCTGCTTCACTCAAACCTTCCAGCGGATCAAGCACCAGCGTTTCAGCTCCGGAGGCTTCCGCAACAGTTTGAGCGATCCTGGGACTGACAAGAGTTTCAAAGAAAACATATTTTACCTGATTGTCTTTGATCGTACTGATCAGATTTTTCAAATCAGCCGGAGTCGGTTCCGCATCAGGAGAAATACCCATGATTGCTACCTGCTGCAGACCATAATCTTCAGCCAGATGACCAAAGGCAGCATGAGTCGTGACAAACAGCTTTTGCGGTGCTTTAGCCGCCAGCTCTGTCAAACGCTGGTCAAGCTGCAGCAGTTTTTCCTGATAGGCTTCGCTGTTCTTTTTATAAACAGCAGCATGTTCAGGATCAGCCTGCACCAAAGCAGCCGTTATTGCAGCAACTTCCAATACAGCTTTTCTCGGACTCAGCCAGACATGCGGATCTACATGAGTAGCTTTTTCGTCAAACAGCCCTTTGCCGGCCTCCACACTGGCTACCTGCTTATCCTTTACAGCTTCTAAAGCAGGCCGGGCCCAGTTCTCGACCCCGCCGTTATAAACAAAAAGCCTGGCATTGCCTAATTTTGTTAAATCCTTGGCTGTCGGTTCCCAATCATGCGGTTCCACACCGTCAGTGATCAATGTATCGACCTGCAGCAGGTCGCCGCCAATCTGTCTGGTAAAATCAGCCATAGGATAAAAGCTTGCCACTACCGGCAGCTTGCCATAAGCCTGTTTTTGTTCACTGCCGCAGCCGACTGCCGCCAATAAAACCATACCCAATATTACAACTAAAAACTTCTTCATTCTTACCTCCTACAAATTACCGCAGCTAAAATTTATTATTAAGCAGTAAGCCGCTTCACTTCTCCCCGGTGAGCCCTTGCCAGAACGCACCAACCTTATTTTTACTCTTTATCACCTCTTTCCTCAGACTGCTCAGTTATCACAATCTTCACAATAACCATATAAAATGCTGTGCTGTAGGCTTAAATTAAATTTATGCTTATGCAGTACATGCTCTGAAAACATATCTAAGTGCTCACAGCTCAGAGGAATGACTTTTCTGCATTTCAGGCACACCAGCTTCCCTCTTAAATCAGCCTGCGGACAGGGCAGACGCCAATACTGCGTTCCCGATCCATCCACCGGCTGGATTTTAATGACAGATCCTTCCAAAGCCTGCCGCTCCAGAAAACGGTACACCGTCGTCTGACCGATGTCGATCTGCAATTTTTGCAGGCTGCTCAGCAAATCTTTGACAGTTAAAAAATTATGTTTATCCTCTAAAAAATATTGCAGCATCGCTTCCTGCTGAGCTGTTTTATAAGGATTACGTTTTTTCATAAAGCACTCCCTAATTTGAAATTGAAATTCATATTCACATCTTACTCTGATTTAAAAACCTTGTCAAGCACACAGTCAATTACCTGCAATTTAAAGAAGCTCTATAATCACCTGCCAAAATAGAGTATAATACTGTTAACAAACATCTTTTTTTAGGAGGATTTTGCCATGCTTACTAAATTACCCGCCCAAAATAAAATCGCCGCGTTCGATATCGACGCTCAAAATACCTTTACTCCGGTCTGTCCGGACGAACTTCCGGTTGCCGAAGGCGACCAGATCGTTGAGGAACTGAATGCTCAGGCAGCTCTAGCATCGCTGCGTATCGGCTCGCGTGACGCCCATTCCTCTCAGGCAGTCTGGATCGCAGGCAACGGACATCCTGTGCTCAGTCCCGTCAGCGGCTACCCCGATGTCGATGTATACTGGCCGGCTCATGCCATTGTTGGGACCAAAGGTTTTGAATTTATTACTGGTCTTGATCCTAAGAACTACGACTTTCAGGTCTACAAAGGTATTGAAATCGACAAACATCCCTATGGAGCCTGTTACCATGATTTGGCCAACACACTTTCGACCGGCGCGATCGAGTATCTGCGTGAACATGGCATTACTACAGTGATCTGCGGCGGCCTGGCTACTGACTACTGCGTAAAAAATACTGTTTTACAGTTACGTGCCGCCGGTTTCGAGGTCATCCTGAACCTTGCCGCCTGCCGTGGTATCACTCCCGATACAGTCGCGGCGGCACTTGAAGAAATGCGTGCCCACGACGTCACGATTGTCGAAAATACCGCAGAATTAAAGAAAATGCTGTAAGCACACAAACAAAAAGGACGAGCATGTGCTCGTCCTTTTTTCATTATTATAGTTATTCTTTCTGCCACACCTCAATACCACGCTGACTGGGCAATATCGCCGGATCGAACTCCGGCTCTACGATACCGGCACGTTTTTGATCCATATAATCATGCAAAGCAATATAAGCATACTTGCCTAAAATCGCGATCGCCACTAAATTCGTTATCGCCATCAGCGCCATAAACAGATCGGCCAGATCCCATACCAAGGCAACCTTAGCCACACTGCCAAACAGTACCATACCCACTACGAAAACACGGAACAACATCAGCGTCATATAATTTTTACTGATAAACCCGATGTTGATCTCACCATAATAATAATTGCCTACAATAGAACTGAACGCAAACAGGCAGATCATTCCTGCCAGAAAACTCGGCGCCCATGGTCCTAAATGCTGTGACAAGGATTGCTGCACCAATTCGATACCGGTCAGCTTACCTTCAGTATAACCATCAGACAACAGCACGATAAAAGCTGAAGCCGAGCATACCAGTAAAGTATCAACAAAAACGCCAAAAGCCTGGATCAGGCCCTGTTTTACGGGATGCGAAGCACTGGCAGTAGCAGCAGCATTCGGCACACTGCCCATACCAGCCTCGTTTGAGAACAGGCCGCGCTTGATACCGGTCATCAGCGCCGCACCCATACCGCCGCCGGCAACAGCCTGCAGATCAAAGGCCGAACTGAAGATAGCGTTGAAAACCTGCGGCAGTTTCTCTATATTCATCAAGGTCACGCCTAAAGCTATTAAAAGATACAGACCGGCCATAATCGGCACCATCCATTCAGCGACCTTCGCAATACGCGCCACGCCGCCAAAAATGACAATACCGGTCAAAGCGGCAATTATACAGCCCATCACGAAACGATCCAGTCCAAAGGCAGCCTGCAGGGAAATTGTGATCGTATTCGCCTGTACCGAATTAAAAATCAAACCGAAGGTCACACTGATCAAAACGGCAAACAAGGCCGCCATTGGTTTGTTGCCCAGTACGTTCTTAATATAATAAGCAGGTCCGCCGCGGTAACCGCCGCCTTCACGCGGAACTTTGTAAATTTGAGCCAGCGTGCTTTCAATAAAGCCCGTAGCCGAACCTAAAATGGCGATGATCCACATCCAGAAAATCGCTCCGGGACCACCGCTGACGATAGCGATCGCAATGCCGGCAATATTACCAACACCAACACGGGAAGCAGTGCTGACACAAAATGCCTGGAAGGAAGAAATATGGTTATGTTCAGTCTTCTGTCCAACGCCTTCCTTCAAAAGACGTACCATTTCCTTCAGGCAGCGCACCTGTACAAATCGTGTCCGCAATGAAAACCAGATCCCCAGACCTACCAGCATCACAATCAGAACATATGACCATAAAATATCATTGGTAAAAGCAACAAAACTCTCTAAAAACTCCATTTTCTCTCTCCCTCATAATCAGACCTGTTATTACTTTTCTCTCTCGGCAGGTACCTCTACATATTCGCTGCCGACCTGTTCCAGCTGCGTTGCCGTATTAAGCGCCTCAGTCAGCCACCGCTCCGCCTCATCCTGCTGCTCTTGTTTCATATACAGCAAAATCCTGGCCTGCTGACCATATTCTACCGACGCCACTGTAAAAAGCTGCTGCTGATAGATAATATTCAGAAGTTTTCCTGCGTCCGCCGCGTCCGCACTTAAAGCAAAAGTACCCATTAAAATCTTCCGTGCCAGGCCGCAGCTTTGAACAGCTTTGGACACGCTGCCAGTATACGCGCGCACTAACCCGCCTGCACCAAGCTTGATCCCGCCGAAATACCTTGTCACTACCGCCGCAACGCCGCTCAGCTGATTTTTCCGCAGCACTTCAAGCATCGGCAGTCCTGCCGTTCCTGACGGTTCGCCGTCATCACTCGATCTTTGCGCCAGCTCATCAATAATATAAGCAGAGCAATTATGCGTAGCATCCCAAAACTCTTTTTTTACAGCCTTGATGAAATCCTGCGCTTCTGTTTCACTGCTTACTTTTTTCAATGTGCAGATGAACCGTGATTTCTCAACAACTGTTTCTTCACGGTAATCAGTCCTGATAGTATACAATGCTTTTACTCCTTTTCCAATACGCTGTTTTTATTATAGCATAAGGCAATATTTCCCGAAACTTTATCTTTAGCCTTTTAACTTTAAAATTTTTTTGTTATAATATTTGGAAGTATTAATAAAAATATGCAAACCTCCGCTGTTTTCCGCAGACAAAAATCTACACCATAAGGTGTTGATCTGATATATTTTATTTTTATTCAAGGGAAAGAGGTTTTACACAATGAAAACATTTTGTCATCTGATAGGCAAATACTTTGGTATCATCGCCGTTGTATTTCTTATCCTGGGCATGACCGTACCCGACAGCTTTAAATGGGTAGTCGGCAATATCGGCGGTATCCCGGTTTTGAGTACCTTATTGGGCGTTATTATGTTCGGTATGGGCACCACACTCAATCTCCGTGATTTTGCTTTAGTTTTAAAGCGTCCTGTCGATGTTTTTGTCGGTGTCTGCGCTCAATACCTTATCATGCCTTCACTGGCTTTTTTACTGGCTATGGCCTTTAATTTAGACCCGGCTCTCACTGCCGGCGTAGTTTTAGTTGGCACCTGCCCTGGCGGCACGTCCTCCAACGTCATTACCTTCATGTCCAAAGGCGATCTGGCCTTATCCGTAACTATGACCAGTGTTTCCACACTGCTTTCACCGATTCTTACTCCGCTCATCACCTATCAGCTTATCGGACAGAAAATCGCTTTTGACCCGCTGGGAATGTTCTGGAGCATCATTCAAATCGTTATTATACCGATCTGCCTTGGTTTGGCTGTTAAAGCGCTGCTGCCTAAACTTGCTGAACAGGCTACCGATTATCTGCCTGCTGTTTCGGCTATCGCTATCTCACTGATCATTGCCGGCGTTATCGCCGTCAGCCGCGACAACATCCTCAAAACCTCCGGTATCATTCTGCTGGTAGTCATCTGCCACAACTGTCTGGGTTATCTGTTTGGCTTTATTTTAGCCAGGATCACCGGCATGAGCTGGAAAAAAGCCATTGCGCTTTCAGTTGAAGTAGGTATGCAGAATTCCGGTCTGGCTACAGGCCTGGCTAAAACTCATTTTACCTCCATGCCTATGGCTACCGTTCCTGGAGCTATTTTCTCTGCCTGGCACAATATATCCGGCGCACTGCTGGCCTGGATCTTCGTCAACTTTCTCAATCCCAAATATGCTCCTGCCGAAGAAGAAGAATCCGTATCATCTCAGGCTTAATATTACAGAGAGATAAAAATTAAGCAAGCGTCCGTTTCTTATTAAAGAAGCGGACGCTTTTTTGTCCGAATAAACACTGCTTCTCAAACCACAGTCAACAGTGTATAATTCATTTTAGTAATATTTTTAAAATTTCCAGCAAAAATATCCGTTTAAACTGATATTTATAAAGGAGTTGCTACATTGTCCGAACTTGCGCCTCTTATCGAAGATCTTGCTTTGATCCTTGTACTTGCCGGTATCGTTACTATTTTCTGCAAAAAATTCAATCAGCCTTTGGTTTTGGGCTATATTTTGGCAGGCTTCTTTGCCAGCCCGCATTTTAACCTACTGCCAAATGTAGTTGATACAGACAATATTACTGTCTGGTCGGACATCGGCGTTATTTTTATTTTATTCAGCCTTGGGCTTGATTTCAATTTTTCCAGAATCAAAAGTATCGGCGGTACGGCGCTGATCGCCGCTGTTACAGAACTGGCAGGCATCACACTGCTTGGCTATGGCTGTGCCAGGCTGCTTGGCTGGCAGCCTATTGACAGTCTATTTGCCGGAGCTATGCTTACCATGTCTTCTACAGCAGTCGTCAGCAAAACCTTTGAAGAGCTGGGACTCTTGAAAGAACGCTTCACGCAATTTACCTTCGGCATTCTGGTATTGGAAGATATTTCCGGTATCATTATGATGGTCATGCTCTCAACCATCGCCGCGGCAGGCGCTGCCATTTCCGGCGCAGAAATGCTCGGCAGTATCGGCGAGCTGGCCTTTTTTCTCATTATCTGCTTTGTCTGCGGCATCTTCTTCCTGCCTACCTTCTTTCGTAAAATCAGCCGCTACCTGACTTCCGAAACACTGCTCATTTTCTCGCTGGGCCTCTGTCTGAGCATGGTAGTCCTGGCAACTAAAATGGGTTTTTCGTCCGCATTAGGCGCCTTCCTTATGGGTTCACTGCTTTCCGGTACGGCTTTTACAGAAACCACAAAAAAACTTTTGACACCAGTCAAAGATCTTTTTTCCGGGATCTTTTTCGTTTCTGTCGGAATGATGGTAGACCCCGTCCTGATTATTAAATATGCGTTGCCGATCGCTGTACTTACAGCAGCTTTGATCATCGGCAAAACTATTTTTTCATCACTGGGCGTCCTTCTGGCAGGCAAAGACCTGCAGACAGCGCTGCGCTGCGGTTTCAGTTTGACGCAACTGGGTGAAATAACCTTTATAGTAGCGTCTATCGGCGCTGCCCTCAAAGTCACCAGCGACTTTTTATATCCTGTTTTCGTAGCTGTTTCAGTTATCAGTATTTTTCTTACGCCTTCAATCCTGCGCCAAGCCGATAAAGTATCCAGCTGGCTTCTGCGTAATCTTCCCGCAAGACTGCTGCGGCTTTTGCCACAGCCTGATGAAGCTCCCGCCAGCGACGAGCAGCGCAGTGCCTGGAAAGAACTGCTGCAGAGTTACTTTACCCGCCTCACAGTTTTCTGCGTAATTCTCAGCTTCCTTGCCTATCTTGGACAAAGTAAACTGCTGCCATATTGCCACAGACTTTTTGATGGCTATACAGCTGATATTATTGCCGCAGTTATCCTGCTGTTGTGTATGGGGCCATTTTTAATGGCGGTTATGTTCCAGAGAGTTGCGCATACAGATCTTATAGCAAGTCTGTGGTTCCAAAAGCCCGCTAATCATCTGCCCATTTTTCTTCTGCTTTTTATTAAAATTGCTGTTGGTCTGTTTTTTATCCTGTCCGTATTTACAAGTATACTGGGTTTCAGCAAATTTATTGCGTTTGCTGCAGCCTGCATTCTGGCAAAATTCATCTATTCCTCAGAGTATTTCGTGGAACGCTATTTACAGATCGAGGCTCAGTTTATGATTAACCTGAATGCCAAAACTCTGGCAGCACAGAAAAAACACGCCGCCAACCATCCTGCCTGGCTTGATGAACAGATGCATGTCAAACGCTATCGTGTAGCAGCAACTTCACTCTGCGGCGGTAAAAGCCTCAAAGAGCTTAATCTGCACCGCCGTTATAATGTCTTCGTACTTGAAATCCAAAACGGCAGCCAGATCCTGCCTATCCCCAGCGGCAGTGCTGCTATCTATGCCGGCTCTCAGCTGCTTTTAGCAGGTACGCCCAGACAGCTGCAGAATTTTGAACTGGCAATTCAATCCTATGATATGCAGATTCTGCCGCTGGCTACTGATAACCAGCAGACACTGCATCAGTTTTTAGCTGATCCAAAGCATGGCGGAACAGCCTACTTCTGTTACGCAATGCCGATTGACAGACATTCGCCGCTCTGCGGCTCCACGCTCAAAAAAAGTTCTTACCTCGGCAATGTCAATTGTCTGGCTTTAGGTTTGGAACGTGGTAACTATACGCATCTCAATCCTGATGCCTCCTTTGTCTTTCAAAAAGGCGATATCCTCTGGATCATTGGTACTCAGGAAATGATGAACCAGCTTTTTATCAGCGAAACCATTTAAAAAGACAGCAGAGAATTTTCTCTGCTGTCTTTTACTGCTTTTTCTGTGTTTTATTTTTGTACATCTTCATATCCACACGTTCCAGAAACTCTTCCAGGGTTTCTTTCCCGTCATAAGCCGCCACGCCGCAGCTGATTGCGATACTGTACTCACTGTGCCCCTTTTTAAAACTGTGACCTTTAATCGTTTCCGACATTTCCAGGCAAAGCTTTTCCACATAGTCTTTATCACTGAAAGGGCAGGCCAGCAAAAACTCATCGCCGCCGATCCTGGCTGCCCAGCCGCTGCACTGCTCATTAAGCGCATTTATTTTGTCAACTACATAAAGAATGACTTCATCGCCGCATAAATGCCCAAACCGATCATTGACATTTTTAAAATGGTCGATATCGATCAGTGCCAACGTCAGCTTTAACTGTTCTTTCTGAACAGCAAACATTTCCCGCAGCAGATTATTGGCATGTCCTTTACTGTAAAGGCCCGTAAAACTGTCACGGGCCGCAAGTTCACTGTAACTGCTGATTAGTTCCCGCAGCTCACTGCTGTCTTCGCTGGTAGCATCATAAACGCTGAAAGAATTTGTCACATCGCGTCCCAGCTCCAGCACATATTCTTTACCATCTTTTTCCCATGGCGTACTGAGGATCAAAATACTCTTATCTCCCAGATATTCCATTTTCATAATTTGCTTTTTCTGCTGGACAGCCCTTTCAGATGAACAATTCGGACAGGGCTTACTGCGATTCCACAGCTCATAACATTTGCGGCAGGTCTTACACATCTTGCCGTCATTATAATCATGGACTAAGTGTGTACTCATATCCACGAACCGGTAAACATCAAATAATTTATCTACAGTTAGATTCCTTGCAAGTTCCTGATCGATTGTATCTATCGGATATATATTTTCTTCTAGTTCTATACTATCTATACCCTTTAAAACCATTCAATTCACGCTTTCATATTTTTTATTAATTACTTATTATTTTACAATTATAACAAATATAAATTGCCTTGGCAACGATTACTCGCTGCATTTGTACATATGCTATAATAAACATATATCGTTAATTAGAGGTCACATATTATGGATATAAAACAATTAATACAAATACTGCAGCATACACACCAGCTGCAGCCAGAACAAATGCAGACTTTGCTCACAGCCGCTTTCAGCGACGCTGTCATCCGTACAGAGCTGGCTCAGACTGCACAGCAAACTGCTCAGGCTGTTTTCGGCAATAAAATCTATATTCGCGGGCTGATCGAATTCACCAATTACTGCAGAAATGACTGTTATTACTGTGGAATACGACGCAGCAACACAGAAGCTGTTCGCTACCGCCTGACCGAAGAACAAATCCTTTCCTGCTGTGAGCAGGGCTACGCCCTGGGCTTTCGAACCTTTGTTCTGCAGGGTGGTGAAGATCTTATCTACAGCGACACAGATCTGGCAGCTATCATCAGCGCCATAAAACAGGCTTATCCTGACTGCGCCGTTACGCTTTCCATTGGCGAACGCAGCCGTGAAGCCTATCAGCTTTGGAAAAAAGCAGGAGCAGATCGTTATCTGCTGCGCCATGAAACAGCAGACGGCGAACATTATGCACGACTGCACCCGGCAGAACTCAAACTGAGTAACCGCAAACGCTGCCTGCGTGATCTCAAAGAGCTGGGTTATCAGGTCGGCACTGGCTTTATGGTAGGCTCGCCCTGGCAAACAATGGCTAATCTGCTCGAAGACCTGGCCTTTATCCGTGAACTGCAGCCGCAGATGATCGGTATCGGCCCTTTCATTCCACACCATGCCACACCCTTTAAAAATTATCCAGCAGGAACGCCGGAGCGGACATTAACACTGCTGTCCGTCCTGCGCCTGATGTTTCCCAAGGTATTACTGCCTGCGACAACGGCTCTCGGCACCATCGTTCCCAACGGACGTGAGCTTGGTATTTTAGCAGGTGCCAATGTTGTAATGCCCAATCTTTCCCCGGCAGATGTCCGCCAAAATTATCTTCTTTATGATAATAAACTCTGCAGCGGAGCAGAAGCCGCCGAAGCCAAGAATGACCTCGCCGCACGGCTGCATTCTATCGGCTATGAAATAGCCGAAGGCCGCGGTGATTATAAGGAGTCCTGACAATGCTAGCAAAAGATCAAGTCATAAATACCTACCGTGCGCTCAATAACTGGCGCAGCTTCCGTTTGAAGCTGTTTATTGAAGGTATCATAATCGGTATCCTTTCAGGGCTGATCATCAGCTTTTTCCGCTGGTCCCTGCATCTGGTAGAAACTAACCGTGAACATATTTACACCTTTCTTAAAAACACAGACTGGTATTGGACCGCTTTTTGGTTCATCGCTTTAGCTGTAATAGCCTTCACTTTAGACAGACTGACAAAATATGAACCTCTGGCTGCCGGCAGCGGTATCCCTCAGGTCAAAGGCGCTATTTTAGGCTTCATTAAAATGCGCTGGCTGCGAATCCTCTGGGTCAAACTGCTCGCAGGTATCATCGGCATCGGAGCCGGTCTTTCCCTGGGGCGGGAAGGTCCTTCGATCCAGCTCGGCGCCGTAACCGCCCAGGGACTCAGCCGCCTGCTGAAACGCACCCGGCTCGAAGAACGTTACCTGCTTACAAGCGGCGCCAGTGCCGGCCTGGCGGCAGCCTTCAACGCTCCGTTAGCGGGCGTTATTTTTGCTTTAGAAGAACTGCACCGCAATTTTTCCGTCGTCGTCCTGCTGCCAGCCATGGCTGCCGCAATGACTGCAACGGTTATTTCACGTTTCTTCTTTGGCAACGACACTATTTTTGATTTTTTCGGTCTGCCTTTCCTGCCGCTGGAATATTACGGTTATGTGGCCCTTTTAAGCCTGGTCGTAGGTTTAGCGGGCGTAGTTTTTAACGCCGGGCTTTTAAATATTCCCCGTTTCTACAAACTTTTCCCTACTCCGTTCAGCAAAATAGTCTTCGCATTATTCTGCGCCGGTATTTTAGGCTTTGTTTATCCGCAGGTGCTGGGCGGCGGCAACGAATTGATCAACAATATTGCCAAAACACCTTACACTCTTCAGGCTTTACTGTTGCTGCTGGCAGGTAAATTCATCTTTACAATGCTCAGCTACGGCAGCGGTGTCCCCGGCGGCTTCTTTCTGCCTATGCTTGTCATTGGAGCACTCACAGGCAGTGTCATCAGCAATATCATGATCGCTTTAGGGCTTCTTGACCCTTTCTTTTACTCTAATATCATCGTCATATCTATGGCGGCTTTCTTTTCTGCTTCGGTAAGAGCTCCGATTACCGGTATCATCCTTATTATGGAAATGACCGGTTCCTTCCAGCATATGCTGGTTTTGTCCATCGCCTCAATCGTAGCCTTTATTGCCGCCGAGCTGTGCCGCAGCAAGCCGATCTATGAAGAACTGCTGGCTCGCAGTCTGCAGTCCGCCAATAAAAATGACGGCAGTCACTGTGAAAAACAGCGGAACGTCATTGAACTGGCAGTCTGCAGCGGCAGCCCTATCGACGGACGTCTGATCAAAGAAATAAACTGGCCCGAGCATACACTGCTCGTGGACGTCAAGCGCGGCGAAAGCGACCTGATACCTATAGGTGACACAAGATTGCGGGCCGGCGACTTTCTCTATGTCCTCACCGACGATACATTAGCCAAAGATCTTCGTAAAATGGCCGAGGGCGAGTAATCTTATTCTTTTATATTGCGAATTTTTACTGCTAGCTTATCAGTTTTCCCTTGTCAAATAGTTGTTTTTTAGATATAATGTAAAGCACATTCTGTTTCTTATCAGGATGACAAACTTGCACTTATCTATAATTTGAGGAGGGGTTCCCACATGGACAAAGTTAAGGAAACCTTAAATAAGGTTCCACTCTCCGGATACATTGTTTTGGTAATCGCCATTGCAATTTTCTCCGGTCTGTTTGCAAATGCCGGTCATGGTCTGAATATTTTCGACTTTGACACATTAGACGGTAAATTCGGTACAATGAAAAGCGCTAAAGCAACATTCTCAGGTCAAGGCGGCAGCGGTGCACGCGACGGCTTCCTGTTTGCTTTCGGTTTGGCTCCCGGCGTTATGCTGGCAATGGGCCTCATTGAAGTAGTTGAACATTACGGCGGTCTTAAAGCAGCTCAAAAGCTGATGACTCCAATTCTGCGTCCGATCCTTGGTATTCCGGGTATCTGCGGCATCGCGCTCGTTTCTTCACTGCAAAGCACTGATGCCGGCGCAGGTATGACCAGACAATTACATTTGGAAAAACAAATCACTGATAATGAACTTTTGATTTTCAGTGCTTTCCAGTTTACGGCAGGCGGCCTGATCACTAATTATCTTTCTTCCGGTTCCGCACTGTTTGGATTCTTGACAGTACCTATTTCCATACCTTTGGCAGTACTGTTTGTTATGAAAATTTTCGGCGCTAATATGATGCGCATTTATGTAAAAATGTTCTGCAAGGAGGCCGCATAAGCATGAGTGAAGAAAAAATCAACCACGCTCCCGAAGACGCTGCAGCTGCGGCAGAGGCGGAACTTAACGCAAAATTAGCAAAACCTTCCTTAATGGATATCTTCGTTCGCGGTGCGCGCAAAGGCTGGAACATCGCTATTGATAATATTATCCCTAACGTTTTGATGGCTTATGTCTGCATCAAAATCTTAAACGTTACCGGACTGCTGACTCTGGCAGGTAAATTCTTCGCTCCTGTTATGGCTATCTGGGGTCTTCCCGGCGAAGCAATTATGGTACTGTTCAGCGCGCTCATGTCCATGGGCGGCGCTGTTGGTGTCTGCATGGCGCTTTATAACGACGGCGGCATCGATGAGCGCTCGATTACCATCGTTATCCCCGCTATCTACCTCTTGGGTTCCAAGATCCAATATCTGGGCCGTTTGCTGGGTACTGCCGGCGTTCCTTCCAGACATTATCCGATCCTGCTCAGCATTTCTTTCCTGAATGCAGGTATCGCCATGTTCATCATGAAAATTTTGACCATGTAAAGCAGTCGTCACTTTATTCTGAAATTAAAACTCCATTCCATTTATACTGGAATGGAGTTTTTTCTTTTGAAACAACCATTTTCGCAATAAAGAAATCTCTTTTCCGTTGTAAATACAACTTACTTTAAACTGTAATTATAATATCATAAACATGAAAGAAGTATTTGTCTGCTCTGCCGTTATGGCAGCAACCACAATAACGGAGAAGGAAATCTCCATAATTATAAGGAGTGATATTATGGAACCGAAAATGTTTTGTTTTCAATGTCAGGAAACAGCCGGCAATAAAGGCTGTATGTTTGGAGGTGTCTGCGGTAAAAAACCTGAAACCGCCAATCTGCAGGACCTGCTGATTTATGTGACCAAGGGACTTTCCGAAATAACAACCCGCCTGCGCTCTGAAGGCAAAGAAATCCCAGCAGCCATCGACCGGCTGATCACTACTAACCTGTTTATGACCATCACTAACGCTAATTTTGACGATGACCGTTTTATCGACAGAATCAATGAAACTCTATCCAGCCGTGACGAACTGTTTGAACAGCTCCATGACGATACAGGACTGAGCGATGCCGCTTCCTGGCAATATCGTACCGCAGAAGAAAGGACCTTAAAAGCTGACAAGGTGGGAGTACTGGACACCGGGAATGAAGACTTACGCAGTCTGCGTGAGCTGACCCTCTACGGCTTAAAGGGTATGGCTGCTTACAACAAACACGCTAACGTTCTGGGTTACGCCGATACAGCTATCGATGCCTTTTTGCAGAAAGCTTTAGCAAAAACCTTAGATGACAGTCTGAGTACCGATGACCTGACATCCCTTGTCCTGGAAACAGGCAGCTTCGGCGTCAAAGTTATGGCACTGCTTGATACTGCCAACACTTCGACCTATGGCAACCCTGAGATCACAAAAGTTGAGCTTGGTGTCAGAAACAATCCCGCGATTCTTATTTCCGGACACGACCTGCGTGATTTAGAAATGCTGCTGGAACAGACTGCTAATACAGGCGTCGACGTTTATACCCATTCTGAAATGCTGCCGGCACATTATTATCCGGCTTTCAAGAAATATGCTCATTTTGCAGGCAACTACGGCAACGCCTGGTGGAAACAAAAAGAAGAATTCGAAGCCTTCAATGGTCCGATCCTTCTGACTACCAATTGTCTAGTGCCGCCCAAAGAGAGCTACAAAGATCGTATCTACACTACAGGCTCGGTAGGTTTTTCCGGCTGTAAACATATTGATGGAGAAATCGGGGAAACAAAAGATTTCTCCGCTATCATTGAACACGCTAAAAAGTGCCCTCCTCCCACACAGCTGGAAAGCGGCGAACTTGTAGGAGGGTTTGCACATCACCAGGTCCTCGCTCTGGCAGATAAAGTCGTTGACGCAGTCAAAAGCGGAGCCATCAAAAAATTTGTTGTTATGGCAGGCTGTGACGGACGCAGCCCGGCACGTAATTACTATACAGATTTCGCGAAAGCTCTGCCACAGGATACTGTTATCCTGACTGCCGGCTGTGCCAAATATAAATATAATAAGCTGCCGCTCGGCGATATCGGCGGCATCCCCCGTGTTTTAGACGCAGGTCAATGCAACGACTCCTATTCGCTGGCGCTGATCGCACTCAAGCTGAAAGAAGTTTTTGGCTTGGATGATATCAACCAGCTACCTATTGTTTACAATATCGCCTGGTATGAACAAAAGGCCGTTATCGTTCTTCTGGCACTGCTTTCCCTGGGCGTTAAAAATATTCATCTCGGCCCTACTCTGCCAGCCTTCCTGTCGCCAAATGTTGCCAAAGTCCTGATCGAAAACTTTGGTATTGCCGGAATCACTGATGTAGATACTGACCTGGAAATATTTTTTGGTAAAAATTAAACCTGCATAAAAAAGACGAGTCCGTTAGGACTCGTCTTTTTGCTTATAATTCATCCAGTTCCATAATACAGCTGGCCAAAAGCAGCGCTCTTTCAGTTAATGTAGCTACCTCTATATACTCACTGTCGCTGTGAGCCCCGGCGCCGCAGGGTCCTACACCGCACAGAGTGGGTGCACCTGTCATGGCCGGCCAGGCCGCGTCAGAAGCGCCGCCAACATATTGCTGACCCGGTTTTGCCAATCCAAGCTTTTCAGCCTGACTGGCATAATGTTCGTACAGCCGCTGCACTCCGAGTGTAGTTTCAAATGGCATAAATTTAATCACATTGCCAGTTACCATAGTCTTAGTATGAGGAACATAATTCGTTTCTACAATCCGCTGCACATCGGCAATAGACTTTTCTGCTTCGACAATAGTTTTAAAGCGCACATCAACCTCGCCAACGGCCTTATCAGCAACAATATTAGCCATAGTACCGCCGCTGACAACACCAACATTATATGTAGTCCCAACAGCAAAATTATTGAGAGCATGGATAGCTACTGTTTTCTGTGCCAGTTCCAAAATCGCACTGGCGCCTTTTTCAGGTTCATTCCCCGCATGTGAAGCGATCCCCTCTACTACCAGCGTTGGCCTGGTAGTTCCCTTCCGGCCCGTAACGACGCTGCCGTCAACGCGTCCAAATTCCAGATTAAAAACAGCATCCTTCCCTGCGCCCGCTTTTTTGAACTGTGCCACCGCATCAGTAAAAGGATGTGACATTTCTTCATCACCGCACAGTAAAACGGTCATATCCGTCTCCTGCCAGCCATTCTCGAGCAAGGCCCTGATTACATATAAAGCCATAACCAGCCCGCCTTTCATATCCAGTACGCCTGGGCCGTAAGCCCGTCCGTTTTCAACCTTGAATGGGCGAACCGCCGCTGTACCTTGATTGAACACCGTATCCATATGTCCTGAAAACAGTACCTGCTTTTTACCGGGCTGCGCTTTCCTGGCAAGCAGCTGTACAGGAACACCACCAGTTTCCAGATATTCTACAGTAAATCCCAGCACTTCTAAGAACGCTCCTATTCTCTGTGCCACCGCATTTATACCAGCCAAAGCATCCGCTCCTGAATCAATATTCACCAATTCTTCCAGTAATTGCAGCATCGCCTGCTCTGAACCTCTGATCTGATCTAAAATTTTCGCTCTCATCAAAACTCTCCTCTGCATAAATACAAGTATAATTCTTATATTATTCGCTCACTATGCTTTTTTTCCTGCTTTCTGCTCATAAAAAATCATGTTTTCAGAAAATTTATAAATGAATTCTAAAATAAAAAACAGTATGAGATTTAATCCCATACTGTTTTTTATGCTTAACCGCTTATTACTGCATTTCATCCAAATGCATGATACACATCGCCAGGAGCTGCGCTCTTTCAGTCATCGACGGCACGAATAAATACTCATTATTACTGTGAGCACCTACAGCCTGAGGACCCATACCGCATAAAGTCGGCGCACCGACCATAGCCGTCCAGGCAGAATCAGCACTGCCGCCGACATATAACGCTCCTGGGACGGGCAAACCCAGCTTTTCAGCCTGTTTAGACAAATGACCATACAGCTTTTGTACGCCGTCAGTAGTTTCCAGCGGCATAAACTCAATCCTGTTTTCTGTTACAGTAGTTGTTGTATTGGCCACATAAGTTTGTGCCGCTATTGCTTCCACACTTTTTATTGCTTTTTCAGCTTCTTCAGCTGTTTTAAATCTGATATCAACACGTGCCTCTGCGTGATCGGCGACAATATTTGCCAGGCTGCCGCCATAAAAAACGCCTACGTTATAGGTAGTTCCAACTTCTAAATCAGTTAACGCATGTAAAGCAATAGTTTTATGGCAAAGCTCTAAAACAGCGCTGGCGCCTTTTTCAGGTTCGTTGCCGGCATGGGCAGCGATACCTTTTACAGTCAGTACCGGGCGAATAACGCCTTTGCGCCCGATAACTACACTGCCGTCTGCCCGGCCTGGTTCCATATTGAAAACAGCATCTTTGCCCAGACCTTCTTTTTTAAACCATTCTACAGCATCTGTCAACGGGTGCGCCGGTTCTTCATCACCACAGAAGAAAAGAGTCAGGTCAGTATCATCCCAGCCATTATCCAGTAATGCCTTGACTGTATAAAGTGAAATCGCTATCCCCGCCTTCATATCCATAACACCGGGACCATAAGCTTTGCCGTCTTCGATCCTGAATGGTCTGGCAGCCGCCGTTCCCTTAGGGAAAACCGTATCCATATGACCCATCAGCATAACTTTCTTCTTGCCCGGACGCGGACGTTTAGCCAATACATGCGTCGGCGCATTCGGTGTTTCGATATACTGCACCTCAAACCCATACGGCGTTAAAAAATCGCCTATGATATGAGCAACCTCATCAATCCCCGCCAAAGCATCATAGCCTGAATCGATATTAACGATCTGCGCTAAAGTATCCAGCATGGCAGTTTCTGATTTTTTGATCTGTTCTAAAATTTTATTTTCCATTTTTCTGCTCCTGTTTTCAATAATATCTTTATCTTATTCGCTATTCTTCCGCTTTTTCCTGCCAATAGCACTACTTATAAAATACAGCGCAGCGGCTGAGGCTTCCCTGTCAGTGATTTCGCACCTCCTGCCGTTACCAGATACGTATTCTCTGTACCGACCATACCGATTCCCGGTAAAGCTATCTTAGGCTCGACGGCAAAAATCATGCCCGCCTCCAGCTTACCTTTGAAACCGTTTGCCAGCGCAGGAGATTCGTCCATCACCAATCCGATACTATGTCCTAAAAATTTGCCGCCGTTCATAAACCCGTTTTCATACTGCGGATCAAACTGTTCCATTACCTGCCGGTAGATATTTTCGATCACCATTCCCGGATGCAGCAGCGATGCTGTCAGTTCTTCCAGAAAAACACAGTGCTCATAAGCAGCCCTGATTTTATCACTGAAAGGATCCTGATTTAAATCTCCATAATAATATACTACTGTTTTATCAGTATGATAACCATCCACACCGCAGGGGATATCCAGATATACTAAACGCCCAGCCTGCAGCTTACGAAAAGCAGAGCCTATGGACTGTACCGCGACACAAGTTCCGCCTGTGCCACCGGGCCCGTCAAAAGCTGTTTTCACCAGACCGCTTTTACCAAAAGAAGCCAGACCTACAACATCCTCACCTAAAGGCAAATTAAAACGCGCTACCCCGTGAGAACCCCGACGCAGCATTTCTGCATACAGGTTGACTGCCAGTTCTGCCTCGCTCACACCTTGAACAATAAACCGCGGCGCCAGTTCATCTAAAACATTGCGATGAATAGAACCTGATTTTCTCATCAGTGCCAGTTCATAAGGGCTTTTTATCAGTCGCAGCTCACTTATCACACTGTCCATCCCTGCCTCAGAGGCAAAAGGCAAATATTTATACAACAGCTGCTGCCATTCCAGCGTCGCTGTTTTATTTTCCAAGTATACCTTAGCAGGCAGAGGCTGATAAAACTCAGCTAAAGTACGGAAACTTTTCATCGGACGGATATCCTGCAGCAACGATTCATTGCAGGCACGTTCATAACTGCGCCTGACCCATAAAATCTCGTCCTGCGGCCTGATTACCAGTACACCGTCCTGCATTGTACCGGCAAAATAATACATATTGACTTTATGGTTGACGATGGCTATTTCCCAGCCGGGAAATTCTCTGTCCATAACAGCTCTGAATTTATTCAGGCGTGCCTGCAGCTCATCAGCAGGCACACGCCGAAGCTGCTCTGTCATCATGATTTCATGCTCTAAAATAGTCATTGTTTCACTCCTTTACAAAAGTATTTTCTATTATCTTATCATAAATAATGAAACAGGACCGATATAAATATCAGTCCTGTTTCCCCTCATTCAGCCTATATATTTTTAAATAATCCTGTAAAATCAAAAGTAGCAAAGTAATCTGCCGGAGTTTCCGCACGACGTATCAATTCCGTACTGCCGTCCTCTTTCAGCAGCACTTCCGCACTGCGCAGTTTACCATTATAATTGTAGCCCATGGCAAAACCATGTGCTCCAGCATCATGAATAAAGAGCAGATCACCAATATTGATTTCCGGCAGCATCCTGTCGATAGCAAATTTGTCGTTATTCTCGCACAAACCACCAGTAATATCATATTTATGATCACAGGGAGCATCCTCCTTACCCATTACGGTAATGTGATGATAGGACCCGTACATGGCGGGACGCATCAGATTAGCCGCACAGGCATCCAGTCCGATATACTCTTTATATGTATGTTTAACGTGGATCGCTTTAGCAACAAGTGCTCCATAGGGAGCCAGCATATAACGGCCCATTTCTGTAAAAATTTTTACGTCTCCCATTCCTGCCGGCACCAGAATATCCTCAAAAGCCTGACGTACGCCTTCGCCGATAACCATAATATCATTGCCCTCCTGATCGGGACGATAAGGGATACCGACACCGCCGGACAGATTGATAAACTCAATATGCGCTCCTGTCTCTTCCTGTAATTCCACAGCTACCTGAAACAATATCCGTGCCAATTCTGGATAATAATCATTAGTCACGGTATTGCTGGCCAGAAAAGCGTGCATTCCAAAATGTTTAACACCCTTGCTTAAAAGAATTTTATAAGCTTCTGTCATCTGCTCTCTGGTCATACCATATTTGGCATCACCGGGATTATCCATAATATTGTTGGCAATGGCAAAATGCCCGCCCGGATTGTAACGGCAGCTGACCGTATCCGGTATATCAGCAACTTTTTCCAAAAAATCGATATGAGTAATATCATCCAGATTGATAGTGACATTCAATTGTCTTGCCAGCTGAAAATCTTCTGCCGGCGTAGCATTGGACGAAAACATAATTTCATCGCCTTTAAAACCAACGGCATCGGCCATCTGCAGTTCCGTATACGAAGAACAATCCGCACCGCATCCTTCCTCATGCAATATTTTCAATATTGCCGGGTTAGGGGTAGCTTTAACGGCAAAATATTCTTTAAAGCCCTGATTCCAGGCAAACGCCTTATTCACACGACGCGCAGTTTCACGAATAGCCGCTTCATCATATAAATAAAACGGCGTTGCATACTGTGCGGCGATCTCATCTAATTTTTCTTTACTTACAAAGGGTTTTTTACTCATTCTTTCTCACCTTTCTCTGCTTCAGGAAGCAATTTTATCAATTTTATTTCATTTTTTAAAGCGTCTTTAAATAAATCTACCAGATTCTGTTTGCTGGAATATAAACAGGTTGAATTACTGCCATCAGCCAGATCTCCTGTCAAAACCTCCTGTGAATCGGCGATCAGACGGATCTGGCTATTAGGCTTATGCGTATAATAAATAATCGCACCCTCCAAAACAAAAGGCCTGCCGGTAATAATGACCACCTTTAATCCCCGGCCTACCGCCTCAGTCAATTCACCACGCAACGCTTCAATAGCCGAATCTGTTGCCGAAACATAAATACGGGCTTTAGCCTTCACAATCGTATTTTTGAGTTTATTGATGATCTCGGTTGCTCCCTTGATTGTAATATAACCATCAACGCTTTGTGACGTACTGGGAAGCTCGTGCAGCAATTCTTCTTTCAGTTCCTGCAGTCTTCTTACCCTGTTTTCGCAAAACTCATCCAAAGGCACCGGCGTATATCTTGTAGCCTTATCCTCAAGCACATAAGCAGCGCCTTTTTCTACCAGACCTGCCAGCGCCGTATAAGTATTAGATCTGGAAATACCTGTCAGCTTTGTCGCTTCATAGCCTGTCAGCCGTCCTTCTGCCAGCAGAGTCAGATACAGTGTAGCTTCCTGTCTGGTCAGATTAAAATAAGTAAGTTTCTCAATAATATCCATATTCCACCTTCATTGTTCCTATATAAGAACACTATAAGCGATTTTTCTGAGTTTGTCAAGGCTAACTTATATTTTTCATATATTTATGAAAAATAACAAAGTTCGTCAGTTATCGAAAACATAGTAATCACTTCAATGCTTTACAATAAATTGATAAATCCAGCAGAAAATTATTTTTTGCAATTAAACTTTATTATCTTGTGTTTCAAGTTCAAATATTATAAGATTATATAAATAGTATCTACAATTCAAATTATTCTAATTTTTAAAATCTTTTTCGGAGTTGATTACCCCATGAAAAATTTAGGCAAAATAAGCCTTATCGTTTTATTTTTGTTCTCGATATTCGTAGGCAGCTTTACTGTTTACTCAATCAACAAAGTACAATCCTACGGAACGCTCATCAATTACCTGGGCATTGTCCGAGGCGCAACCCAGCGGCTTGTCAAGCTTGAGCTTCAGCATCAGCCTCACGATGAGCTTATAGCTTATATCGACGATATCATTTACGACCTTAAAAACACCGACGGTAAATACGGTTTGGAAAAAATTCCCAATGCCGATTATCAGCAGCAGTTTTCCGCTCTCACTACACTATGGCATCGGGTAAAAAGCAATATTTACGCCATGCGTCAAAACCCTGCCAATTCACCACTGCTGCTGCAGTCCAGCGAAGTACATTTTGAGATCGCCAATAATACTGTTTTCGCTGCTGATAACTATACTACTTCCAAAAGTCACCAGCTGACACTTCTTTAAGTCACCAGCTGACACTTCTTTCTGCTTTAATGCTGGCAGGCATCATTATCATGTGGATCGCTTTATTTATAGTGTACCTGCGCAAATTATATTCACTGGAAAGCAGCAACAAAACACTTTACGATATAACGACAAAAGATCCCCTTACCGGTGCTTATAATTTTGAAACATTTAAGAAAAAAGCCCAGAAGCTGCTCACACAAACGACTAAAAAATATTCGCTGGTCTATGTTGATTTTGCTGATTTTAAATATATCAACGATGTTTTCGGGTATAAATACGGCGACGAAATCCTTATCAATTATGCCGCTATCATCAGTAAAGAACTGCGGGCAGGAGAAGTGCTGGGGCGTGTTTCCGCCGATAATTTCGTTATTCTGCGTTACTATAATGAGAAAAATGACATTATGGTCCGACAGCATCAGGTTGATATCAAAATAACAGAATTCATGCACGATATGTACAGCGGGCAGGCAGTTTCTGTACAGTGCGGTATCTGCTATCTGGAGGATCTGGCAGAAGATCTGCAGATAGAAGGTATTTTAGACCGCGCAAATTATGCGCGTAAAACTGTAAAAACGGGACTTAACAGAAAATATGCTGTTTATGATGAAAGTATCCGTAAACAACTGCGTTATGAAAAATCCATTGAAAACCGCATGCTGAAATCACTGGAGAATGAAGAATTTCTCGTTTACTTTCAGCCCAAGGTCGACCTGCAGACAGGTATGGCAACACAGGCCGAAGCGCTGGTGCGCTGGCAGACAGATGAAGGACTGATCATTCCTCCTGATAAATTCATTCCCATCTTCGAAAAGAAATATCTGATCTCATCACTTGACCAGTATGTATTCAAAAAGGTGTGCGCTTTTATCAGACGGCGCCTCGATGCTGGCCTTCCTGTAAATACAATTTCCGTCAATGTTTCCCGACTGCAATTTTACAATTCAGATTTTGTCAAAATATATGAAGATATCAAAAACAAATTCCGTATCCCTGATCACCTTTTAGAAATAGAAATTACAGAGTCAATCGCCTTTGATAATGTGACCTTCCTCGAAAAAACAGTCAGTGAACTGAAAAGTAAAGGTTTTTTGATTTCTATTGATGATTTCGGTACCGGATTCTCTTCTTTAAGCCTGTTGAAAAATATTCCTATTGATGTGCTCAAAATCGATCAAAGCTTTTTCAGAGAAAGCATCCACAAAGAAAAAGACAAGATCGTTATTAAAGGTATTATCGATCTCGTCAATAAATTAAGCATCCGAACTGTCGCTGAAGGTATTGAAACTGCTGAACAGGTTGCCTTCCTTAAATCTGTCAACTGCAATATGATCCAGGGGTATTTTTTCTACAGACCGCTTCCTGAAGATAAGTTTGAGGAAATATTGAAGAAGGAATATGCTACCAGAGAACCAGCTCTTGCAACTGACTCAAAAGTTTTAACTCCGAAAAACTGGTCTTTGCAAAATAATTAACAATCTGTTTTCTCATATAAAAATAGCCTGTGCATTTAAATGCACAGGCTATTTTACATAAACGCATTTTTATAGCGGGGGCAACTGTGCCCTTTTATAATGCTTTCTAAATATACGATGCAGCGTAATACAAAAAAACAACCAGGTCGCCCCAGCTGCATAACCGGCTAAAATATCCGTCGGATAATGCACGCCCAGATAAACACGGCTCAGGCCGATAAGCAGGATATAACTACCGGCTGCCGCCATCAATCCCCAGCGCAGCGGTTTACTTCGCAATCCCAATCCTGCAAAATATGCCAGGATGCCATAAAAACAAATCGCTCCCATAGCGTGACCGCTGGGAAAACTGTAACCGCTTTCAGCAATCACAGGAAAAATATCCGGCCTTACACGTTCAAAAATGCGTTTCAGTACCTGATTTAAAATACCACCACCGCATAAACAGACTAGATAAAGATACATCCTGTCTTTTTGCCTGCTGTATAAATACCAGCAGCAGACAAGCGCACTTGCCAGAAGATAAAAGGTACTGGACCCGCTTGCCGTAACGAGCATTACCTCTGCTGTCAGCGGCGGCGTAACAAACTGCTGCACATAAGCAATAAACTGCAGCTCCAGCTGTTGCAATGCCGGCTTAATAAAAGTATGCTCAGCTATTTCTACCAGCACTTCCATCAGTACGATACTGATAACCAAAGTAACCAGCAAATACAAATAAGGGCGCCGTAAGGCCATATGTACAATGGCGTCCCGCAGATTACTCATCACTGCCTCACTTTCCTAACCGTTCAGTTATATATATTTCAGACTCCAGCTAAAGTCTTTAAAGTTTTTTCCAGTACTTTTACTGCCTGCGTAACAGCCTGAAAATCACTGCTCTCTTCTTTGGAATGACTGACACCATTGATACTTGGTACAAAAATCATCCCCGTAGGTACGCCGCTTGCTGCAAAAATCTGCGCGTCGTGTCCTGCCCAACTGGGCATGGCCTGACAACTGACATCACACTCAGCCGCAGACTGCTCAATAACTTTCCTGACTGACTCTGATAACGGTACAGCAGCTACATGAAAATCATTCTCCTGTGTAATCATGATACCGCTTTTACTTGCCGTCCGCTCTAGTAAACTCATGATTTTTGCACGAACCTCCGCTAAAACCATATCGTCAGCAGCCCTTGTTTCAATAGCAAGCTGCACTTTCCCCGGCACGATATTCACAGCATTGGGAGCAACATTCAACTGGCCTACGGTAGCTACGAATCTGTCATCAGCTTCAGCAAGCTCCTTGACTCCTAAAATGACTTCCGCTGCAGCAGCCAAAGCATCTCTGCGGCGTCTCATGCTAGTAGTCCCGGCATGGTTAGCTTCTCCATGTAAAGTCAGGAATAATCTGTCGTAGCCTACAATAGCAGTCACCGCTCCGCAGGTCAGCCCACGTTCCTCCAAATCAGCGCCCTGTTCGATATGCAGTTCTACAAAAGCCGCCAGATCCCGAAACCCTACTGCAGCATCCTGCAACGCGCTATGCGGCAGTCCGGCTGCCTGCAGACATTCGGCCAGGGAGCCGCCTGTCAAATGCATGATAGACTCCGGCTGCTGTTTTTTAAATTCACCGCCGCGTACACGTACGCCAAAACAAGCCATACCAAAAGCTGTGCACTCTTCTTCGATCGTCGCAATTACCTGTACTGTTCGTTTCGGGCGATAGCCCTCTTCCTGCCAGCTGCGCACACATTCCAGTGCTGCGACGATACCCAAAGCTCCGTCAAAATTTCCGCCTGCCGGTACGGTATCAAGATGTGAACCACTCATGACGGCAGTCAGTTCAGGCTCTCGACCCACATAAGTCCCAATCAGATTACCAATCGGGTCTACCTCTGCCAGCATGCCCGACTCCCGCATTTCCCGCTGCAAAAAAGCCTGCGCCGCCAAATACTCCGTCGTGTAGGAAAGACGCGTCGTCCCACCATGCGGTAATGTTCCGTAAGCAGCCAAAGCAGCTATAGTTTTCTTAATCCGCTCATATTGTATCGCCATAAAAATCTCTCACTTTAAAAATAGTCAGCCAGCTCTGAAGCGTGATCCAAAATAATATCAGGCTTGATGCTGCCATGCTCAACGTCAGCTAAAGTTGCCTCACCGGTCAAAACCAGTATCGATAAAACGCCGTTATTGAGCCCAAAAGCAATATCTGTCGATAAACGGTCACCAACCATGGCAATTTCTTCCCGTTTATAGCCTGTTCTGGCTGTAATAACATCGATCATATAGTGATAGGGCTTGCCTAAAATCTGCTGCGGTTCCTTCCCTGTAGCAGTTTTAATCAGCTCGATCATGGCGCCGCAATCGGGAATAAATTCTCCGCCTTCAATCGGACAGCGCACATCCGGGTGCGTTGCTACATAAGGCACGCCCCTGTCGATAAGTCTGCAGGCAATAGTCAGTGTTTCGTAATTCAAAGACATATCAAACCCCACCACAACGAAATCAGCACCTTCTTCCAGTGTCGTCGTTATGATAAAGCCTGCCTCAAGAATAGTTTTCTTCAGCTGTTCCGTCCCTAAAACAAATAATCTGGCCGTTGGCCGAAGCTGCTGCATATAATAAACAAAAGCATCCGAGGATATCAAAACATTATCACGAGTTACCTGTATCCCCATCCGCCCCATTTTTCCCACATAATGCTCGTGTCCTTTGGAGGAATTATTAGTTACCAGATAAAAATCACGTTCTGCGGCACGTAATTTCTGAAAAAATACATCCATCCCTGGAATTAATGTATTGCCCAAATTAATCGTACCATCCATATCAAACAAAAAACACTTGATATTTTTAAGTTTTGCACATTGTTTTTGATCAGTCATGCCAAGCTCCTATAATTCATAATCATATATTTATTATATAGTATTTTACTGCTCTGGTAAAATTTTTCCCGTTTTATTCAGACTTTATTTTTTAAAGTTACTTGTTTTTTTATTCTTTTGGTGTTAAACTAAAATAAAAACAGTAAAGGAGCGTGTTTAACTTATGAAAAAATATGACGCATTGATCATCGGCTTTGGTAAAGGTGGGAAAACACTGGCAGCTGCCCTCGGCAAAAAAGGAATCAAAACAGCTGTTATTGAAAAATCTCCGCTGATGTACGGCGGTACCTGCATAAACATCGGCTGTATCCCTACCAAAAAACTCATCCATACGGCAGCAGACGCTAAAAAAAATCAGCAGGCAGACTATTCTGAAAAAAATAATTTTTATGCTGCTGCCATTCGTGAAAAAAATACTTTAACTGCGCTTTTGCGTCAGAAAAACTATGATAATGTCGCTGCTGCTGCAGATATTTATACCGGCGCCGCCCGTTTTCAGACTGACCATACTGTAGAAGTCCAGTTGCCGGACGGAAAAATATCTTTATACGGCGAAAAAATTTTTATAAATACCGGTTCTGAACCGGTCATTCCTCCAATCACAGGCCTACAGCTGAGCAGGCGTGTTTATACAAGTACTACTTTAATGGAACTCAGCACCCTGCCACAAAGACTGGTTATCATCGGCGGCGGCTATATCGGTCTGGAATTTGCCGCCATGTATGCTAATTATGGCTCCATGGTCACTGTTCTAGAATACGGCGACACCTTCATCCCGCGTGAAGACCGCGACATCGCCAATGTTATCCAAACACGTTTGGAAGAACTGGGCGTTCGCTTTATCTTTAATGCACAGGTAGATGAAATAACCGACGAAAACGAATTGACTACTGTCAGCTATCTTGAGCGCAACAGCGGTATGTCCGTTAAAATTCCAGCTGACGCTGTATTGGTAGCCACAGGACGCAAAGCAAGCACAGCAAGCCTTAATCTTGAAGCCGCCGGCGTTGCCGTAAATGAACGCGGCGAAATCATCGTCAATGAATTACTGCAGACAACCGTCCCTCATATCTGGGCACTCGGTGACGTTAAAGGCGGCCTGCAGTTCACTTACATCTCCCTGGATGATTTCCGTATTATTAAAAAGCAGCTTTTAGGCCAAAACAACCGTACAACAGCTAACCGGCCTCCTGTCGCCTATTCCGTTTTTCTGGACCCTACATTCGCGCGCGTCGGTCTCAGCGAAGAAGAAGCACTGCTGTCCGGCCATAAGATCAAAGTTGCCAAAATTGCAGAAGCAGCCAGTCCTAGGGCCCGCCTGTTTGGCAGCATTTCCGGTTACCTGAAAGCTATTGTTGATGCTGAAAACAACAAAATCCTCGGCGCGGCGTTTTTCTGCAGCGAAGCCTCGGAAATCATCAATATCGTCCAACTGGCAATGAAGGCCGACCTGGATTATACCGTTCTGCGGGATAATATTTATACACATCCTTCTATGAGCGAATTTTTAAATGATTTGTTCTCAACTTTAGATTAAAGGAGTATTTTTATGAGTCAGCAATATCCCTTTCAATGTAATATCGCTCAAGCCCTCAACATTATCGGCGACAAATGGTCTCTGCTCATTCTGCATGGTATTATGAGCGGACACCAGACCTATAAAGAGATTTACAACAGCCTGGAAGGCCAGATTGCCAGCAATCTGCTTTCCAGCCGCCTGAAAGCGCTTGAAGCCGACGGACTGATCAGCAGCGATTTATACCAGAAGCATCCGCCCCGCTACCGTTATACACTTACACAGGCTGGCGAGGATTTGAATATCGTTTTCAACAGCCTGGTGCTTTGGGGTGAAAAACATCTTACTACCTGTTATAAACGCCTGATCCATAAAAGCTGTAATCATACTATAGAAACACATTACTACTGTCCCCATTGCCAGCAAACTGTTGCTGAAGATCAATTAGCAGTAGTCGCTGCCGAAGAAAAGGAGCATCAGCATGAGTAAATGGAGTATCTTCGCACTTTGCATCATTGCAGCAGTCGGGCTTTGGTTCTACAACAACGGCGCCTGTCCTTTACAGGCTATGAGCCCCAGCAGCAATACTGCTTCAGCAGGAAGCTATCAGCAAATAACTGCGTCTCAGGTCAAAGAACGTCTTGATAAAGGTGATAAGATCACTGTTATTGATGTTCGCACCCCTGATGAATATGCAGCCGGGCATATTCCCGGCAGTCTTTTGCTTCCTTTTGATGAAATCAAAGTCAAATCCGATCAGTTGCCGCAGGATAAAAATACTGAAATAGTGATATACTGCCGCAGCGGCAGACGCAGTGCAATCGCTGCAGATACCCTGATTTCATTAGGTTATACAAAAATTTATGATTTAGGAGCAATCAGCTCCTGGACCTATGGTTTGGAAAAATAAGTACAGTAAAATAAAAGGCGGGTTCATTAAGAACCCGCCTTTTATTTTATTTAACTGAGCAGCAGTCTGTCACTGTCCAGCATATCACCGCTGGCCTGCTCAAACATCTTCAAAAGATCAGGAATCGTCAAACGCGACTTTTCTTCACCTTCGACATCAATAATTACCCGTCCGTTATGCAGCATGATCAGCCTGTTGCCGCAGCGCAGGGCGTCACGCATATTATGAGTAATCATCAGCGTCGTCAAATGATCCCTGTTAACAATCCGTTCCGTCAAAGCCAGAACTTTAGCAGCTGTTTTCGGATCCAGGGCTGCCGTATGTTCATCTAACAACAGCAGCTTTGGTTTGATCAGCGTTGCCATCAGCAGCGTTAACGCCTGCCTCTGGCCGCCGGAAAGCAGCCCGACTTTAGCAGTCATTCTGTTTTCCAGACCCAGATCCAGCTCCTGCAGCAATTCGCTGAACCAAGTCTGATTATCGCTGTCCAAGCCCCATTTTAATCCAGGCGTTTTACCCCGTCTGGCGGCAATAGCAAGATTTTCTTCGATCATCATCCCCGCAGCAGTACCCATCATCGGATCCTGGAAGACACGCCCAATATATTTGGCCCGTTTATGTTCCGGCGTTTTTGTAATATCATTACCGTCAATAATGATCTTTCCACTGTCGATTGGAAAAACTCCGGCAATAGAATTCATCAAAGTCGACTTACCGGCGCCATTACCGCCGATGACCGTTACAAAATCACCCGGTTTCAAATGCAGCGATAAACCCTGCAGAGCTTTTTTCTCATTGATTGTTCCTGCAAAAAATGTCTTACAGATATTTTCAACACGCAGCATTTATTTCACCGCCTTTCGCAGACCAAGCTTACTTTTAATAAGCGGCAGCGACAACGCAAACGCTACCAGAATAGCTGTAAACAGTTTCAGATCGTTTGGCGGCATTCCCATCTGCAGTACAGCGGCAATAACCAGACGATAAACGATAGAGCCCAGCACAACGCTGATGATGCAGTTTTTAAAGCTGCGGGTACCAAACAGTACCTCACCGATAATGACTGAAGCCAGACCGATAACGATCGTGCCTGTACCCATGCCGACGTCGGCAAAACCATTATTCTGTGCTACTAAAGCACCGCTCAAAGCTACCAGGGCATTACTTATCAGCAGCCCGAGAATGATCGTAAAATTAGTATCCACGCCCTGCGCCCTGATCATCTGCGGGTTAAAGCCTGTAGCACGAATAGCCGCTCCTATTTCCGTACCAAAAAACCAATAAATCAAACCTCCGATCAAAAGTGAGCTGACGATACCCACACACAATACAGCCTGAGCATTACTGAAACCACCAATATCACGCATAATGGAAAATACTGTATCTACACGCAGCAGCGACAAGTTAGCCTTACCCATTACACGCAGATTGACAGAATATAAAGCGATCATCGTCAAAATGCCGGCCAGCAGAGCCGGTATTTTGAGCTTAGTATGTAAAAGTCCGGTCGCAACGCCAGCCAGCATACCAGCCAGCATCGCCGCACCAAAAGCCAGCCACGGAGAATATCCGCCAGCTAGTAAAGAAGCTGCTACAGCAGCTCCCAGCGGAAAACTTCCTTCCACCGTCAAATCAGCAATATCCAAAACTCTGTAAGTTATATATACGCCCAGTGCCATGATCGCCCATAAAAGTCCCTGTGCTATCGTTGGCATCAATAAGTCTATCATCTATCTTCCTCCTGTGATATATCCGTAAAAACGGGTCTCTCCTCTGAAACAAGGAGAAACCCGCGCTTGTTTATTTAGAGCTTTCTGCTGCCTTAAGCAGATCTTCGGGAATCTTGATACCGATTTTTTCAGCATTTTCCTTGTTGATAATGACCTTAAAAGATTTCTGCAGCTGGATAGGCATTGTCTGGGGTTTAGTCTTGCCGCTCAGAATATCGCCGGCCATTTCACCTGTTTGTTCGCCCAACTGATAATAATCGATCGCCAGAGTAGCTACGCCTCCGGCCATGACCATCCCGCCCTCGCCGCAAACTACGGCCAGTTTAGCCGGCTCAGTTACCTGGGCCAGTGTCGGCATTGCCGAAGCCAGCACATTATCTGTCGGCACGTAAACAGCATCTACTTTGCCGACCAGACTTTGAGCAGCCTGCTGGATATCATTGACATTAGATACAGTCGCTTCCTCTACCTGCACGCCCTTCTCTGCCGCATATTTTTTCAGCAGCTCTGCCTGCAACTGTGAATTGACTTCACTGGAACAATAGATCGTACCAATAGTTTTAGCACCAGGCACTAACTTAAGCAGCAGTTCCAGCTGCTCTTTTATCGGATTCATATCGCTGGTCCCTGTAACATTACCTTTAGGTTCACTGTTGGAAGCAACCAGCTTTGCTGCCTCATAATCTGTAACCGCTGTTGCTACGATAGGAATATCCTTGGTAGCATTGGCCATCGTCTGGGCCGCTGGAGTAGCGATAGCGCAGATATCAGGTCTACTTTATTGCTGACAAAACGCTGTGCGATATTCTGCAGGTTAGACTGATCTGCCTGCGCATTCTGCCGATCATATTTTACATTTTCATTCTCTTTAAAGCCTTTAGCTGCCATTCCCGCTATAAAGCCTTTATTGGCAGCATCCAAAGCATCATGTTCAACTAGTTGGACAATACCTACATTTACTACTTTCTTACTGTTATCGGCAGCCTTTTTTTCGCCGCCGCAGCCCGCTAAAAGTCCTAAAGACAAAGTCAGGGCAATGCCTGCTGCTAAAGCACGCATTTTTTTGTTCATAATAACCATCCTTCCATTCTACAGTATCACTTTTGATCCTTGACGAACACATATAAGGATAGAATAATTCTATCATTTATTATCACAAAACACAAACAAAACAATAAAAACAGGGCTGTTTCGTAACAAACCAGCCCTGTTTTGTATTTTATTTTACGATCTCAGCCTTAGCCAAAATATCCTGCGGAATCGTAATCCCATTGCGTTTGGCAGTAGTCTCGTTCACTACGACCTTAAACTCTTTCTGCATCTGGACAGGCATTGTCTGAGGTTTGCCCTTACCGATCAGGATCTCAGCAGCCATCACGCCGGTCTGTTCACCAAGTTTATAATAATCAATACCTAAAGTAGCCAGACCTCCAGCCCGTACCGGATCACTTTCGCCGCAAATAACAGGCAGCCGGGCTTCATCTGTTACTGCTACCAAAGTCGGCATTGACGAAGCCATCACATTGTCGGTCGGAACATAAACCGCATCGACTTTACCAACCAGACTATGCGCAGCCTGCTGGATATCATTAACTGTAGAAACCGTAGCTTCGATAACATTGATGCCTTTAGCACCTGCCAGCTTTTTCAAAACATCGACCTGCAGCTGTGAATTGACTTCGCTGGAACTGTACACGGTCCCAATATTTTTTGTCTGCGGCGCTATCTTCAAAAGCAGCTCCAACTGCTGGTCAATCGGATTCATATCACTGGTTCCCGTAACATTGCCTTTCGGCTCGTTATTAGAAGCAGCCAGCTTTGCTACCTCATAATCGGTAACCGCCGTCGCTACAATGGGTATATCTTTCGTAGCATTAGCCATCGTCTGAGCCGTCGGCGTAGCGATAGCACAGATCAGATCCACCTTATTGCTGACAAAACGCTGTGCGATATTCTGCAGATTAGACTGATCAGCCTGTGCGTTCTGCCGGTCATATTTTACATTTTCATTTTCTTTAAAGCCTTTAGACGCCATACCTGCCACAAAGCCTTTATTGGCGGCATCCAATGCACCATGTTCTACCAGCTGGGCAATACCAACCGTTACCATTTTTTTACTGTCGTCAGCCTTCTTTTCGCCGCCGCAGCCAGCTAAAGCTCCTACTGCCAGCAGCAGAGCTACACCTGCAGCTAAACTGCGTAAATTCTTTCTGTTCATTACTACCATCCTTCCATTCTACAAAATTCTACTTACAGCCTGGCAATTCCAAACTGAGATTATCGTTATTCTAACATCAATTATCAGAAAAATCAAACTTATAAGCTATTAGTTCTGCCGCTTTTTCTGCGCAGCAGCAGCCGGCGTTCAACCTTCCCTATCAGCAGCTCGTGAAAAGGAAGCCGCGCCAGTATTTCCATACTCCCAAGACTCAATACCAGCATCAAAACGAACAGCAGCGGATAAAAAGTCAGCATCGAAGGCGTGATCTGCAGCAAAGGCAGCAGATACTCAGTACACAGATACATAAAAAAGATATGGATAAGAAAAATACCGAACGAATAATTGCCCAAATACAGCACAAACCGCTTTTGCAGGGTATTTTTTCTATCAATATCCTCAGAATGATAAAAAAGCATCGCTATCAAAATCGTATATAAAAACATATTGAGCGGAAAACAGATAAACTCCAAAATATAATAGGTCTTCCAATAGTACTTTTCCAACCAGCATACGGTAACTAAAGGAATAAAAATGATCAGCAGCCAAACCAAAAATTTCCGGTTCCTGCCGATCCACTCTAAAAATTCTTTTTTACAATAGTAGGCCGCCATTCCCAGCGAAAAATAAACAAGATAACGCAGAAACATTGTCCCCATAAGCAGGTAGCTGATCAAAACAGTCTCAAACTGAATATTATTCAACACCTTCCAAGAGATCTGCAAAACAGCTGCCGCAGCAAAATAGTATTTCAGCCAGCCTGACTCACGGCATTTAGTAAAAAACCTGATTAAAAACGGATACACCAGATAGAACCCGATCAGAGCCCTGAAAAATCCCAAATGCACCGCAGCACTTCCCGTCAGCATATCAACGACCATCTCACCCAGCGTATATGTATGACCGTCAAAAACAAAAGCAGTTACTATATAGATGGTAGAAAACAACAAATAAGGCGACAATACCGACAGCAGCATCTTCTTAAAAAAAGCAGCGCTGTAAATGTAAGCATGCTTATTACGTCCTGTAAACAAATAACCCGCTATCGCCATAAACAGCGGCACTGCAAACAATGACAGCACCTCCAGCAGCATTGAAGAAAGTGCTACCATATTTTCACTGCCGCCGCTGCTGAAAAACCAGCTTGTGTGCATCAAAATAACACCTAAAACAACAAATCCCCGTAAAATCAAAACTGTATTGCTTTTCTGCATTTTCCTGCCAGCTTTCTTTACTGTTGTGATAATTATTCAAAAACAGTATAAACTCAAAAACAAGATTTGTTAAGCCCCACAGCATTCTCGAACACAAAATGTTCAAAAATAATACGCCTGTCCGGTACAAAAGCGCCGGACAGGCGTAAAAACATTTATATCATTTCTCCAAAATTTTACGCGCAGTGCTTTCCGTTACCAGCAGATGCGTAAATAAACCTGTTTTCAGAGCTCCTGTTATGGCATTCGGCGCAGCACCAAGTGCTAAACCGATAATTTTGGGACAATGCCGCAAAGTTCCTAACGGAATCCTGACAGCAAAATCATTTTCGCCACTGATAAATTCGCCCCGCTCATTATAATAATAGGACAAAAAGCTGCCGACTGCCCGCTGACGTTTCAAACTGTCACCAAAACGTGTCGCCGTTGCTTCATCAGGAACACTGGGAAAATCTCTGATCTCAACAAGAGCAGCATCCAGTTTCTGCCACATAGCGTCAAGTTCCAAATAAGCTTCAGTCGTTTCAAACTGCTGCCGTTCTTCCAAACTGTCCGGAAAAGCCGGTACAGCAAGACGATAAGCATGCCTGCCGCAAGCTGAGGCCAGCGTTTCTGCCAGTTCGTCCACACGGTAACCTTTATTGGGGATATGTGCCTTGCCGATCAGCGGCAGCACAGCACCAGGCTGCCGACGGTTACATTGCTGCGTCAGCAGACTGATGCTTTCGCCCAACAGATACCCCCATCCCAATCCTAAATTACGTTCATACAAAAGCTCACCGGACAGATAATCCGCAGCCGCTTTAAGATTTTCTTCCATTGAGTCCTGTACCGGCAGAACCATACCTCCATGCAGGGCATACCTTGTTTGCAGTGCCTCTAACAAAGCAGCATCGCCTTCTGTCGAACTGCGGATCTCGATATGTACGATCCCTGCTTCGCGCGCACGCGTCAACATCTTACTCACTAACGGCCTGGAAACTCCGATTCGCTTAGCGACCTGATCCTGCGTCAGCCCTTGTTCATAATAGAGCCGGGCCACGTTGACAAGATCAGTTCGTTCTTTGCCGCTCAGCAATTTATTTCACTTCCATCAATTCCATTAAAATACCGTCCTTCATAATAAAAGCAAGGCGGGTATTTTCATCGGCAAACCAGGGCTCAACAACAACAGTATTTGCTTTTACCTGTTCATCCAGGTCGTCTACCTTATAAGCAACATGGACCATAGTCTGCAGTTCTTTCGGCAAAGGTGTATCTTTCTCAAAACGCAGGTATTCAATATTGAATTCATTAGTTTCAGGAGCTACGATATATGTCTTGATAGCTTCGGCATAAACAGCGCCTTCCATGATTTTATCAGTGGGTACTCCCACGTGCATAAACTGTTTCATCATTTCACGTCCTTCATCAATGTTTGATAAGCCTTATACGCAGCTTCAGGTTTGACATTTTCGTGCACAACCATACGAATCGCCTGCAGCATAGCACTCGGACATTCTGCCTGCAAAACATTGCGCCCCATATCAACACCGGCTGCGCCTTCATTAACAGCACGGTAAGCCATATCCAAAGCTTCCGGTTCCGGAACCTTTTTACCACCGGCAATGACGATTGGGACCGGACAGGCAGCAGTGATCTGCTCAAAATTTTCACAGTAATAGGTCTTGATGATATGTGCTCCCTGTTCAGCCAAAAGCCTTGTCGCTAAAGCAAAATAACGCGTGGTACGTTCCATCTCTTTACCAACGGCGACGACACCCAATACGGGAATACCATAACGTTCACCTTTATTGATATAGTAAGAAAGATTGTGCAGGGAAGCAATTTCAGAAGCAGAACCGATAAAGCACTGTACGGCCATACAGGAAGCGTTCATGCGCAGAGCTTCCTCAATATCGGTACCAATGACACCCATACTCATATCGTCTTTCAAAACAGAGCTGTCTGCACTGCAGCGCAAAGCAATCGCCTTGCGGTTATCGGCTGGAATACAGGTTCTCAGCGCGCCACGAGTCGCCATCAGACAATCAGCATGATCCATCAGCGGCGGAATGACCAGATCCAGTCTTTCCAGACCAGCTGTACTGCCCATGATATAACCATGATCGAACGCCAGCATGATTGTGCGCCCGTCAGCCGCAAAAATCTGTGACAGACGTGCCTTCATACCCCAGCCGGCATTCTCATGACCTTTTACATGAAAGTGCTGGGCGGGCGGCTTGATGCCGATACCATAATCTTTAGCAATAATATTACCGTCTTTATCTGCCATTTTTATCTCCTTAAAAATATTACTTTAGTTTTTATAATACGGGGTGCGGCAGGGTGCATTCCAATATTTGAGCAGTTCATCATCCATACGGGCAATAAAGAGCTGGAATCCGGCCATTTCCTGTACTGTCAGCACTTCACCAACAATATTGGCAACAACTTCAATACCCTTTTCTGCCAGATAATGACAGCATTTACGGAAAACGATCAGTTGTTCCATCAGCGTAGTAGCGCCAACGCCGTTAACGATAACCAAAAGTTTTTCACCTTTTTTGATATCCAAATCTCTCAGAAGGGCATCTATCATAATAGCTGCAGTTTCATCAGCAGTTTTCATTTCAGTCAAGCCACCGCCGCCTTCACCATGCTGCCCCATGCCGATTTCCATTTTACCTTCTTCGATCTGAGCAATGACCATATCCGTAGCCGGATGAGTAGCGCCTTTAGCTGCAACAGCGATCGTAGCCATATTGTCAGCAAATTTCTGTGCAACAGCGGCCACCTCTTCCAAAGACTTACCTGCAGCAGCTGCTGCGCCGGCAATTTTATACAACGGCACACAACCGACTAACCCGCGGCGATCGTCAGCATTACTGCGCGGAGCATTGGCTATATCTTCCTGCGTAACAACTTTTATTACGTTCAATCCCAGTTTTTTAACCTGTTTCATTGTCAGATTACCGGTCAGCATATCGCCGGCATGATTCAAAACAACAAACAAAACACCGTGGCCTTTATCTGCCATTTTGATTGCTTCTATACAGGCCTGCGGGCCAGGAGCGGCGAAAACATTACCAGCCACGGAAATATCTACCATACCTTCGCCGACAAAACCGCTGATAGCAGGCTCATGGCCGGTACCACCCAAAGTGACGATCGTAACGCGGTCAGCATCTTTCAATTTATTATTTACAACCAGGTTGCCATCTTCAAGATGGATGATATCCTTATTGGCAAGAGCCAGACCTTCCAGTAATTCACTGGTCAGATTTTCGGGATCGTTAATAAATTTTTTCATGCTTTTCAACCTCCAAAATTTTATTTGTTTCCGCACCTGCGGAAAATTAAGCCTTTTATAAGGCCTGCGCCATACCGTTGAATAAAATAGCTATGGATACAGCACCGGGATCTTTAGTACCGATACTGCGCTCACCCATATTTTTAGCGCGGCCGAATCTGGCAACCATAGTACTGGTCTGTTCCGCACCAGCGTCAGCAGCTGCAGCCGCAGCTGTCATGATTTCTTTTAAGCTTCCTTGTGTTTCAATAATGGCATCGATAGCCGGATACAGCGCATCGACCATAGTCTTATCACCGGGCTTTGCTTTGGAAATATCCATAAAATCTTCTTTGGCCTGCGTAAACATTTTCCGCAGCTCTAAATCAGTCAGTTCAGCCTGATCGTCGATTCCTTCGGCCATCCCTGTAAACACCGTACCCCAAAGCGGTCCGGCGCTGCCGCCGTTGATACCCATAAAAGCGTCGCCCAGCTCATCCAGCAAGACCCTCATCGTATCAATAGTAGTATCTTCTGTTTTTTCTTTCATCACATCAGCCATTCTGCCAATAGTGATTCCGTGATCACCGTCGCCAGCCACACTGTCAAGCTCACATAAATATTTACTGTTAGCTTTCAGCTCTGTACCAGCACGATTCAGCATTTTTCTAAGTAAAGGCAAAGTCAGCATTTCCGATCACCTCACAAATGTATTTACCGTAATTTTAACATTTGTCAGAACATTTGTAAATTAATTTTCAGACAATTTGCGACATTTTCACATTATAACTTCTGGCAGAATTTGTAATTTTAGAAAGCTTTTATCAGGCATTATTGTAAACGATTAAACAAGCAGTGTTAGCCGCACTATATACTTTAAAAGTATAAACTAAAATTATTATCATTTTTATTCCTGAAAATTTATGTAAGGGGACTTTTTTATGTCCGTTGACTCTGTCAAACAAAAGAATATATCAAAGACATTGACGCTCTGGAATTTTTTTACAATCGGGTTCGGTGCGATCATCGGTACCGGCTGGATTTTTTTAGTCGGCGAATGGATCATCATCAGCGGAGGACCCATTCCGGCCATGCTGGCATTTTTACTGGGGGCGCTGCTTTTACTGCCTATCGGAGCTGTATTCGGAGAGCTTACAAGCGCTCTGCCTATTGACGGCGGGGTAATAGAATATGTTGACCGCACCTACGGTAAAACAGTATCTTTTATTACAGGCTGGCTGCTGCTGCTAAGTAATATTATCATGTGTCCATGGGAAACGATTGCTGTCTCCACCCTTTTTGGAACCCTGTTCGGAGATATGTTTCCCTGGCTGCGTTCAATCAGGCTCTACAGCATTTTAGGTGCCGATGTATACCTTTTCCCAGCACTGATAGCGCTTTGCCTTTCAGGATTTATCATCAGACAAAATCTGCACGGCCCAAAAGCAGCAGCTAAAGCCCAGTCTTTCCTGACTAAAGCGCTGCTCGCAGGATTACTGCTGGCCATTATCAGTGCTTTTGACAAAGGCAGTCTTGCAAACTGGCAGCCGCTTTTTCTTCCGGTCAATGAGTCGACAGCACATACTCAGGCCACCTCTCTCTGGACCGGTATTTTTGCCCTGCTTACAGTAACGCCTTTTTTCTATACCGGGTTTGACACTATCCCGCAGCAGGCAGAAGAAGCTGCTCAGGGCTTAGACTGGCACAAATTCGGCAGAATTATCAGCCTTGCACTTTTATCTGCAGCTACCTTTTACATTATCTGCATAGCAGCTTTCAGCAGTCTTATCCCCTGGACAAGTTTTGTCAAACAGCCTTTGGCAGCTCTTGCCTGTCTTAAGCACATCAATTTTAATTTATACTTTCTCATGCTCTGCATAACTGTTTTGGGAGCGTTGGGTCCTATGAACTCCTTTTATGCCTCATCCTCCAGGATTTTACTGGCTATGGCCCGAAAAAAACAACTGCCTGCAGCCTTCAGCCCCTCCGACCACTCTCAGGCTATTGCCAAATCTACACATATTCTGCTCAGCACAAGTATCGTTCTCGCCCCTTTCCTGGGAAGCAATATGCTGCTGCCTCTGACAAATGTTGCTGCCCTGACCTTCATGTTCTCCTGTATGATGGTCAGTCTGGCCTGTTATAAAATGCGCAGCAGCGAAGCAAATCTATACCGCCCCTACAAAGTCCCTGGCGGCAAAGCGGGTATCAGTGCTGCATGCTGCGTCAGTTTTCTCATTATTGCTGCCATGCTGCTGCCCGGCACCTCTGCTTCGCTGAGTAAAACTGAATACCTGGTGCTGACAGGATGGACTGCTTTGGGGCTGCTAGTTAAAAGCCTGCATCTTTATAAAAAAAATAAGGACTGCCGTTAAAACGGCAGTCCTTAAACAATATTTACATGGCAGTCAAACAGTGCCTTCTTCCAAAATTCCCAGCTTACGGCGCCAGTAACGTGAATAAACCGCCCCAGCAGGATTATTTGCTAAAACCCTGTCCTTAGTAATTATACTGGAAACCGGCACTTTGGATTCCATGGTAAAAAGCATATCGTGACCTACGCAAAGCCCTACGATAAAATTCAATTCTGTACCGCCTTCATTCAGCAGGCGGGCCTGCACTTTAGGATTGCACATAGCTTCACGCTGTCCGGGTTTGATTTTTTCCAGTTCCAGCAGATCTTTATCGACGGAACAGACTTTGCAGCATACCGATTGAACATCCAGCCCTTCATTCTTAAAATACTGGGCACAAAAATGAGCTTCATTGGCTAAACCGATGCAAAAGGCTATCCCGACTTTTTTTACACCCATCTCTTTAGCGAAAAATACGCTTTCTTCCAACCGTGTCATTTTCAAATAATTGCGGCTCTCTGTCGCAGACGACGCTCGCATCATTTTTTTATCTTCGTCGGTATAATACTCGCTGATTTCTTCATGAGTCAGACGAGTACAGTTCTGACCGCTGGTATAACATTTGTGATGAGGGCAAAAAGCACAGTTCATAAGTCATTCCTCCTATCATAGGCTGATGTTTATCTGTAAGTATTCGCCGCTCAAACAGCAAATCCTTTTTCTAATTTTAATATAGCAAGCAACAGCTCTGATTTCCTGCTCTGCAACACTCTTTTAACTGGAAATAAATCCTAATTTATGATATTATAGTTGTTGTATTTTTCAACATTTATCCTTACGTAAAATCTATTTTTATAAGCAGGTAAACATGCAGCAGAATTCTTTTTCTTATCCGGCCATGCTGGACTTAAAAAATAAAAAATGTGTCATTATCGGCGGTGGTAAAGTAGCCGTCCGTAAAGCGCTGCCATTGATCGAAGCAGGTGCGGACCTGACTGTAATCGCACCTGCGGCTGATCCGCAGCTGTTGACTTTAGCAAAGACCGGACTGCTGCAGCTGGAACTGCGCGCTTATGCAGACAACGATCTCATTGATGCTTTTGTAACGATTGCAGCAACCGACGATTTTCATATCAACAGAAAAATCGCTGCTGCTGCACCCTGTCTCTGTAATGTCGTTACAGAACCGTCATTAGGTAACTTCAGTGTGCCTTCAACCGTAAAAAACGGGGCTTTGACATTTACTCTGTCTACCGGAGGTATGCCCGCTTTGACGCGGGTACTGTCACAAGACCTTAGGGCATATTATGGCTCTGATTTTGCCGAATTCAACGAATTCTTACAACAGCTTCGACGAGAACTGAAAACAATAGCTACTACACCTGAAAAGCGTACTGCTTTCTGGCGCCAGACTTTAAACCAATCCGTCATCGGCCTGCTTCATGCAGGTAAGCTTGACCAAGCAAAGGAGATCATTACTGATGCAGCTAATCGTTTTAGGCTTGAATCACAAAACAGCCCCCGTTGAGATCCGTGAACGTTTCAATTTTTCACAGGATAGAACGGTTCGTGTGCTGCGCCGGCTGCGCAATAACGACAACCTCAACGAAGCAGTTTTACTTTCAACCTGCAACCGTACTGAACTTTATATGGTGCTGGAAGATCCTGCTGCCGGATTACATTTTATCCGTACTTTGCTGCGCCATCTGGCAGGCGAACAATATAAACCCGACTATTTCTATAATCTGACCGGCATTAACTGCGTCCGTCATCTGTTTAAAGTCGCTTCCAGCCTTGACTCACTCATCATCGGGGAAGGCCAGATCCTGAGCCAGATTAAAAATGCATATCATCTGTCCCGCAGCTGCGGTATGACAGACACTTTGTTCAACACCTTATTTAATCGTGCTATCGCCGTCGGCAAGCGTGTACGTACAGAAACAAAGATCGCCTACAGTTCTGTTTCTGTTTCTTCCGCCGCGGTAGATCTGGCTATCGACGTTGTCGGCGATCTGACTAAAGCCAATATTTTAGTATTGGGTGCCGGCAGAATGAGTGAACTGACCGCCCGCCATTTGATTGATAAAGGCGCTAAAACTATCTTTGTCAGTAACCGTAATCTGTCTCACGCTCAGGAACTGGCAGAAAAATTTAACGGTACTGCGATCCCGTATAACGAATTTATGCATCAGGCGATAACCTCTGATATCATTATCACTTCTACAGGAGCGCCTCACTATGTGATAACAGAACAGGGTGTACGCGATATTATTCCTAAACGCAGCGGCAAACCGCTTATTTTAGTTGATATTGCCGTCCCCCGTGATGTTGATCCTCTGGTTGGAGATATAGAAGGCGTTACCCTGTATAATATCGACGATCTGGAAGGCGTTGTTGATATGAATAAGAATTTCCGGTCTTCGGAAGCCAAGGTGGCTGAAGCCATTATTGACGAAGAAATAAAAGCACTGAAAGAACGGCTGCGCTATCTGACGATGCGGCCTGTAATGGTACAGTTGCATGAAAAAATGAATTTTCTGCGGCAGAAGGTTTTAAAACGGGCATTTGCCAAACTGCCAAATCTTACTGATAAAGAACGCCGTATCATCGATATCATGACTCAGCGCCTGGAACACAAATTCCTGCGCGAACCAATGACAGCTATGAACAGTGCAGCCGGAACGGCAGATGAAGAACGTTACAGAGATATGATCTGCGAGTTATTTTTACTCAACGATTCGGGAGAGGACTATATAGGTGATGAAAACAAATTTGATTATTGGGACTAGACAGAGCCTGCTGGCTCTGTGGCAAAGCAATCATATTGCCGACCTTCTGCGCAGGCAATATCCGGAATGTACTGTAACTTTAAAAAAAATCATTACCAAGGGAGACCGTATCCTTGATGTACCGCTGGCTAAAATCGGCGGCAAGGGACTTTTTACCAAGGAACTGGAAACTGCTCTTCTAGAAGGTGAGATCGATCTTGCCGTCCATAGTCTGAAAGATATGCCTACTGTTCTGCCGGAAGGCCTGTGCCTGACAGCGGTTACCAAGCGGGCTAATGCCGGCGACGCTTTTGTCAGCAATAAATATGCTTCTATCGAAACACTACCGCAGGGAGCAGTTCTGGGTACTTCCAGTCTGCGCCGCAAAGCCCAGCTTTTGGCAGCACGCCCGGATCTGAAAATCGTAGATCTGCGTGGTAACGTCGATACGCGTCTGCGGAAGCTTGACGAAGGACAAATGGATGCTATAATCCTTGCTGCGGCAGGACTGACTCGTCTCGGATATACCGATCGGATCAGAGAAATAATCCCCCATAATTTCTGTTTACCTGCAGTTGGACAAGGCGCTTTGGCAATCGAATGCCGCACCGATAATACCGAAGTAAGAGCTATGCTTGATTTTTTAAATGATCAGCCCACCAAACAGGCTACTGATGCCGAACGTGCTTTTTTAGGGCTCATTGAAGGCGGCTGCCAGGTACCTATCGGCGTACATGCTATCACTGAAGGAGATGCTGTATCTATTGAAGCAATCATCGCATCTCTGGACGGAAGCACTGTTTTACGCGATACGATCAGAGGCCAGGCTGTAAACGCTGCAGAACTTGGAAAAAAACTTGGCAATAAAATGTTAGATCAGGGCGGCCGTGCAATCCTCGCCGAGATCATGTAAGGAGAGAAACTAATGACAAAACAGGGAAAAGTTTACTTGATCGGTGCAGGCCCCGGTGATCCCGGTCTGCTTTCAATCAAAGCCATGGAATGTTTGCAAACAGCCGACGCTGTCGTTTACGACCGTTTGGCAGATCCGAGAATTTTAGCTTATGCTAAAGATGACGCAGAAATGGTCTATGTCGGTAAAGCTTCTGCCAACCATACAATGCGTCAGCCAGATATCAATAAACTGCTGGTAAAGCTGGCAGCCGAAGGTAAGACTGTTGCCCGCCTCAAAGGCGGTGATCCTTTTGTTTTCGGACGCGGCGGTGAAGAAGCTATTGAACTTTTAGAAGCCGGACTGCCATTTGAATTCGTTCCCGGCGTAACTTCTGCCATCGCAGTTGCCGAATACGCAGGCATTCCTGTCACCCATCGTCACGTAGCCACTTCCTTTGCAGTCATTACCGGCCACGAAGACCCTACCAAAGGCGAATCAACTATTAACTGGAGCGGTCTTGCTACCGCTGTTGATACTTTAGTTTTCCTGATGGGTGTCGAAAATCTTACTAATATTACAAAAAATCTCATCGCCAACGGGCGCAGCGCCGATACTCCGGCAGCAGTCATTCGCTGGGGCACCAAACCGGAACAGCGCACTCTGATCACTACTGTCGGTACTGCTGCTGCCGACGTTGCCGCGGCAAATCTGAAACCGCCGGCAATTTTTATCGTCGGTAATGTTGTCAAACTGCGCGAGCAGCTGCAGTGGTTCGATAACAAACCTCTCTTTGGCAAAACAATCGTAGTAACCAGAGCCCGCGCGCAGGCCAGTGCTTTGACCAGACAGCTGGAAGCCGCTGGTGCTCGTGTAATCGAGGCGCCGGCAATCAAAATCATACCCCCGGAAGATTATACCCCGCTGGATAAAGCAATCGAAAACATCAAAACCTACAAATGGCTGATCCTGACCAGTGCTAACGGCGTTACCGCTTTCTTCAATCGTCTTGATAATGCCGGATTAGATTCCCGCTTCCTGTCTGATATCAAAATAGCCGCTATCGGCAGTGAAACGGCGAAAGCTTTAAAAAACTATGGTATCTCCGCCGATTTAGTGCCCCCAGCCTTCAAGGCTGAAGAACTGGCCGAAACCCTGTCAGCAGAAGTGCAAGTTGGTGATAAAGTCCTGCTGGCACGTGCTAAAGCAGCCCGTGAAGTATTACCGGAAAGCCTGCGTGCTTTAGGAGCCAGCGTTGATGTTGTAACTGCTTATGAAACTGTTACCGCTTTGGATAACAAAGAAGAATTACTATCTGCTCTGCAAAACGGCGAAGTTGATCTTGTTACTTTTACCAGTTCCTCAACTGTTACTAATCTTTTGTCATCCTTAGGCGATCAAAGAGAACTTATCAATAATATTCCAGCAGCGGCTATTGGCCCTGTTACCGCCGAAACCTGCCGCCAAAATAATCTTGAACCTGACATCATAGCTGAAACATTTACTATTGCAGGTTTGACAGACGCTATTCAAAGATATTATAAGGAGTGATCAGTATGGGCTTTCCTATTTACCGTCCCCGCCGCCTGCGCGCTACAGAAAACCTGCGCAGCATGATCCGCGAGACTGAACTTTCCGTTAAAGACCTCATTTATCCGTTATTCGTCGTCCCGGGCACCGGTGTAAAAAATGAAATTGAATCGCTGCCGGGCAATTACCATTGGTCCTTAGACCGTTTGCCGGAAGTTTTACAGGAAATCAGCGAACTTGGAATTCCTGCCGTTATACTGTTTGGTATCCCCTCTTATAAAAATGCTGTCGGCAGCAGCGCCTGGGATGCAGAAGAACCTGTACAACAGGCCTGCCGCCTGATCAAAAACACTTATCCCGAACTGGTAGTCGTCACCGATGCCTGCCTGTGTGAATATACAGAACATGGCCATTGCGGCGTTCTGGAAAACGGCTGTACTGTCAACAATGATGAAACGCTGCCGCTTTTAGCTAAAATCGCAGTTTCCCACGCTCAAGCCGGCGCTGATGTCATTGCGCCATCCAATATGATGGACGGTTATGTCAAAGTTATGCGTGAAGCCTTAGACGAAGCAGGTTTCAGCAATGTGTCCCTGATGGCTTATTCAGCTAAATACGCTTCAGCCTATTATGGCCCTTTCCGCGCTGCAGCCGATTCCACTCCCTCTGCAGGCGACCGCAAAGGCTATCAGATGGATCCCGGCAACAGTGACGAAGCTCTGCGTGAAGTTGCTCTTGATATCGAAGAAGGCGCAGATATCGTTATGGTAAAACCCGCTTTGGCTTTTATGGATATCATCAGCCGTGTCAAAGAAACATTTAACCGCCCTTTATGTGTTTATAATGTCAGCGGTGAATACGCTATGGTCAAAGCAGCAGCAGCCAAAGGCTGGATCGATGAACAGCGTATCGTTATGGAAACGATGCTCGGTTTTAAACGTGCCGGCGCCAAAATGATCATCACCTATCATGCTCTCGACGTAGCCAAATGGCTGCTGGGCAAATAAGGAGGCCGCATATGGATCACAGCAAATCTCAGGCAGCTTTTGCCGAAGCCAAACAATACATTCCCGGCGGCGTCAACAGCCCCGTTCGTTCCTTCCGCAGTGTTGGCGGTGTTCCGCCTGTCATTGCCAAAGGCAGCGGCAGCAAACTCACCGACATCGACGGCAACGAGTATATCGATTATGTACTTTCTTACGGTCCTTTACTTTTAGGGCATGCACACCCGCAGGTCACCGAAGCCATCCAAACTGCAGCCGCCAAAGGCTCATCCTATGGCGCGCCGACCCTGGCTGAAACAGAGCTTGCCAAACTTCTCTGCACACTTGTACCTTCTATGGAAATGGTACGTATGGTCAACAGCGGAACAGAAGCTACCATGAGTGCTCTGCGTTTAGCACGCGCTTATACAGGACGTGAAAGCATCGTTAAATTTATAGGCTGTTATCATGGCCATCACGACAGCCTGCTGGTCAAAGCCGGCAGCGGCGCAGCTACTTTAGGCGTTCCTGACAGCCCCGGTGTTCCTAAAGGCGTTGCAGCCAATACCATCAGTGTTCCTTTTAACGACCGGGCTGCCCTGGAAGCTGCTTTTGCTGCTAAAGGCAGCGATATTGCCGCCGTTATCATGGAGCCAACTCCCGGCAACATGGGACTGGTATTACCGCAGGACGGCTATCTGGAATTCATTCGCTCCATCACAAAAAAATATGGAACACTGCTTATCTGTGATGAAGTCATGTCTGGCTTCCGCAGCAGTGAAAAATCTTCTCAGGGCCTCTACGGCATTGATCCTGATATCACCTGTCTGGGCAAAGTTATCGGCGGCGGGCTGCCGGTAGCCGCTTACGGCGGTAAACGCCAGATCATGGAACAGGTTGCTCCTGTTGGCCCCATGTATCAGGCCGGCACTTTGAGCGGCAACCCTCTGGCTATGGCAGCCGGTATCGCCAACCTTACCTACATGCGCGGACACAATGTCTGCAGCCAGCTGGAAAGCATGACAGCCATCCTGACCGGAGGCCTTGCTAAAGCCGCTGCCAAGGCAGGAGTGCCTGTACAGGTGCACCGTCTTGGTTCTATGTTTACTGTTTTCTTTACTGAGCAGGAAGTTTATGACTATGACAGTGCCTGCACAAGCGATTTAGATGCGTTCCGCATTTATTTCCATAGTATGCTGGAACAGGGCATTTATCTTCCTCCATCTCAATTTGAGACCAATTTCTTATCCCTGGCCCATACGCCTGAAGATATCGAAAAAACATTGCAGGCAGCTGGAATAGCTTTTAGCGCAGTTGCTGCTGCGAAAAAATAAAGTGAAAAACAAAAACGTCATAACCTTAAGGTTATGACGTTTTATTTTTGATTATTTTTGTTCTTGTTTTTGAACTTCTACCGGAGCAAAAATAAACTCCGTCAGCTTGCCCTCTTTATTAAAGCCATAAATCACACGTACCAGCTGCTGTTTACTGTAGCTTCCCAGATAAGTCAACCGGTCACCCTGATCAAAACGCTCATAAGCAACAAACTTCATTTCCTTCATTGTCCCTAAAGTATCTTTGACCTGCTTTTGCAAAGCAGCAAAAGCTTTTATATCCATTTTTTGCTTCAGTTCGGGGCTAAAACCCGCTGCAGCACCTGCATAACCGCTGTCGTCCGCAACAGTCAATGCCGCTACAAACTTATCAACTATTTTCTGCTGTTTATTTAAATCATTACCGTCTCCGGCAGCAAAACATACCGCGGCCATTGCCACTGTTAAAACTACAGTTACCAGCATTACTAATTTTTTCATATAAGTCATCCTCTCATCACTGCAGGTCTTTATCAAAAATTGCCTGCTTACTATATCTTAATTATAACCGATTCAATGTTATCGTCAATGTTTTTATCTTACTGAGCATTCAGCCATTGCTGGATAATAACGCTTTTCTGACCTGCAGTCCAGCTAAGGTCATCAACCGCCAGTTCTAAATCACCGATCATCATTTTCCGCCCGTCATCATGGGCATAATCACTGACACGCCACAAAAGCGGATAACCCTTAGAGGCCAGTAAATCTTTTGAATGTTCTGACAGCAAATAGTCCATAAAAGACTGTGCTTCTGCTAAATTTGCCCCTTGGAGAATAGCAGCACCGGTAATACAGTTTTTATTACCGTCTTTGACTAAAGTTGCGAATAGATCGCGATTTTGCCTTTCCAGCTGCAATGCTGTGGAAAGTGAAACTACCGCGATCGTTTTTCTACCGCTGCGAACCGCTTCAATAGCCTCCCATTCACTGGCCGTATATAAAGGCAGCTGGCTGTTAAAAGAAGCCGCATACTCCATAGCTTTAGCTTCGCCGCGCAGCTGCCAGATAGAAGTTATCATGCCATAACTCCGACCGCCGTTTTTAAAATCAGCCAGCGCTGTTTCTTCCCAAAGCTCCGGTTTCAGCAATTCATCCCATGTCTCAGGAGCATAAAGCCCCAACTCGCGCAGTCGGTCACGATTAGTCAAAAATCCTATATAATCGACATAAAGACCTGTCCAGCGCCACTGATTCTCACGCATTTCAGCAGGTACTTTATAGGCCTCCCTCGGCCTGTAGCTGCGCAGCATTTTCTGCTCTCCTGCCAGATAATATTCTTCAGGCGTACCGCCAAGCCAGACATCGAATTTTCCCTCTCTCAGAAAATTAAGCCGTTCATCCAAATTCCCTGCCGGCAAATGTCTGACTTCAACTTTCACATTCTGCTGTTTGGCAAAATCTTCCGCTAAAATATCTGTCATTGTTTCATTCAGGCTGCTGCAGATCTTGATACTTTTCTGTTCTTCTTTGATGTTACTGCTGCAACCGCTGCAGAGAAACACAATTGACAGCACTGTTACCAGAATTACTTTCATAGTTCGACCGCCTTTTATGGTAATAAATTAATTATACCACAAGGGTACGCATTACCGCGAAAAATCACTATCATTGATCAAAATTCCCATACAGCTGCTAATTTGAACTTAATTATTGACATCAGTGCTTTTTTTAAGTATAATTTATACGTTAGCTTAAGCTAACTGTTTGGGGTTGCCCGCTTCCAAACTTTTACACTTATCAACTTAACGCTCACTCGATACTGTGCTTAACAGCTCTCACGCACAGTTTTTTATTTTTCTCGAGTTAGCTTAAGCTAACTTTTTCAATACACTTCAAATCACATTAACAAATTACTTTACAAATACTCAAAATAGCCTCTGCTGTTATAGTTCAATGTGTTATAATTGATTATAGTTGATTTTTATTCGTCATTTTTATATTTCTACCGGCTGCAGCAGCAGTAGGTACATTTATCTGCGAGGTCTGCCATATGCCAGAACGTTTATTAAAATACTACCGCCCTTACCGGAAAACATTGTTTTTTGCTTTGCTCGGATCCGTTATCACATCCGCCCTTGATTTATGTTTTCCGCTCTTTATGCGCTATATACTGGGCGATGTACTGCCCGAAGGCAATCTTTTCCTCTTAGGGCAGGCTACAATCGTCTTGCTTTTTTTATACCTGCTTAATTTTATAATCAGTTATCAAGTCTCAAGACACGGCCGCCTAATGGGTGCAAAAATAGAACAGGATATGCGCAGTGACCTTTTTCAGCATGTCCAATCAATGTCTTTCCGTTATTTTGACAACATCCGTATCGGCCAGCTGATTTCCCGTATTGTCAGCGATATTGCCGAGATCCGTGAGCTTGTTTTTCTTGGTCCTAATTACCTGCTGGTCTGTACTATAACAATGCTTGGTACTCTGGGAATACTTATTTATCTTAACTGGCCTTTAGCGTTACTGGTCAATCTGCTGCTGTTAGGAAAAGCTTATGAATCAGTTGCTACCAATCATGCACTGAAACAATCAGGGCGTATGATCCGCGAACAGGTCGGTAATCTTACAGCACAGACAAATGAAAGTCTGAATGCCATACGCCTAGTTAAATCCTTCAACAATGAAGAATGGGAAGAAAAACGCCTTGATAAAAACGGACAGGCTCTTTTACAGGCACGTAAAACATCGTTCGACCTTTTATCACGCCTGAACAGCAACGCTGTATTGTTTTCCAATGTCACTAATCTTGTTATCATTGTCGTAGGCGGCGCCATGATCGCATATGGTAAAATGCAGATCAGCGATCTGGTCGCCTTTTTACTGTATGTATCAATCTTTATCCGCCCCATCCTGCGCCTGACCGCACTAGCAGAATCCTATCAGAAAGGTATGGCCGGTTACCAGCGCTTTTGCCAGCTGATGGATACCCCTTCTGAAAATACAGATCTGCCCGGCGCATTCGACTGTGGTACTTTAAAAGGCTCTATTTCCTTTAAAAATGTCAGCTTTGGCTACGATCCCGGCAAACCTGTTATTCAAAATTTTGATTTTGATATCGCTGCCGGTGAAGTTATCGCTTTTGTCGGCACTACAGGTGTTGGTAAAAGCACGATCTGCAATCTGCTGCCGCGTTTCTATGAACTTCAGCAGGGCGTTATAACCATTGACGGAATGGATATACGCAATGTGACCTTAAAATCACTGCGCCGTAATATCGGCATAGTTCAGCAGGATATCTTCCTTTTCTCTGACTCTGTACGTGAAAATATCGCTTACGGCAACCCTCATGCCAGTATGGAAGAAATCATCACCGCTGCCAGATTGGCCGAAGCTGATGCTTTTATCAATCAGCTGCCGGATGGTTATGACAGCCAGCTTGGTGAACGCGGTGTTAAATTGTCCGGAGGCCAAAAACAGAGGATTGCAATTGCCCGTGTTTTTCTCAAAAATCCGCCCATCCTGATTTTAGACGAAGCGACTTCTTCCCTGGATAATGAAACGGAAAACCTTATCCAGGAATCACTGATGCAGCTGTCACGTAACCGCACTACCCTGATCGTAGCCCATCGCCTGGCAACGATCCGTCATGCCGACCGTATCGTTGTCCTCACCCCCAACGGTATCAGCGAACATGGTTCTCATGACGATCTGATGGCTTTGCAGGGAGAATATTACAAACTTTATATGGCACAGTTCAGTAAAAGCCCGCTAAATTAAAAATAAAACCCTCGGATGTTTTCATCCGAGGGTTTCTATGTTCCCATAAGCAGCTTTTTAATTATTCTCGGTCAAAGATCATTACTTTTTCAAAATCAAGATATACCTTTTCTCCATCGGCAAATTCTTTCAAGTCTGCCCCTTTGACGATAACGCGTACATCATGATCACCTACGGTAACACGGTAATCAACAGCATCACCTAAATAGAAGCGGTGCGTCAATATACCTTCCAGCATACCACCGCCGCGGCTCATCGTAATATTCTCAGGACGTACGGCGATCGTAGCACTGCCGGAAACCCCCGAGGTATTGGGGAAAGAAGCTGTAGTGCCCTGAAGGTATACTCTGTCATCCGATACTTCACCCTGCATAAAATTGACCAACCCGATAAAATCAGCAACCATTTTGTTGGCAGGATTGGTATAAATTTCATGCGGAGCGCCGATCTGCTGCACAACGCCTTTACTCATAACAACTACGCGGTCGCTCATTGCCATGGCTTCACCCTGATCATGGGTTACATAAACAACGGTAATACCAAGTGCTTTTTGAATCGACAGGATCTCAAAACGCATGCTTTCACGCAGTTTAGCATCCAGATTGGATAACGGTTCGTCTAACAGCAGCAAACCTGGCTGCGCAACCAAAGCACGAGCCAAAGCGACACGCTGCTGCTGACCGCCGGACAGCTGATGCGGATAACGGTGGCCATATTCGCCTAAATGCACGAGCTCCAGCATTTCATTTACTCTTTTCAAACGTTCCTCTTTGGGAACCTTTTGGATCTTCAGCGGATAAGCCACATTTTCAACAACCGTCATATGCGGCCAAACTGCATATGACTGGAATACCATACCGATATCGCGATTTTCCGGAGGAACAAATTTATTCTGCGACGAAGAACTGACGCAGTGGTCACCGATATAGATCTCGCCTTCTGTAGCTTTTTCAAAGCCTGCGATCATTCTCAGGGAAGTTGTTTTACCACAGCCGGAAGGACCGAGGATAGAAACGAATTCGCCGTCTTCAACCGTCAGGTTGAAATCATTAACAGCCGTTACAGGCCCGAAACGTTTAAATACATGTTCAATACGTACTTGTGCCAATTTATTCCACTCCTTCTTTAAATTCCCACATTGCCTTTGGTCAGTTTGTTAAGGATCAGGTTACCAACCAAAACGATAGTCAAAATGATTACTGATAATACAGAAGCATTTTGTGTATCTGCATAAGTTTGCAGCTCGTACAGCAAAACACCGATAGTTTTAGTTTCTGCACCGTACAGAAGGAGCGACATCGTCAGCTCGTAGAAAGACGGCATAAAGATCAGGAACCAACCGGCGATGATGGACGGAGCGATCAACGGCATAATAATATCTTTACAGGTTCTGATCCAGCTGGCACCTGAATTTAATGCTGCTTCTTCAAGAGAAACGTGCACCTGACTCAGGGAAGCCGCTATTGTCCGCACAGACATGGTCATATATTTGACCAGATAGCTGACGACCAGAATCCACATCGACGAATAAAGATTGAGACCGAAATTACCGGAGAAGGTGATAACCAGAGCTAGGGCGATAACGATACTAGGAGTAGAACCGCCGATAACGGTCAGCAGATCCGGGAAGCTGCGTCCTTTGACTTTTGTTTTAACGGCCAGATAAGCAATGAACACTGAAAGTATCGTACCAATGGTGGCGGCGATTACGCCATACACGACTGAATTCCAGATACTCTCCATATACTGACTGCTGGTAATAACAGGCTCCCAGGCATCAAAGCCGATATTCGACCAGGTAACTCCGCGCGACATACTCTTTAAAAGTGATGTCAGCAATATCGAACCTAATGGTAAAATTACTGCAATAAACGCATATAAACCTACACCACAGAAAGCAGGCCATTTCCATTTACCAAGTTCTACGATATTAGGACGGGTACTTTTACCGCTGATCGTTGTATAATCCTTGCGGCCCAGCATCCAGGTCATAAAGAACAGTAAGAAGTTGGCCAGGAACATCAAAGATGCTGCTAAAGCCGTGGCGTCACGAATACCCTCATCATTGCCCATATAAATGTAGGTTACGATGCGGGTAGTCATAACCTCGATATTACCAGGCATACCAACAATGGCAGGAATACCGAAGCAGGAACCGGCAGCAATGAAAACCAACAGACCGCCTGCTAAAATACTTGGTGCCATCAAAGGCAAAGTAACATCGATCAGAGTACGCAGAGGAGAAGCTCCGGAAACACGTGCCGCTTCTTCGAGTGTCGGGTCCATTTTTTCCATTGCCCGGGAAATGGTAATAAAAGCAAAAGGCGAATAAAACAGGGTCAATACCCAAGCCAGACCGCCCATAGTATAAATATCAAATGGAGATTGCTGCAGTTGCAGAATCCACTTAAAAATCGAATTCAAATAACCGACGCTGGGATTTAAAAGCTGTACCCAGGCAATCGCACCAACATAAGGAGGGATCATATAGCTGGCAACCAGTAAAGTCCGGTATGTTTTTTTACCGGGCATATCGGTGCGTCCAACAAGCCAGGCCAGCGGGAATGTAATAATAACACTGGCTACCATAACTAAAAGCGATAGCTGCACAGTATTGGACAAAGCACGCCAGTTAACATCCTGACTGTAAACATCGGCATAATTGCCGAAATTGATAGCTCCATTAACCATAATACTGTCATAAAGCAGTATTCCCATCGGGAAAACCACAAAATATAATAATAAAATAACGGAAACAGCAATAACTATGAATTTACTATTAAATCTAGGTAAAGACCCCACTATGGCTCCTTTCCCCGGCTTTCAGACCGGTGAAAAATCATTTACAGGATTTTCCTGCAAAGAAATTGGAAAACAGGGATCGTCAGAAACGACCCCTGATCCCTTAAAAATTGTTACTCAACAAATTTTAATAAGAACTATTCCATAACTCTTACGCGGAAAGCCTCTTTGATTTGAGCATTTTCTTTGGAAAGTTTTTCCCAGTTTACTTTAATAGCTTTATCAGAGAAAGTTTTCAGAGCAGGAGCGCCTTTAGGCGGCTCTACGTCACCGCGTACAGAATGCATCCAGCCTTGAACAACTGCCTGCTGACCATCTTTAGACAACCACCAGTCAACCAGAGCTTTAGCACCTTCAGGGTTTTTGGTTGCTTTGAAAATAGCGATCGGAGACGGGATGATGATAACGCCGTCTTCAGGATAAGAAACTTTCAAAGGCTCATTTTTAGTATTAGCCAATTTGAGAATGTTTTCTTCCAAAATCATTGCAGCAGCATATTCGCCGGTCAGCAATTTGTTCTGAATAGCAGAGTTGCCTTCTTCAACGCGAATATCATTAGCCTTCAATTGGTCGAAATATTCCCAGCCGTATTTGTCAGCCAAAGCGCCAACCGCTACATAAGCAGTACCAGAAAGCATTGGATTCGGCATAGCGATTTTGCCTTTCCATTTCGGATCGGTCAGATCTTTCCAGGATTTCGGAGCATCTTCGGGTTTCAGTTTATCAGAGTTATAAGCAATGATCATGTTGCAGACACGAACAGAGGACCAAGCACCGTTCTTGTCTTTATCGGTGATAACATCTTTCAGGTTCGGGGAAACATAATCAAGCAGCAAACCTTGATCCTGCAAAGTCAGGTAGTAGGAAGGATCAGCAACCATCAGAACGTCAGTACCGATTTTGTTGGCTTTGATCTCACCGGTAATTTTAGTGATTACTTTTTCAGTACCGCCCTGGAACCAGGTAACTTTCATATCAGGGAATGCTTTAGCTACATTAGGTTTACACATTTTATCGATGATATCAGGATAAATAGAGGTATAAACCATAACGTCGCCTTTAGGGCCGCCTTTAGAATCTGCAGCTTTCTTATCGTCGCTGCCGCCGCAGCCGGCAACTGCTACTGATAATGCCAGAACTGCTGCTGCAGTGCACAACCATTTTGCTTTTTTCATTAAACATCCACTCCTTTGTGTTGTCATACTACCCTTAAAGTTCGCCCGGCTTTGTAAAATTCCTGCTTACATTAGAAAAAAAGTTTTACAAAAAATTAAAATTTATGTCACATTTACGCCTTATTTAAAAAACATTCCATTGTCAATCGACAATATGACACTTTTGACCCTATGGGATTTTTTATGTCCCGCTATTATATGGCTGCTAAAAAATTTAATTCCCACGCCGGCACATACGGATGTTTACGCAGATAAACCTTATATTCAGGCACTAACTGCCATATAAACAACGGCAGCAGGAAAATATCCGCATCGTGATGATAAGCGGCAATAAATAATTTAGGTTTATTACGTTTTATCTGCTCCTTTCCCCCTTTCAAAGCCTCCATCTCAGCGCCCTCCACATCCATTTTGATGTAAGTTACACGCTCATCTTCAAGCAGTGTATCAATATCGACAGCCTGCACTATGTGACGCTGGCCTGTCAGCAACGTTGACTGACGGCCGCCGCTGTCAGAAAAAGACAGTTCTGCCGTTTCTTTCCAAATGGCTCTTTCAAAAATTTTGATATCAGACAAACCACTTGCCTCTAAATAAGCAGATAATTTTTTATAATTACGCCTATCCGGCTCTGCCGCAAAAATCCGATTATATTTATTATTCGTCAGCTGTAAAAATTCCCTAATCGTATCACCATTATAGGCACCTAGATCAGCATACGTTTCTTCTTCGCTCCAACTGAAAATACTCTGCAGGTCTTTTAGCCGCTCCGTCTCACTTTGCCATAAATAATGCAGTTTACCGCTCAGCTTATAATTCAGTGATGCTGCAAACACGTCTCGGGACCAATCATCAGCCAAATTGTCATATACCTGCTGCAATTCCTGCTGATGCTGCTGCAGCCAGTCAAACGAAACTGTTTCATCTCCGGGAAACAGCGGCAAATGCGGCGCTACTGTTTCATGCATTGTGCTCAGCTCCTGAAAGCGGTTTAAAACTGCAGGCGACTCTGAGGCAAAGGCAATAACAATCAGAAAATCACCCAGCCGAGCTTTAACTGCGGTATAAGTCTCGACCATATGACCACGAAAAACCTGCCCGCGAACAAATTCATCACTGGCAAAAATACCGGCAACCTTTATTTGCAGTCTGTCACACAAGTCAATAATCTGGTCGGCACCGTTACCCATTCCATATAAAACAACAGGCTTGTCAGTCAGCTGCAAAATCTGCCAAACGTCCTGTTTTTCCTTAATAAAATCCAACATTTACGCCGCTCCCTTCTCTACAACTTTATTGTACACGAAACTTTACCTGCCGTCATACTTTTATTGCGTTAACTTTTATCATTCTTATGGTTGACATACCACCATCAAGTTTTATATACTATTATCGTAAACTTAATTTCAGTTTATAGTTAACCATAATTAAGGTGATCTTTATGTCTACTTTTAAAATTCGTGAAATCAGTGAAATTGCCTTATTGGCAGCATTTATCGCCGTCAGCGGGGCTTTTAAGCTTCCCAGCTTTATTCCAGGAAGTGAATTTCAACTCTCCGCTCCTATTGCTGTAGCGATCTGCGGTGTTTTTGGCATCAAAAAATATCTGCTTGCAGGTATTCTGGCCTCTGCCGGCGGTTTACTCCTGGGTACGCAAACTATTTTCAACGTCCTTATTGCAATGCTTTTTCGAATAGTCGTTGCCTTATTATATGCAGTTTTAGGAAAAACCAAAATCTTCTACCTGTTATCAGGACCTGTCGCTTCCTCCGCAGCACGTCTTGCACTCAGTCTTTTTATTGGTAAGGCAGTCTACCCTCTGTTGGCAGCAGCTCTTCCTGGAATGATTTTCACAGCATTAACATCCGGGTTATTTGCTTCTGTTTTAGAGAAAACATTAACCCTGACAAAACGCGTTTACGAACGTTCTTGACCGCTACTTTTTCTATGCCTGAAGTCAAAACTTCAGGCGTTTTTTATCCTGCTCTAACTATACTTGCCCAGACCTTTTTATAATGTTAAAATAGTACTGATAATATTTGCCGGAATATTCTTACTGCTCACTAATTTTCACCGGCTGTGTTTTATTACACGATCAATCAAACGGCACTATTGCCAACGGAGGACTTGTTATGATTTTGCAAGAATCTGGAGAAAACTATTTGGAAACCATTCTGATGCTGCAGCAGCAAAACGGCAGTGTCCGTTCTATCGACATTGCAACGCATATGAATTTTACCAAAGCCAGCGTCAGCAGGGCTATGAGTATTTTAAAACGCGAAAATTACATTCTGATGGAAGCGGACGGCAACATCATTCTGACTGAAACAGGGCTCGCTAAAGCAAACGCTGTTTTGGAAAGACATCTGCTGTTGACGCGCTTTTTACGCGAAAATCTGGGCGTATCCGAAGAAACAGCTGAAAAAGATGCCTGCCGGATCGAACATGTTATCAGCCCCGAAACCTTTACCGGGATAAAAAAACTGATCAAAAACTCTTAACAATTCAAAGGAGCTGTTTTAACAATGATGAAAAAATTACTTCTTTTGCTTACTGTTGCCATCGCAATGCTGGCATTGCCGCTGGCCGCTCATGCAGACAAAACGAAATGGACGAATCCCAATTACGATTTTAATAAACTTCACCGCATCAATTTGGTTTCCATAAGTGTAGTCGATCCTGTCGGCAGCAATTTTACTGTTGACGATATGGCGACCGAAAAAATAATAAGTGCTTTACAAAAAGCTTTAACTAAAAAAGATTATGTTTTTGATACAAGCATCGAATCAAATCTTTCAATTACCAAAGAAGATGCTTCCCAACTGACCAAAGATGCTTTAAGCGGCACTTATACAGATATATCGACCAAAATAGCGCCTGCTCCAACTGCTGATCTGAAAATAATCGCCCATAAATTTGGTTACAACAGACGGGTCATCCCCGCTCACGAAGAACCGCGTACCAGATATTACAAAGAAAAGGTCAAAGACAATAAAGGAAACTGGATCGAACGGGATGCAGAACGAACTGTTTATGAATATGTTCCGGCCAGCACTGTATATGACGGCTACGTTGATGTAGCTTTTCATCTTTTTGACCCTGCTACAGGAAAAATAATTTTCAGTCTGCGCGATACACGCAGCCGTACAGCAGACAGTGATACAACAAATATGTGGCAGCGCATGGCCAATGCTTTCGTTCAGGATCTTGATAAAGCTGCAAAAAAATAACTCTGCAAATTTCTAAACACCCTTTAAATAATTAAAGGGTGTTTATTCTTGTATACCTCTGTATCTTAATGATATTTTTTCCTAATTTGCTTGACACTCTATTCAAAGATGTTATAATTTAGTATATCAAACTGAATACGGTAATGCAGGTTCCGTCAGGAATAACAGAGAAGACCGGTTAAAAGCCGGCGCGGTCCCGCCGCTGTAAGATGGAGCAACGCCTATAGAACCACTGGAATATTCCGGGAAGGAAGGCCGAGCCATGAAGTCAAGCCAGAAGAACTACCTGCATCGCGATCTTAGTGACCTGCGAAGGACGGGGAAAGATCATGGGTCTAACCATGTTTTATCACCATCCCTAATATTTATGGATGGTTTTTTTATTACCTATTCAGAAAATAATCAGAGGAAAGAGGAATAATTTATGAAAAAACTGCTTTCAATGTTAGTTATGGCTTCAATGATGGTTTTTGCACTGGGAACTATGGGCGCTTCTGCCGCTGCTAAAGCACCGAAAAACGATAAGGCTGTCGTAGTAGTCAGCTTCGGTTCGACCTTTGACGACACCCGTACGAAAGATATCGGCGGTATCGAAGAAGCTGTTGCCAAAGCTTTCCCGAACCGTGATTTTAAACGTGCTTTTACTTCCTACATCATTATGGAACGCTTGGAAAAAAATAAAGGCATCAAAGTCAACGATTTACCTACAACTCTAAAAGAACTGAAAAAAGCCGGTTATAAAGACATTCTCGTACAACCGACTCATTTGCTGCACGGCGAAGAATATGAACATAAAGTCCTGACCACCGTTGATAAATTCAAAGGTGATTTTGACCGCATCGTTGTCAGCGATCCTCTGATGGTAGGTAAAAACGATTTCGCTATCGCTGCTTCCGCTGTTGCGACTCAATTCCCGACTCTTGGCAAAGGTGAAGGCATTGTCTTGATGGGGCACGGTTCTCCCCGTGATAACAACCAATCCTTTGGCAATACCTACAAAATGCTGCAGGAAACCTTTGATAAAATGGGTTTACCGGTAGTAGTTGGCACTGTTGAAGAAGTGGATACTCCTAACGTGGACGAAGTTCTGGAACAAATCAAAGCACGCGGTTACAAAACTGTGCATATGTTCCCGCTGATGATCGTTGCAGGCGACCATGCCAACAACGATATGTACGGCGATGAAGAAGATTCCTGGAAATCCATGATCGAAAAAATGGGCGTTAAAACTGTAGGTCACCTGCAGGGTATCGGCCGCAATGCCGCAGTACAGGCTATTTATGTACAGCATGCAGTTGCTGCTGAAGCCGGTGTCCAAAGATAAATAATTACTGTTAGTACAAAGGACGTTCTTCTAAGGAAGAACGTCCTTTTATGTTCTGGAAATCAGTACAAAAATATTACAGCGTTTTTATTTTAATAAAATTTTCTGTAAATTTGTTACCCTTTGTTGCTGCTGCTCTTGCTTTATGAGATATTAGAATGCTATACTTTAGTCATTGAAAGACATTATATATGAAGAAAGGGTGTTGCACCAATGGGTTTAGTAATCTCTGCTCTCGTTACTTTTTGGGTCGGCTTTCTGATCTACAAAAAGTACAAACCTCAACCGGTCTTATTCTTAGGCGGTATGATCTTAATGTATATTGCCGCAATTTTCGGTTACGGTACTATCTTACCGGCCAAAGCCGCTACAGGCTCTACTTTCTTTGATGCTTTTGAATTTATTCGCGCTACCATGAGTTCTAATGCCGGCAAACTCGGTATGAACATTATGGCAGTTGGCGCTTTTGCCCGCTATATGGACAAAATTGGCGCTTCCCGTTCTTTAGTTCGTCTGACTATCCGTCCTTTACTGGCTTTAAAATCACCTTATATCGTTTTATCCGGCACCTGGGTTGTCGGTATGCTGATCGGTCTGTGCATCAACAGTGCATCTGGTCTGGCCATGCTGCTGATGGTCACCATGTTCCCGATCCTGATCGGACTTGGTGTCAGCCGTCTGTCTGCTACGGCTGCTGTTGCTACTACGCTCTGCTTCGACTGGAGCCCCAGTGATACCGGCACCATCCTTTCTGCTGAAACCGCCGGCTTGAACCCGGTAGTTTACTGGACTGACTACCAGGTACCGATCGTTTTGGTTGCTTTCGTTGTTGTCGGCACACTGCACTATTTCACTCAAAAATATATGGATAAACGCGACGGACATGTCGTCCAGCCGATGGAAGTTGAAAAACCTGCTGAAGATGATCCGGCTGACAGCGCGCCGCTCTGGTATGCGGTCCTGCCGGTTATCCCGCTGGCTTTGATCCTCTCCTTCAGCCCGCTGTGGATCACCTCAATCAAAATGAACATCGTTATGGCTATGTTCATTGGACTTTTTATTGGCGCCTGCTGCGAATACATGCGCTGGCATGACGGCAAAAAAGTTCTCGGCGACATCCAGACCTTCTTTGACGGTTTAGGAATGCAGATGGCTAACGTTATCACCTTGATCGTAGCCGGTCAGACTTTTGCTCAGGGCCTTCTGTCCATGGGTACTATCAATGCGCTGATCTCCGGCAGTCAGGGCTTTGGCTTTGGCCCGATGGCTATGATGCTCGTTATGGTCGCTATCATCACCTTCTCGGCTATCGTTATGGGCAGCGGCAACGCTCCGTTCTTTGCCTTTGCGGCTCTGACACCTGCTGTTGCAGCCCATACAGGACTGCATCCGGTACTGATGCTTCTGCCGATGCATTTTGCGGCTTCTATTGCCCGCAACTGTTCGCCGATCACAGCAGTTATCGTTGTATCCTCCGGCATGGGCGGCGTTTCTCCGTTTGACCTGGTAAAACGTACCGCTATCCCAATGGCCGGCGCGATGCTTGTTAATATCGGTATGACCTTCTTCTACTACTACAGAGGGTAATTGAAATTTTGATAAAACAGAATAGCTGCCTGCGGGCGGCTATTCTTATTTTAGAAAGGATGTGTAAATCATGTTCATCTGCGACTGTCACTGCGACACACTTACCGAGCTTTACAAAAAAGGCACTTCCCTGTATGACAACGATCAGCACTTCGACATTAAACGTCAGATAGAGCTGGGCGGCGGTCTGCAGTTTTGCGCTATTTTTGTCCCGACCCACGAATTCCGTTACTACGGCGGACTGCGTTATACGCTTTCCCTCCTCGACAAATATAAGCAGGAGCTTAAAGCACTGCAGGAGAAAGGCATCGACGTGCTTCCCGTTTTAACTAAAACCGATGCTGCCGACGTGCTCAACCACAAAGCAGCAACTCTGCTGGCTATCGAAGAAGGCGGCGCTATCGACGGCAGTCTGGAAGCTCTGCGCATACTCTATGAGCTTGGCGTGCGCGCTATGACGCTGACCTGGAGTAACCGTAACGATATTGCCGACGGCGTCAACGAAGAATGCAGCGGCGGCGGTCTGACCACCTTTGGCCGTCAGGTAGTTGCAGAAATGAACCGTCTGGGCATGCTGGTAGATGTTTCCCATATTGCTACAGCGGGCTTCTGGGATGTTATCGAAACTTCTACCAAACCGATCATTGCTACCCATTCCAATGCCAAAACACTTTGCAGTCATCCCCGTAATCTCAATGACGACCAGATCAAAGCCATCAATGCCAATGACGGCCTGATCGGTATCACCTTTGCCGGACAGTTCCTGGAAGAAGATTATAACAATGCCTGCATCGACAGTGTGTACCGCCATATCGATTATATGCTGAACCTTTTGGGCAATGACGACCACGTCGGTTTCGGCAGCGACTTCGACGGTATCAGTCACCCGCCTTATAATATCCATGGCGTACAGGATTACAAACCGCTGATCGAATACCTGCAAAGCAAAAACTACAGCGACAGTACCATTGAAAAAATCACCCACAAAAACGTGTTGAACCTGCTCGGCAAAGTATTATAAATAATGATAGCAAACTAAAATGAACCGCTATGACCTTGATATGCCACAAGTAAGCCCCATAAAGAAAAGACCCATCTTTTGATGGGTCTTTTCTTTATGGTAATTTCAATATCGCAAAAAGTCTAACACAGATCAATAATGTACACAAATACCTCTGTATTTATTACTTACATCTATAGGCGATAATGGTAACTTTACCTTTTCCGGGATACTTTTTTATTTCATATTTTCTGGGGAATGCTTCTATTAGCTTCGGCAATTTAATAAACCCGAAAGTTCGCACATCAAAATCCGGTTTTACTCTTTTTATAAATTGTCCGGCTGAACTAACATTTACATAGCCTTCATCATCCTGGTACTTGTCAGATGCTATTTTTAATAAATTATGTATTACACTTATATCTTCTTTCGTAGAATCGACTGTAGCAGTTTCCAAGCATTCCTCTTCTATCTCTATTGCTTTTTCACTGCTTTCAGTTTTAGACTTTGCTGCTTTTATATTTTCGCCAAGGTTCTCCAGAAAAATAAATTCATCACAACTGTTTCTAAAAGCTTCCGGTGTTTTCTTTTCACCAACACCCATCACATATACTCCGGATTCATGCAAATTTATTGCCAACGGGGTATAATCACTGTCGCTGGCAACGATAACAAATGCATCATAAATACCTTTATGCAGCAAATTCATTGTATCGATTACCAACGCCATATCAGTTGTATTTTTACCAGAAACATAGTCAAACTGCTGCTCCGCTTTTATCGCTAAACGTTTCAGCTCATTTTCCCAGTTTTTTAATGTATCTTTTCTCCAATTACCATACGCTCTTTTTACAACGATACGGCCATGTGTAGATATTTCCTGTATAACATCCTCCAACTTTGCCAACTGAGTGTTATCTGCATCAATTAAAAGCGCGATTCTTTGCAAATTCTCCATAAACCCCTCCTTAAGATTCTCAATATTCTTATAAGTAAATAACCATAAACCAGCTACTTATTCCCACTCGATAGTGGCGTTCGGTTTGGGCGACAAATCATAGCAGACGCGGTTGACGTTTTTGACTTCAGCCAAGATCCTGTTGGTGATTTTGTGCAGGATCGGCCAGTCCAGTTCTTCGATAGTTGCCGTCATGGCGTCAACGGTATTGATCGCACGGATGATCACAGGATACTCGAAGGTTCTGGCGTTATCGCGTACACCGACGGATTTAAAATCAGGTACAACGGTAAAATACTGCCATACTTTTTTATCTAATCCGGCATTGGCGAATTCTTCACGCAAAATAGCGTCAGCTTCACGCACTGCTTCCAGACGCTCTTTAGTTATAGCGCCCAGGCATCTTACGCCAAGTCCCGGTCCGGGGAACGGCTGACGGTAAACCATACTGTGCGGCAAACCCAGTTCGATACCGCAGGCACGTACCTCGTCTTTAAAAAGCTGATACAAAGGTTCAACCAGCTTGAACTGCAGATCTTCAGGCAGTCCTCCGACATTATGATGGCTTTTAACGCTCTTGGCTGTTTTAGTGCCGGATTCTACTACGTCAGGATAAATAGTGCCCTGTCCCAGGAATTCGATACCGTCCAGTTTACGTGCTTCTTCTTCAAAAACACGGATAAATTCGGCGCCGATGATTTTTCTTTTCGCTTCCGGATCAGCTACGCCAGCCAGTTTAGAGAGGAAACGTTCGCTGGCATCAACATAGACAAGATTAGCTTTCAGTTCGTCTCTGAAGACTCTGACGACGCTTTCAGACTCATCCTTACGCATCAGGCCATGGTTAACATGCACGCAGGCCAGCTGCGAGCCGATAGCTTTGATCAAAAGTGCTGCTACAACAGAAGAATCGACACCGCCGGACAAAGCCAGCAGAACTTTTTTATCGCCGACCTGTTTTTTGATCAGTTCGATCTGATCATTGATGAAATTTTTCATATTCCAGTTAGCTGTGGCATGGCACTCATCAAAAACAAATTTTTTGAGCACTTCCAGCATGGCTGTATGTTCCGGCCAGGCAGGCAGATTTTCTACTTTAGCCAAAGTATGGCCGACAGACATTACCGGCACTCCAAACTGATAAACGGCTGCTTCCACGTCGATCGGCTGACCGTCGATAATATTGTTTTCTCCCCCGTTGATGATGATACCTTTAACATTAGGCAGAGCTTTCAGTTCTGCTGCTGTGATATCATGGGGTTTGATCTCGCTGTAAACACCCAATTCCCTTACGGCGCGAGCCACCATTGTGTTTTCGTGGCTGCCCAAATCTAAAATTACGATCATATCCTGCTGCATATCCATTCTCCTATCTGCAATAAAATTTTACACCAGCTTAGATATATTAATTGTAACATATTTAACGCCTGCTTCTCCACTAAATTATTGCAGAAAACTTAACTAAATTCATCTTGTGTCTGCATAAAATAAAACCGTACTGTTTTGGATCACAGCTACGGTTTTATTTGTTATCTAATATTTCATACCCTCATTACCATTCTCTGGGTATCTCATTAAAATGTCCGGCGATAAACATAGTCGTCGTGATAGCAGCCAGTAGATTATTCTGTTCGTCTGTCATTTCAGCCATAATGACCATAGTTGTCTGCCCATGGTGTTTGACCTGGCTTTTAACGATCGCCGTCCCCGTCCCTGGCAGATTGCTGATAAAATTGATATTGAAGCTCAATGTCTGCACAACCTCGCCGACACTGGCTCCGGTAATGCCCATAACTGCATCGGCTAATGCCGCCAAAGCACCACCGTGCACACCCAGCCAGTGATTGGTATGGATGTCAAAATCTATCGGCATCTTTACCGTCGCACCGCCGCAGTGAATCTCATCGATCTCTATCTTCAGCAAATTCATAAACGCGCTGCTGCTCCAGATCTGTTTGATATGGGCAGCTACATCTGTTACTGTGTTCATTCAATCACCTCTTACTTATATATACATATTAACCAGCATCATATACAACGGTACGACAACAATACCTAAAAGCACCGTTAAAAAACTTAACGTCGCCGCATAAGCAGAATCCGCGCCATAATTTTTAGCTACAATAGCCATCTGTGTCATCGCCGGCATGGTCGCCTGCATAGTGAAAACCTGTGCTGACAGCGTCGTTACAGGCAGAAACGGTATCAGAACCAAAACACATACTGGACAAACCAGAAAACGTCCGGCAACGCCTAGCAGCAGATCTTTATCGAAACCGATTTCTCCCAACGGGATCTTACTCATCTCAATGCCAATAAAAACCAACGATAAAGGCGTCGTCAAATTACCTATATATTGGAAGCTGTTCATCAAAAAAGACGGCAGCCTGCAGTCCAGCAAGACTAAAATGATACCGACAATGAAGCCGGCCAGTGGCGGAGAAAAAATTTTCTTCAGTGCTGCCGGAGAAAAAAACGCTGGTTTATTCTTTGTATCACTCAGTGTATCCTGCACAATATTATGTACACCAAGTGTCCAGAAAAAGGTTGTATTGACCATATAATAAAGCATTACTGCCGGGATACTTTTTTCACCAAACAGAGCCAGGTTGACCGGCAGACCAATAAACATGGTATTAGCAATAAAAAAATTAGTACAGAAAATGCCGCGCCGTTCTTTTTTTATTTTAAAAACGTGAGCAGCTATTGTACCGACACCAAAAGCCAGCAGCATGGAACAGATCGGCAGCAGCAGATCAGGCGCCATGGCAACCAGTTTATTATGATCAAAATTTTTACTGATACTGACGATCATATAAAGAGGCAATGACACAGCAGTTACCAGCCTGGCGATCAATGCGCTGCTGTACTCGTCAAACCAGCCGCGTCTGCTTAACACAAAACCGATACCAATAATAAAAACTATACTGAAAATACCTTCCAGTGCTTTCAAAACAAATTCCATACCGCACCTCTTTTCTGGTTGTAACAGCAAAATAAGGCCCTTTTAGCGGGCCTTATTTTGCTTGATGGAGGAATGGCATAATCACACCTTCTATGCCGGAAGCAGTAAACATCTATCTAATCTTTCCCCTGCGACCTGTCCTAAATAATCGCAACGGGGAATTCCTTGTTTTCAACTAAATATAACGCAGCCGTAACAGACAGCAGATCGGCACTGCCGCCGGGACTGATCCGTTCATTCCTGAAAAGTTCTTCACTTTCTGCCAGCAGCCGGCGTCCAGAATCAGTAAAAATACTTCCCTGCGCCAAAATATCTCTGGCACGCTGCTGTACAAACGGCAGCTTCGCATAACCGCCGCGCCAGATGACATTAGAATCCTGCACAACCGTCATTAAATGAACCAGAGCATGAACCAAAGCATCGTTCAGTCCGGCGCCTTTGGCAAACGCTTCCTTTAAGCCGGGCAACCCGTTCTGTCGTACACTGGGAAATCCTGCTTCCACTTCGCCGCGGATGCCCGTGATACCATAAGCCTGATATAATCTTTCTCCTGCCGTCAAAGGCCGGTCTGCCTGCAGTCCAGACAACTCATTCTCTGTCAGCCCCTGCGTCATTTCTGCCACGATAGAGCACAATGCTTTACTGTCCAGACCTTTATTCAGGGCAGCCCCTGCGGCAGCAGCCAATAGCCCACCGGCAAATAAAATGCCTCTTTGGGTATTGACTCCTTTCGTCACGCGCAGCAGCTCCTGCTCCGCACTGACGCCGTAACGTCTTACCTTTCCAAATAACTCCTGATAATTTCCATTATGCTTCATCCCTAAAATCTGTAAGTCACTGAAAGATTTTGCCAAAACCGCAGAACCGGCAGCAAAAGTCAAAATACTCATATCTGTATGAGCCCCGCTGCCATGACGGGTGACTAAGCCTGGTTTGGGATGGACGCAAACCTCCATAAAAACCGCCTGTGTCAAAAACATACTCATTTGCCGTAAAGTTTCAGATTTAGCAGAAAGCTGGCGGGCTGATATCTCGACTACTATTTCTTTAAACGTACCTTGCTCATTTAATTTTTTAGCTTGGGGATCATACATCGCTGCACCTGCTTTCTGCCGGGATCATTACTTAACCAAAAATAGCTTTTGTTGCAAAATACAGAATTGACGGAAATACCAGACAGCCGGAACCGGTATAGAATGTAGCTGTCATTGCCGCATACGGAACCAGTTTGGGATCGACTGCTGCCATCCCGGCAGCCGTACCGGAAGTAGTACCCATCAAACCGCCGTAGATCATTGCGGACTGAGGATTATCAAGACCGACAAATTTAGCTACAAATGGGGTCAGAATCATAACTAGAACAGATTTAACAACACCTGCCGCGATACTGATGGCAATAACTTCGGAAGAAGCACCCAACGAGGCGCCTGTTACCGGCCCGACTACAAAAGTCGCAACACCGGCGCCAATGGTTACCAGGCTTACAGAATCAGTATAGCCAAAGGCATAAGCAATACCCACACCAGCAAACCAAGAGGTCAGCAAACCAAAAATAAGCGACAGCACACCTACAAGGCCAACTTTTTTTATCTCGCGCAGGTCAGCGCCAAAAGCTGTAGAAACGATGGCAAAATCACGGAACATAGCACCGCCCATGACGCCGACTCCGGCAAACATCGGGATACTGGCCAGTCCTTTATGACCGCCGCCGACGACACCGCCGATATAGGCCAGAATCAGACCGAAGAAGATCGCAATTGCGGAGCCATGGATCCGCCCCTTAGTCAGACCACCGATTTTATAGGCGACCCAGGTAGTGATACCGATGATAATAAAAGCCGCAACCAAACCGTTCTTAGTAATAAGTTTAACGAACATTGCTGCGAAATCCATATAAAACGCCTCCCATTCTTTTTATGACTATGCACCAAATTTTCTTAAAATAGGAATAAAGACAAAGCCGAGAGCTACGCCCAGTACACCGCCCAATACAGCGATCGTACCGCCGGATAAAGCAGCGACAACGTCCTGAATAGAACTCATAGCCACAACGATGGGAATATACATGGCGCTCCAGAAAGCAATACCTTCCTGGCCTTTTTTATCAAGCCAGCCGGCATCCATTCCTTTATTAGTTAGGATGATCAGCAGCAGCATAGCGAAGCCTACGCCGCCAACATTAGCTTTGACGCCAAGCAGCGCGCCCAAAATATCACCAATGTAATTACCTGTTAAAAAACAAAATGCTAATAACGCAACACCATAAATAATCATGAGATTACACCACCTTAGTACAATTTTTTATTATCGCTCCCCACTCAAGGGGAGCGAAACAACTAAAGGCAACGGTAAAAATTTACTTATTCAACTACGGCGATAACCTGGCCGGCACTGACACGGTCGCCGGGCTGCACTTTATATTCTTTGACTACTCCGGCTACCGGGGACGGTACCAGCTGTTTCATTTTCATTGCTTCCATTACTATCAGTACGTCTTTTACCTCAACGCTGTCGCCTACTTGTTTTTCAAAGCGAACTATTTTACCGGGTACGCGAGATTTAATTTCCATGATTTATGCCTCCTGTGACAGTATTTCCACAACTGTCTTTTTCTTTAATATTTGTACATCCTGTAAACTCTTGCCTAAAACTGTCTGTGTCGGCTGAAATAATTCAGCCGCCTTAATACCATAGCCATTAATAAGCTCCGTTTCCAGATCAATGTCTACCTGAAACTTCTTTCCAATGGCCTGCAGTTCTGTATATACCTCCTGCAGCTGCTGCAAAGACAATCCCGTTATCAACAGATCAAGATCAGATTTGCTGTTGGTAAAAGGTAAACCGGTAGCTATTTCCAACCCGGCCGAACCTAAAATTCCCAGTTTCAGCCGCCTCTCTGCCGCATAGCTGCATGCCGCCTGCGCCGCTGCCAGACAATTCGTAGATACTTTAAATTCAGCTGCCGCAAGCTCATAAGGCCGTTTCAATTTAACTGCTTCGCCTACCTCCAGCTCTGCTGTCAGGCGTAAACGCCGTCCCTCACATAGCTGCGGATGCACAAAGCCCAACGGTATCACGTCTGCCGAAAGTACTTCCGCACGTCTGACTATTCCGGGAATAACGCTGTCAGCGCGGAAAATATCCGCCGCTAAAAATGCCTTTTCCCCTGTCAGCTCGTTTAAAAACACTTGTTTCAGCCTTGCCCTGCCGATACTGCTCGGATAAACCAGGTCATGCCTTTTTAACTGCGTTTTGTCCATACGGGATCCGCCTTACTGTTCTGCTGATAATCAAGCTGCGCCTGTACCATAGTGTCGAAAAATTCCGTCTGTACCGGCCCGGTGATTGTAACAGAAGGTATTTCAATTCCTGATATAGGATCGCCCCACAGTTCCAATATTGTTTGTTCGGCATTGACCTGTACTTCAGGACTGACCTTGACGATCCGGCCTTTAATCCTCAAAATACTGCGGGCCACCCTGTTTAAGGTAACGGCTGAGGCCAGAGTAGTAGCTTTTACGATCACTTCATACTCCGGATAAGTCCGTTCCCGGCGGTAAGTAATGATCTTACCGGCCTTATTACAGACATGTCCCGACTCTGAACACGGAAAACTGTCACCCATCGGCAGGCCGCCTGCTATCAGCTCATAATATTGCTGTCCGCCCCTGATGGCCGCTGGTGTCAGTTCGATATCGTCCCTGACAGGGATACCGTCCATAGCCAGCCAGCCTATTTCCTGGCAGCCGTATAAATCATGTACTTCCGCCTGCAGAAGTTCCTGCGCCACCGGCAGCAACTCCAGATCCAGAGGCGTACCGGCAGTCAACAGCTTTACTCCTTTAGGCAGATCTTCAGCAACGCCCATATTTTTAGCATCTGTCAATGCCGCCCGTAAAAACGCCGACTCACCCACCACAGCTGCAGGCCTCTCTTTATACAGCGCTGCTAGAAAGGCATCACGGCTGGAGCGCACTAAAAACGACCATTTCAAACCAAAATCTTTTAAAGCCTGCCCTGAAAAAACATTTACCAGCGGCGGATAAGTAACAAGCAGCTTATCGCCGCGCTTTAGTCCAGCGCGCTCTAAGATCCTGACCGAAGCTCTGATGCGTGCCGGCAATTCAGCATAGGTAACTCCGACGATATTTTGAAAAGCCGATGTTCCCGTTGTAAAGGTAAGATAAGCAAGATTCAAAGGCGTATGAACATCTTCGATCACATGAGCCGCCGTTGGCCCGGCAATGCCTTTATCCGCCAAAGTACGCTTCGGCATCTCCTCCAGTTTGGGAGCAGAACCGAAATCTTCGACCAGCAGGCTTATTTCCTGAAGCAAGCTGTTCATCTGCAATCTCCTTACGCGTTGATATATTTATCGGCAACTGCAGTAAATTCTGCATTGACCTTGGCAATAGCTTCCATTCTATGGGTCCGTCCGCCCCGCTCATTACCCAGAATACCTCTGCCCCAGGGACCGAGCAGTTCGCCTTTCCCTTCAGCCTTTAATTTAGCAACCTCATCGATATGCCGGATAATTACTTCCCGCATATCTTCTACCTGATTGACAATTTCCTGTACGCCGCCCAGTTTGTAGAAAAAATCTACACCGGCTGCAAAAACAGGATTGCTAGTAGAAAGCTCTTCCAACCGTTCGATATCCATTTTCGTGATCCTGGCAATGGAGGTCAGCGGCATAACATGGATCATGGTGCCAAAATCTTTGGAAAGGGCCAGAATATGGTCGGCCTGTAAACCATGGCACAGGAAAGCTCCGGAAATTGCGCGGCCAATAACCATGGCCACGATTGGATGTCCTGCTTTGCGTGCTTCGGCTAAAGCCAGCTGATAACCGCCTGTGGATTTATTCATGCCGGCGATTTCTTCCATTTTGCCGGGACCGTTACCAGGAGTATCAACTATCAAAACGATAGCGCGTTTCTCAGGCAGCGGTTTATCCTTATCGGCTTCCATAGTCCGATAAACTGCCGTTGCCATCTTATAACCTTCCTCAAGTCCGATGACACCACCGAAAACAACAGGAAATCTGTCGTTAAACGCCATCGCGTCATTAGCGATGATCGTAGTCGGTTTGCCATTCAGCTTAGCAGTACCGACAACAGACCCGGGACCATAATCAGGATCGAAGCTGTAACCGTCAATGATATTTTCCTGGAAGGAATCTTTATCGATGATCATATCAATAGCATCGCGTCCGCGACCTATCATAGTGTTGTCCAATTCTTCCATGTTCATATTCCTCCTTTTCCTTAACTGCGTACTCTGCGTTTTACTACTTTAAGGAATTCCGCTGTTGTCATCTCAGGCAAAGCTGCCGGATCTTCATTACCGAAATATTTCCACAGATCCATCGAATCCTTCGGCTGCATATCTCCAACAAGCTTCACCAGCTCCTGCTGTTCCTGTACCAGCTTCAGAGAACCGATACGGCGCATTTTTTCGATCTCAGCCATTGGTATCTCGGCCACTTCAGCCAGAATTTTATGGAACTCACCGATTTTATCTTCAACAAGATAGTTACAATCCTGAATGATATATTTATGTTTAGCACCGGTTGTCCGATAAACCAAAGCCTTGTTGGAAGCGTCAAATTCGTCTTTGCCCATTTCCTGTTCGATTACTTCCGGGCCAGTCAAGCCGATACGCCCTTCCTCATTCATCACAATGACGTCGGTAGCTGCAGCTACAAAGCCCATACCACCAAAGCAGCCGACTTTACTGCCAACAACGGCAACTACCGGAACGATACCGCGGCAGTCCTGGAAAGCATCCATTACTTCAGCATGAGCCAAAAGTCCGGCATTGGCTTCATGCAGACGTACACCGCCGGTTTCAAAGGAAACTGCTACCAGAGGACGTCTTGCAGCATATTCTTCAGGGTATTTAGCTTTGATGTCAGCAGCCGCCTTCAATGCCAGACGAATAGTTGCGACCATTTTACCGCCGTTGACCTCGCCAATAGCACCGCCAATAAATTTACCTTCCATTGATACTACAAAAACAGGATGCTTGCCCAGCAAACCGACACCGCAGACAGTACCGTCATCAAATTCCACAGCAGTCCCAAGTACCGGCAGGTGCGGGCTGCAATAACGATCCAGCGGATTTAAAAACTCAGTAAAGGTTCCTTTGTCGACCATGCCCAAAGCACGTTCACGGGCATTAGCGTCAAAGAAGCTGCTGTTTTCAAGTTCAGTCCAGTTTTTCATAATTATTCAGCCTCCTTTGCAGTAGCTTCTGCCAGTGCCTGGCGTAATCTCATATAAACTACGATCGGGGTAGCGTTATCATCGTTGATCTCAATACTTACATTGCCAACACCTGTATCAGTTACGAATTTTCCGAGCATTTTTTCCCAAACCGCATCAAAGCCTTTAACAGGAGTAACTACTTTGGCTTTAACGCCGCCGTTCAAAGCTTTCTTTTCCATCAGTACTTCCAAATCGCCGGAGCCGGTTACACCAAGATGCGACCATTCTTTAGCGATTTCCTGTGTTGCAGCAGATTTAAATTCAAATTCCAAAACCTGTAATGCCACGTTAATCTCCTCCTCTTACCAGTTTCTGAATTTAGCAGGCGGATTATACAGACCTTTAGACCAAACGACCAGGTCATGTACGTTTTTCGCTGCCAGCATAGAACGGTTAGCTCTGCTCATATCAATACCAAGATCATCAGCAGTCTTGATCACGCCAAGATCACGCAGACGCAGGGTCTCTTTCGGATCAGCCTTCATACCGACTTCTGTAAAGCCTGCGATACCGCGGATAGCGGCAGTACGTTCTTCCATATTTCTGCATTTATGCAGGTATGCGATACCTTCCTCGGTAATGATATGAGTCAGGTCATCGCCGTAGATCATAACCGGTTCAATCGGCAGATTAGCGTTTTTAGCCAAAGCAAAAGCATCCAGTTCCTCTACGAAGCCAGGCGCCAGTTTTTCACGGAAGGTTTCAGCCAATTGTACGACCAGACGTTTACCGCGGTGTACAGGTCCCCACATTGCTTCTTTAACGCCATATTCCTCACCGCATTTAAGCCATGCTTCGGAAGAATGACGACGGCCTTTCGGGTCGCAGCCCATATTCGGAGCGCCGCCAAAGCCTGCCACACGGTTAGCTGTAGCCGTAGAACTGTTGCCATAAGGATCGATCTGCAGTGTGCCACCGATAAACATATCAATAGCATAATGTCCTGCCGTCTGAGAAAAAGCACGGTTTGAACGCATCGAACCATCCGGGCCGACAAAGAAAATATCACTGCGGGCAGCTACATACTCATCCATGCCCAATTCACCGCCGAAGCAGTGGATCGATTCGACCCAACCGCTTTCAATAGCCGGAATCATCGAAGGATGCGGGTTCAAAATAAAGTTGGTGCAGATCTTGCCTTTCAATCCCAACTCCTCACCGTAAGTCGGTAACAGCAGCTCAATTGCAGCCGTATCAAAACCGATACCATGGTTCAGGCTTTTAATACCATACTCACCATAGATACCTTTGATCGCCATCATGCCCTTTAAAACCTGAGCATCAGTAATCAGTGCCGGATCACGTGTAAAGAGCGGTTCAATGTAAAACGGTTTCGGAGATTGAATAACATAATCGACCCAATCACCAGGGATATCAACGCGCGGCAGCTCATCTACGATCTCGTTGACCTGCGCAATAACGATACCCTGACGGAATTTAGTCGCTTCTACGATCGCCGGAGTATCCTCAGTGCTGAACCCAGTAAACAGATTGCCATGGCGATCAGCCTTCGTTGCCGCAATCAATGCTACACGCGGAGTCAAATCAACAAAATAACGTCCATACAGTTCCAAATAAGTATGGATAGCCCCCAGCTCCAATTTTCCTTCTTTTAAAAATTCCGCAATTCGTCCTGCCTGCGGTCCGGAAAAGGACATATCCAGCTTTTTGGCGATACCTTTTTCAAAAACATCCAAATGTTCAGGCAAGGTCAAAACAGACTGTACCATGTGCAGATCATGCACTTTGCCAGGATCGACCTGGCAGAGTGCTTTCGCCAGAAAATCAGCCTGCTTCTGGTTGTTGCCCTCGATGTTGACCTTATCGCCGGGTTTAATAACAGCCTCCAGTAAAGCGACTGCATCTTTGGCATCAACGATTTTTCCTTCTTTGACGTAAGGGGCAGCTGAGGCAGCTCTTGCCGCAGCATCTTTCTTTAAAGAATCCCACTCACGCGTAATACCTTTAAGCTCCATTACATTCTCTCCTTTCTTATTACAAAACTGCTTCATATATACCGAACCCGGATAAAAAAAGAGAGAACAAAGCACAGCTGCAAACTGCGCCTTCATTCTCTCATTCGCCACTATTTACTTTCACCCGGATCTATATATGCATAACTCCCAAACCGGCCCGCTCATGATTAGTCATATAATGCAGCGCCGATTTACCGAACAATGCCACTGCCAGCCAGCCACTGCCACGTACGACAGCTATTTTCAGCGCCAGGCTGGCGCTGGAAGAAAAGCTGACTAAAATACCTTTTTTAGCTTCCTCCGTGGCGTGAATCAAAGCGTGAATATCATTAGCCGTCTTTTCAATGATTCCAGAATTGAGACTGGCTCCAATTACGGCCCTGTTCACCTTTTCGTGAAAATCATCATAAGAAGTTTTACCGCCGACCTCTGTTACCACAAATTTATGGCCGGCTTCAGTCAATGCTCTTTTGGCCGTTTCTTCGTCTTTCAATGTGCGTGTGAGCGCCAGCAGCATTGCCGCCACGCCTACACTTTTAATACTTTCGCCCAATAAAAATGCTTCCATCTCTCAATCCCTCCCTTTACTGCAACCTCAGCAGCTGCGGATGCTTATTTCACCAAAATCGAAGCTTTCGATTTCTCCCGCAGAATTTCGTACAAGCAAACTCCCATAATCATCCATGTCTTCCGCCACTCCGGAATAAATCTCTGTATCATTATCCCTTACTGTAACCTTATGACCCAGTGTACAGCTGTAGTCCAGCCAGTCCTGCCTGATCAAAGCAAAACCGCAGCCGTGCCAGTGAGAGTAAAGCAGATTAAATTCATCCAGAAACGCCTTGAGGACCTGTTCATGCTCGTATTCGATGCCCGTTGCCAGATAAAGAGAAGTGGCTGTAGCTTCTAGCTGGGCGCCGAAATCTTCAGAAGACATATTTATGTTGATACCAATGCCAACAACAGCGTACTCGATATCGCCATCAGCAGTCAGTGCCATTTCTGCTAAAATACCGCAGACTTTTTTACCGTCCAGCATGATATCGTTGGGCCATTTTATAGAAAATTTTTTATTAGTCAGCACCTGCAAAGCTTTTACCGCAGCAACGGCTGTCAGCAGCGTTATTTGGGCGCAGTATTCGGCAGCGATCGTTGGTCTGAGGATCATGGAAAACCACAATCCCTTCCCCTCCGGCGATTCCCATTTCCGCCGCATTCGTCCTCGTCCGGCAGTCTGCCTTGCGGCAATCACAATCGTACATTCTGCTGCCCCCTGCTTTGCAAGCTCCAGCGCTTTCAGATTAGTAGAATCCAACTGCTCATAATAATGTATTTTATTGTGCAGTATCTTCTTTATTTCTACCATCTTCACTGCTCCGTCTCAAATCTTATTTAACCAGATGGATCGTCGAAATAAAGACGCCGCAGGCAATTGCCGAAACGATAACGCCGCCGATATTAGCGCCCATTGCCACCGGCATGATTACAGCAAACGGATCTTCATCTTCAGCTATGTGCTGAGCGATTTTAGCAGTAGTCGGCACGCATGAAATGCCGGCAATACCAACAACAGGATTGAAATTTCCTTTTTTGAATTTGTAAACTATCCAGCCGCCTAAAAGTCCTACAGCACCCGATACTGCCAAAGCTACCACACCAAGAATGATCAGCGGTGCAACTTTGGGATTGAGCAGGGTAGAGGCTTCGCATAAAGTGCCAAGCAAAAGACCCAGCATCAAAGTAGCAGCATAAAGGATAACGTTTTCCAGCAGATCCTGATACGGAACGATTTCAGCTTCTTTGATCGTCATACCCAGGAAGAAGGACATGATCAAGGGTGCCGCCATCGGCAGTAAAATACATAACAAAGCACAGCATACTAAAATGAAAATAAATTTTTTGGTTTTCGGAATTTCAGGAGCATCAAAAATGATATCGATACCACGATATTTTTTCGGTACCAGCATTTTTACTAATGTCGGATAGCCGGCATAAGTCAGGCTTAAATAAAGATAAGCAATAACGGAGATCGGGACAAACAGTTCCGGAGCCAGCATCAAGGAAGTGAACAGAACCATCGGTCCATCAGCACCGCCGATCGAGGCTACAGCAGCAGCTTCCGGTGGAGTCAATCCAAGATTCACGCCCAGAATAAGCGTAACAAAGGTACCTGCTTCAGCAAAAATAGCAATAATAATAGAAGTCCACGGATTAGCCAAAATAAAACCAATTTCACACATAGCTCCAATGCCCATAAAAACCAGACAGGCTACCAGACTATTGCTGAAGGTCAAATTATAGATTGGCTGCAAAAAATTGATCTGCATGATATTCATCAATGCGCCCGGTTCTGAAACGAGCGGATCCAAAAACAAAGTACCAAGTTTACCGCCGTCTAAAAAAAGTACGCCGCAGTTGATACAAATCATACCAACACCCATCGGTACCATGATCAAAGGCTCTAAAGTTCTCTTAAAGCCCAGATAAGCCAGAATAAAACCGAAAATTATCATAAAAATACGCGCACAGGCGATTACAGGATCTTGCACAAATAAACTGGCAATACCAGGAAACAATGTTGCGACAAGACTCATTTCCATCGTTATTCCATCCCTTCTCCATTAGAATTATTATTGCCCATCAATTTATTGAGCAATACCACTACGCCAATCATAAACAACGAAATAGCCGCAGTGAACAAGTAAGAAAATCCTGCATACGCATAAACATTCATTGCTTTAAACCCCTTTCAAACTTTTCTTTCCTGGCGTATCAACTGCCGGTTTCCGGATAACCAAATTATGGTAAAAAAAAATAGAGAAACAGAATCATCTCCATCTCTCTTTCACCACTTTGCAATTGCCAATCAGGAAAATTAATTCCAAACACTCGCACACTCACAAGACTTTATCCTAACCGGTTTTTACCGGTGCCTTGTCCGTCATTGAAACATGCTTAAAAATAAAAAGACGAAGTAATAGAATCACTATCACTCCGTCACCACTATGCAGTTGTAATAAACTATTTTGAAAACTCTCAAATACTCTCTTGGTAAAGCTCTCATATTCTCTACGCTTTTATAATAACACAAAAAATCGATTTGTCAATTATTTGTTAAATATTTTCAAACTTTTCTATATATGCATAATGCCAAAACCCATGCGTTTATGATTAGTGATATAATGCGCCGCTGAATCTCCATAAAAAGTTACGGCAATCCATCCATTTCCTCTTACAATCGCAACCTTACACGAAATATTAGCCTGAAGCAGGTTCTGAGAATAACCAGATTTTGCATCAGCTGCTGCATGTAATACCGCATGGATCTCCTGCGCAGTTTTTGAAATAACACTACAATTGAGACAGGCTCCAATAATTGACCGTGTCATTTTTTCTCTAAATTCGCTTTTAGATGCATCGCCGCCAAGTTCCGTAACAGCAAATTTGTAACCTTGTTTCTGTAACAGCTCTTTTAAAGCATTTTCATCGGCCAGTGATGTCGTCATTGCTAACAAAATTGATGCAGCCTCGGTACAATTCAGCATACCCGTCAAAATATCATGTTGCTCCTTCATCTCTGCACCCTCTCTTTCTACTTTTTAAGTACGATTATTATAACATGTACCCCCCCACATCACAAATTTCTGTTCCAAAAAAACAAAGAACTTTGCGTTTACACCAATTTTAAGCATAAACGCAAAGTTTTTTAATTATTAGTTATCGTTTTCCATTTAACTGCAAATTCTGCTCAGTTATCAAAAAATCTGCGCATTTCCTCATTATCCTTCGTCATACCCAAAGCCAGCATCAGCTTTATTCTGGCTTTCTGTCCTGTTAATTCCCCGCCCAGAATGATCTTACTTGCTTCCATTGACCTGGCGCTGCCAAAATAACTGTACGCCGGAACTACACGCCCCGTATGAACACGTGAAACCAAAACCACAGGAATATCCCTGCTGCGCACATATTCGATACCTTCCTTGACTGCCGGCGGCACATTCCCGCAGCCTAAAGCTTCAACTACCAATCCCTGTACCGGCTTTTCCGCCAGCATTTTAAATAAATACGCATCCATCCCCGCATAGGTCTTCAGCAAACAGACATCTTCTGCCAGCACTGTCGAACAGATTTTTTCAAGATTCAGCGGCTGACGCCGAAACACCACTCTGTCAAAATAAATATGCCCTATAGGCCCCCAGCCCGGCGAATGGAACGTAGCACAGGACGTAGTATGCGTTTTGGTAACTTCTGCTGCGGCATGTATCTCATCGTTAAAAATAAGTAATGCGCCTTTGCCCACGGCTTCATCGCTGGCAGCGACCATTACTGCCGCCAGGATATTTGCCGGTCCGTCCGGTCCTGTTTCTGAAGCGCCGCGCATAGCTCCCGTAAGACAGACAGGCTTGTTCGTTTTTACCGCCAAACCTAGCATATAAGCTGTTTCTTCCAGTGTATCTGTCCCGTGGGTCACAACAATGCCGCTGACGTCTTCCCGCTCTGCATACCGATCCACCATTTTTGCCAAATCAAACATCATCTGCGGCGTTATGTGACCGCTGGGCACATTGGAAAACTCAACAACCTCCACTTCGGCAATCTCCCGCAGCGCCGGGACGGCTTCAATCAAATCATCCCCGCTGACAGCCGGGATCAGGCCCTGCGTCACAGGATCATATTTCATGGCGATAGTACCGCCTGTAGTCATTACAACAACTTTTTTCATGCTCGCACCTTCCTTGCATCATTATTTACTTCATCATAACATATCAGCCGCCGGCAGACAATTTCCTGCCACCCAAATTCCCGCTGGCATTACAAATGGTGTATAATATTTATATCATTGATTACGAGGTGTCATGTATGATAGTAAGCAGTATCAGCCTGGTTTTGGAAGGCGGCGGTATGCGGGGCATGTTTTCCGCCGGAGTTTTTGAAGCATTCATGCAGAAAGAACTTATTTTCCCGCATATTGTCGGCGTTTCTGCAGGTGCCTGCAATATTGTTTCCTATATGTCACAGCAGCCGCTGCGTACCAGACGTATCATTCAAAATTATGTTGGTGATAAACGTTACTGCAGCCTGAGCAACTGGCTCAGGACCCGTTCACTTTTTGGTTTTGACTTCATTCTCAAAGAATTGCCGCAGAATCTGCTGCCTTTTGACTATGAAGCCTTTCGTAAATATCCCGGGCAGCTTTATGTCGGCACGACCGATGTTATCACAGGCAAGCCTGTCTGGTATACCCAGGGCGATATGGATAAAGATTTTCTGCCGCTGCGCGCATCCGCTTCATTGCCCTTTTTTGCTCCTGTCGTCACCATCGGCGGCCATAAATTATTAGACGGAGCTATAGTAGAGCCCATACCTATCAGCAAATCCATTGCTGACGGTTATCAGAAATTCGTTATCGTACTTACCCGTAATGCCGGTTACCGTAAAAAACACCCGGTACCGCAATATCTGCTGCGCCTCGTCTATAAGCACTATCCTAAATTATGGGAAACCATGGCCAGACGTCCTGAGCTATACAATGACCAGCTTGCTTTTGCCGAACAACTGGAACAGGACGGCAAGGCCGTTATCATCCGTCCAACCGTACCTCTAAAGATCGGCAGACTGGACCAGAAACCGCAGCAGCTTTTAAAGCTGCACGATCACGGTATCGAATGCGGATTAGCAAAATTTCACGAAATCATGCAACTTTATCGTAAGTAATAAAGGAGGAACCATGCGTTTTTTACATACTTCCGACTGGCACCTGGGCCGTATTTTTCACGGCTTACATATGACCGACGATCAGGCTATAGTACTGGAAGAATTAATCGCTCTGGTCAAAGAAAGTAATGTTGACGCCGTCCTGATCGCCGGCGACATTTATGACCGCGCCGTACCGCCGACACAGGCAGTGACCCTGCTGGACGAGGTTCTGCGCCGTTTAGTCCAGGAGGCCGGCAAAAATGTCATTATGATCGCCGGCAATCACGATAATGCCGACCGCCTCGGCTTCGGTCAAAGCCTGTTATCTCAGAACAAGCTTTATATCACCGGGCCAGTCAGCCCTTCTACCCAGCCCGTTGTATTATATGATACCTACGGGCCAGTTTATTTTGCACCGCTGACTTATGGCGAGCCCTTGGCAGCGTCCGAACTGCTCCGGCAGCCTTTAAAAACACACGAAGATGTTGTTCGCTGGCAGATAAGCAACCAGTTAAGACAGATCCCTGATACAGCGCGTAAGGTTGCGCTGGCGCATGTCTTTCTGACAGGAGCGCAGGAATCTCCGGACAGCGAACGCCCTTTGGCTATCGGCGGAGCAACCACCGTAGGCATCGACTGCTTTGCCCCGTTTAATTATGCGGCTTTAGGACATCTGCACGCCTGCCAGAACGGCAGCAGCAAGGTACGTTACAGCGGTTCCCTGCTCAAATATTCTTTTAATGAAGTCCAGCAGTCCAAGGGCGTACATATTGTAGATATGGCCGCAGACGGCAGTATTACTGTTGAAACAGTACAGCTCAAGCCTCGCCGGGAACTGGCCTGTCTGCGCGGCAGTTTTTCTGAATTAGTCAGCAAGCCGCAGCCGGAATTGTATGATTGTTATCTGCAGGTAACCCTGACTGACGAACAGCCGATACTGGACGCCAAATACCGGCTGGAACAGGTCTACCCCAATATCCTGCATTTAGAATACGCACGGCTGCACAGTGGCAACGATGCGGACACTGCCGCAGTAAATCATAAAAAGCTTGGTACTGCCGAGCTTTTTGAAGCTTTTTTTACACAAGTCAACAATCGTCAGCTCACTGACAGTGAAAAATCCCTTTTATCGGACATTATTAACAGCGAAGTGCAGACAGAAAGGCAGGCCTGACCATGAAACCATTACAACTTACCATGCGGGCCTTTGGTGCTTACGCCGGTGAGCAAATTATTGACTTCACTCTTTTAGGAGATAAAAACTTTTTCCTGATCCACGGACCGACCGGTTCCGGTAAAACTACTATTTTAGATGCGATCAGCTTCGCTTTATACGGCAGCGCCAGCGGCGATCTGCGCGAAAGTAAAAACCTGCGCAGCGACTACGCTCCCGCCGAACAAAAAACCGAAGTAGAATTTACCTTTAAAAGCGGGGAATATATCTATCAGGTACTGAGATCTCCCGAGCAGGAATTAAAAAAGCAACGCGGCGAGGGCACTCGAAAGGTACCGGCAGCCGCCGCCCTTTTTAAAATCCTTACTGACGGCAGCAAGGAACCGCTGGCCGCAAAAAGTGACGAAGTGACCAGAAAAATTACAGAACTTATCGGGTTTAAAGCGGAACAGTTCCGTCAAATAGTTTTGTTGCCCCAAGGAGAATTCCGACGGTTTCTGATCGCTGAATCGAAAGACCGCAAGGCGATTCTGGAAACGATCTTTAAAACCGAGCTGTACCGGCGTATCGAAGCACTGATGGCAGAACGCAGCACTGCTATCGACAACGATTATAAAGCACTTAAACAACAACAACAGTTTATTTTGAACAGCACCGAATGTGAAAACAACGACCAGCTTCTTGCTGACATACAAATATTTCTGCAGCGGCAAAAGGAAGAAACGGCTGCACTGCAGACTGCTTCCGCACAGCTTGCAGCAGCAAAACTGCAATTGCAGCAGGCTCAGGAGCTGCATAATGCTTTTGCGGAAGCAACTGCAGCACGAACGGCTTTCTTAACTTTGACAGAACAACGCAGCGCTGTTGAAACTGCAAAAACTGAAGCAGCACAGGCTGATAAAGCCGCACTGCTGGAAGAAATTTACAACTCTACCCTGCGCGCACATAAACACAACCAGGACTGTCTGTCAGCCGAACAAAGCGCTCAGCAGGCAACAACAGCGGCGCAAGCAAAGCTGCAGGAACTGCACCAAAAGCTTTCAGAACAATTACAACAGCTTGACGGTCAAAGTATCAAGGATACTGCGAACCTGGATAAAGCGCTGGAGCTTTTGAACCAGCGGATCCTGCAGCTCCACAGCGAAGCCGCTAAATTATCCGGTGTCACTTCTGAATTAGAACGTCTGGCCGCGGCTCTCGTTGACAATGAACCGTGTCCTGTCTGCGGAGCTTTGCAGCATCCGCACCCGGCTACAATAACTGCGGCCCAGAAATCTGAGCTGCAGTTGAAAACACAGACGATTACCAGACAGGTCCAGAGCTTACAGCTGCTGCAGCAAAGCTATCAGCAGGCTCAGCTGCATCTGGCAGGCTGCGAAGCTACTCTGAAAGCAAACCAGGCGGCTTCTGTAAATGCTGCCAAAGAATTCAGCGCTCTGCGCGAACATTTTAAAGAACGCCTGGACGCTTCAGACTTTGAATCACAGACAGCCTTTCTTGCCGCTTTGCGTACTGAAAGTACGCGAAAACAACTGCAGCAGACCATCGCCGCCTATGAACAAAATCTGGCCGCAGCAACAGACCGCCTGCAACGCGCTCAAAATGCCGTCAACGGTAAGACCGAGCCAGAACTCAGTGCCTGCAAAGCAGCGGAACAGCAGGCAGACGCTCTCTACCGTCAGCTGACAGCTCAAACGGCAGTAACCGCCAAAGAGCTTTCTGATCTGCAAAAAGCACAGCTCCAGCTGCAGGAATTGGAAAAAAAGATGGGCACTTTACAGGATGCCTATCAAACAGCGGCCTCTCTGGCAGAAACCGCAAGAGGCAATAATCCCTCACGACTTACCTTTTCCGCATTTGTTCTGCAGGCTATTTTAGACGACGTACTGCAGGCCGCCAATCTACGTTTAACCTCTATGAGCCGTGGACGTTACAGTTTATCACGTACCGGTGATGTTCTGGATGCCAGAAGGGAAAACGGTTTAAACATTGAAGTTACCGACAGCTTTACAGGCGTTGCCCGTCCTGTCAAAACACTTAGCGGCGGAGAACTGTTTCTGGCTTCACTCTCGCTGGCCTTAGGGCTTTCCGATGTAGTACAGGCCTATGCGGGAGGTATCCGCCTTGATACCATTCTGGTCGATGAAGGTTTTGGCACGCTTGACTCCGAAGCCCTGGATATGGCTATCCGCACGCTTACCGATCTGCAGAAAGGCGGGCGTCTGGTAGGAATCATTTCCCACGTCAGCGAGCTGCGCGAACGCATTTCAGCCCGATTGGAAGTAATCCCCGGCCAACGTGGCAGTACTGCTGTTTTTCACGTCTAACATAACAAAAACCTCCGCAGGCAAATGCTTACGGAGGTTTTTTATTAACCTATTTCGCGTTCTTTTTCTGTTCCGCGCACATTAACAGGGCGGTTATTTTCATCTACCATAACTACCTTTGGTTCAAAACCTGCCGCCTCTTCAGGCGTCATCAGCGCATAAGCGATAATGATCACTGTATCACCCACTACGACCTTGCGTGCCGCAGCGCCATTAAGGCAAATCACACCGCTGCCGCGTTCCCCTGCAATAACATAGGTTTCCAGGCGGCTGCCATTATTATTATCAACGATCTGTACCCGCTCGCCCGGCATGATGCCGGAAAGTTCCAACAGCTCGGAATCAATGGTAATACTGCCCATATATTCTAGACAGGCTTCTGTCACCGTAGCACGGTGGATTTTTCCATGAAACATATTCAAAAGCATTTATTCAACCTCCAAAATCACATTATCGATCAGCCGCGTAGTCCCAAAACGCACTGCTACTGCCAATAGGCACGAACCGGTAATATCACCTGCAACAGGTTTCAGATCGGGCAGCTCATAAATTTCTACATAGTCAATCTCACTCAATGGCTCTGAACCGATCAGCTTGGCAGTTTCAGCTGCAATTCTACTGCTGTCACGCTCACCCTGCTTAAAAAGTTCTTCCGCATAACGCAGGCTTTTTGATAAAATCAAACCGGCTGTGCGTTCTTCCTGGCTCAAATAAGTATTACGCGAACTTTTAGCCAAGCCGTCAGCCTCACGTACGATCGGCATAATCCGCAGCTGAACATTAAAAAACAGGTCTTTGACCATTCGTTTGATAACCTGTACCTGCTGCGCGTCCTTCTGCCCAAAATACGCCCTGTCAGGCTGTGCCAGATTGAACAGCTTGCTGACAACAGTAGTCACGCCACGAAAATGTATGGGACGGCTGCGGCCGCATAAAACCTTTGTAATATCACCTGTTACCTCTACCCAGGTCATATCGGCACTGGGATACATTTCTTTAGCCGCAGGGGCAAAAACGATATCGGCCCCCATTTTCCCTGCCAATATACAATCTGCTTCCAAAGTGCGCGGATAGGCTTCCAGATCCTCCCCCGGCCCAAACTGTGTCGGATTGACAAAAACACTGACTATCACCAGCTCATTCTCTTTACGTGCGGCAGTAATGAGTGAACCATGCCCTTCATGCAGAGCCCCCATAGTCGGTACCAGACCGATGCTTTTACCCGCTGCCTTTGCTAAAGCTACCTCTTCCTGTAAATCTGCTGTCGTTTGGCAAAGTTTCATTTTAAGGCTTCCTCTCAATATAATTTCTCTAAAACTTCATCATCTATTTTAAACGTATGCTCCGGCGCAGGAAAACTGCGCTCCTTAACTTCCCTGATGTATTGCTGCACTGCGCTGACAATACTTCCATGCAGATCGCTGTATTTTTTGGCAAATTTCGGACAGAACCCGTCCGAAAATCCCAGCAAATCATTACAGACCAGTACCTGCCCATCACAGGAATTTCCGGCGCCGATACCAATAGTTGCCGCTGTTTTCAGTTCAGCAGTCACCTTTGCAGCCAAAGCAGCCGGCACACATTCCAGCACAATAGCAAAAGCTCCTGCTGCCTCTAACGCTTTAGCATCATCCAGTAATTTCTGCGCTGCGGCTACATCTTTGCCCTGCACTTTAAAACCGCCCATTTGATTAACAGACTGCGGCGTCAGACCAATGTGTCCAACCACGGGAATGCCTGCTGCAACCATTTTTTGTACCAGTTCACAGATTTCACTGCCGCCTTCCAGTTTTACTGCCGTGCAGCCAGTTTCCTTTAAAAAGCGGGCCGCATTATAAAGACCGTCAGCAATGCTGGCCTGATAACTCATAAAAGGCATGTCAGCGACAACCAGTGCCGGCCCGCAGGCGCGCATCACTGCTTTAGTGTGATGAAGCATCTCTTCCATCGTTACAGGCACAGTAGAACCGTAACCCAACATCACATTACCAACAGAATCACCTACCAGAATCATCTCAACACCAGCTTCATTAACATTACGGGCCATCGCAACGTCGTACGCTGTGACCATCGTTATCGGTTCACCCTGCTGTTTCATTGCTTTGATAGTCGATGTGGTTATTGCTTTTTTATTCATGGTTTTACTCCTTTACTGTCAAGCTTTCAATAGTTCTTGTAAACTTTTTGCTTTCGCTTCATCGATACTGCCGTTTGCACTCGCCAGACGCACAGTCTGAAGTGCCAGTTCCCGATAAACTGGCTGCAGTTCCTCCGGCAGAATTTTCAGATGTCCTGCTACAGTGCCTGCATCACCGCGGGCAATCGGCCCAGTCAATGCCTTGCGGGCCAACGGAGTCTGATGCAGATTACTGACAGTCCCATCCAGCAGCGGCAGCAAAAACTGCAAAGCCCTTGCCTTGTCAGGTGTCCAGCGTTCAAACAGTTGCTGTGCTATCGCAGTTATTGTCACAAGATAATTAGAACAAAAACAAGCAGCCGCATGATAGGCACTACGCTCCGCTTCAGGAACTCTGAATGGATATGCCTGAAGCGCTTCGGCCAGATAACAGGCAGCTTGCTGTGCTTCATTATCACCATCAACAGCCATGCCGATATCTTTAAATCTGGCGCTGCCTCCGGCAAAGCTCTGCAATGGATGCATACTGCCGCAGTGGATACCCAAGGCAGAAAGTGCCGCTAAAGGTTCCAAACCCAAAGAACCGCTGCAATGCAGGCACACCTTCTTTGACAGAATATCCCTACGCCCGGCAGTACCGACTTCCGCAGCCAGTGTTTCAGCTGCTGCTGCGATCTGCCCGTCCGAAACTGCCAGCAAAACTACATCAGCAGCCGCCAGCACCTCTGCCCCGACTGAAGTAATCTGAAAGTCACCCATGCCCGCCAGCCTCGCACAACTTTCCGGCGATCGGCCCGCTTTGACGCTGACTACCTGTAAAGCAGCAGTTACTGCACAGGCTTTCAAAAAAGCACTGCCAACCTTACCCAGCCCAATGATGCCTATTTTCATGGTTCCCTCCCTTTCTTCGCTTGAGAGCATAACCAAGGCAGTAAAATAAAAAACGCACTCCCGCCGGGAGCGCGCAAAAATACTTATAAAAAGGCCTTGTTATTGCGTCTCGTCCCGGTCATTACTGATCCAAGCGATTAATGACTGATTTTAAATTAAGACCTGCGGCTTATGGTACAGCTCACAAAGATACTGCCCGGCCATTTACGGTCACCGCTATAATAGCACAAGCACTCCGACCTTGACAAGCGTTTTTTACCTTACTTTACAAAAAAACCTTTCTTTCGGTCCCTGCCTGTATATTTTGTAAAAAGCACCGTGGAAACACAGCGTACTCATGATATCACCCACTTTAAAATTCCTGTTGTTTTTCATTCTTTCATGCTATACTGAAAGAAAAAAGGAGGTCTTTGTTATGCCCTACGTAAATATTAAAATCACCCGTGAAGGCAACGTGACACCAGAGCAAAAACAAGCCCTGATAGAAGGTGCTACCAATCTGCTGCACGACGTGCTCGGTAAAAACAAAAAGACTACTGTTGTCGTTATCGATGAAGTCGATACTGATAATTGGGGCATCGGAGGCATTTCTGTTACCGAGATCCGGAAAAGAAACAACTAAAAGCACTATTTTAACGCCGTTATCATTTAGATAACGGCGTTTTTTATATTTCTTTATTTTATTCATTTGCAGACTAATATTAGTCTGCATTTTAATTTCTAATTTTTCAGTTTTATTCTTAATATTTTAAATATAGCCGACTTTTTATCAGCTATTGTAATTTCAAATTACCCGGAGTAATACCCTGCGCTTTCTTCTAAAAACACAGTATTATTTCCTTTTCCAAGATTAAACTATATGGATATATAATCTATAAATGCTTGACACGGTACATTTTCGCAAAATATAATTATTTTAACTTATAGGATTTAAAATGCTTTATTACGATAATTATTTTATTATTTTTATCTTCCATTGTTTTATTCTTAAGGAGGACCCAATTATGTACAGCAACAAGAAACGTCAAGCAATACTTTTGGCGCTCCTTGCAGCGCACTGCACCTTTTACGGAACTAACGTAATGGCTGCGCCGGTACCTGTTACAGACGGCAAATACACTGCAGATGGCACAGACACTTATGATCCTATCACACACACCGATACTATCAACAGTATCAAAGTTTCTAATGGCGCTCAGGTTTCTGTCACCGCCGGTGCAACAACCGTCAACGGTGTAAACAGCAGCGAATCCCTCACCGCCAGCAGCGGCGGTCAGCTTACTGTTAATGGCAGTTTAAATACCACGGTCGGTTTAGGCGATACCTATTCTACAGGAGTAGGTTATTCTGGAATTGTTGCTAACGGCAGCGGCAGTAAAATAATCCTCAGCGGTACCGATAATTCTATTACCTCCAAATCCACAAACTATAAAAATTCTGAATCAGCATTTTTTGCTTACAACAATGGTGAAATACATGTAACCGGTGACACGACAACTGTCAAAGTAAGTCAGAGCCGCATTGTAGCCGCTCAGGATGGAGCTTCTATAACTTTTTCCAATGGTAAAAGCGATGACCAGTCAGCCTTATTTAAAGCAGCAAGCAGCAGTCAGCGCTGGATGGTAGTTGCCAACGGGACAGGGAGAATCAATTTTGACCGAGTGGAAATAGACGGAACCGGCTACAGCAATGGCAGAATGTTCTTAGCCAACGGCGATCCTGCTAAAGACATTAACGAACAGGCTAAAATAACTTTTCTTGGAGGCAGCTTCAATAGAAATGACGGTGCCGGCAGACCAGGAGCTACGGCACTGGAAACAGGAAATTTCGGGCAGATAGAAGTACTTGGCTATGAGGGCGGTGAGCTTGATATCCGTACAGGAGGCAATCACGAATCCGGTATTATCGCCATTGGCGGCGGCAGAATAGATATCAACAGTACTCAAAGCAGTAATTTCAAAACTACTATCGAAACCAGCGGACGCAATCATCAACATGGTATTGTTATCGGTACTCTGGCTGCAACAAATCAAGCTGCAGAAAAACATCTGGGAAGTAAATACGGATCATCGGAGGTCAACCTCTATGGTACTGCAGATATAAAAGTAGATCATGAAAAAGCTTATGGCATCAAAATAGCAGGAGATGGGGCTGGATTCAATATGTTTGCTGTCGATGGACAGCTTGAACGCAGTAAGATCCACGCCAGCTCCACAGCCGTAAAATATTCTTCAGCTCTGGGCAACTCCACTGATAAGACCGGTAATAATATGACTGCCGGTAAGCAAATCATCCATTTGGAAAATACTGATATCACTAATGACGGAGTTGCCAGCACCAGTGACAGTGACGGTGTCTATACCGGCCACCTGATACAGATAGGTTCACATGGCCAGGAAATAACCACTGACGGGCATCAACGTGCCAGCAATCCTGGCGGTACTAATTACAGTGACATTATCAATGTCGCGGATGCAGTCAAGGACGCTACTTTAAACTTGGTAAACAGTACAGCAACCGCTCATGATTCCAGTAATAAAGACTTGATCCATATTACCTATGGCGGTCAAACGACAACTAATCCGGATCTTGTTGCCAGTAATATTACTGTCAATACTTCTAAAAACACTGTTCTGAACGGTGCTATTTTTACAGATTATACAATAGACAGTACCGGTAAAAGCAGCAGGCTTGATCTTGCTCTGACGGATAACAGTACCTGGAATATGACCCAAAACGCTTCTGCAAAAAATTTATGGCAGGGATCTGAAGCAGAAGGCAACTTTGTTACTGATCTGTCCCTGAATAATTCAGTTATTAAATTTGGTCATCTGGACTGGAACAACGATAATGAGCTTCTCGAAGCTCAAAAGGCTGAAAATTTCAAAAATTTATATGTGGCGGGAAACTACAGCGGCGACAATGGCCAGCTGCATATGAATGTCGTCTTGGGCAAAGACGATTCTGCAACTGATAAAATGATCGTCGGCGGTGACACTTCAGGCACAACCTATATCAATTTTAAAAATATCGGTGGCAGTGGCGCACAGACCGCTCAGGGTATCAAGGTCATTGAAGTTCTCGGGAATTCTGATGGTAATTTCATCAAGTCTAATCCACTGGTCGGTGGCTTATATGAATATTCACTCGTCAAAGGCGGCAATCAAGGTACTGAAAGTGATTGGTACTTAACATCCTATGCGCCTACTACTGCCCCTGTCTATCGTCCTGAAACAGGTTCATATCTGGGAAACATGGCCTTAGCCGGTTCTATGTTCGATCTCCGCCTTTATGATCGTGAAACGCATCTGCAGCATCAAAACAATCAGGAAGATGGCCCTAATATCTGGATCATAAACAGCTATACCCGTACGAAACAGGATTTCAGCAACGATCAGATCCACGGTAATGCCAATCTATACAAACTGCGCATGGGCACTGATCTTTATAATGAAGTCAGTAATAAAGGTGAACAGCAGCTGTTCGGCATAATGGCAGCTTATGGCAATGGCAGCCAGACGACTTCAGCACGTTTCGCCAACCGTGACTCCAAAGGTTCTGTCGATGGATTTTTATTAGGTGTCTATGGCAGCTGGTTTGAAAACGCACATGACAGAAGCGGCTGGTATGCTGATACCTGGTTCCAATATGGCTGGTTTGATAACGAAGTCAATGGTGCCGGACTAAGTAAAGAAAGTTATGATACCAACGGCTGGGGACTTTCGGCAGAAATCGGTAAATCCATAAATTACAAAGAAACAGATCGGCGTACTTATTCTTGGCAGCCTAAGCTTCAGCTTACCTATACCAAGCTTAATAATGATACGTATACTGAAAATAATGGCAGTACTATCGCTTTTGGCAATGAAGCCAATCTTCAAACACGTTTGGGACTGCGTTGGTTAAGTGAACAGAATACAGCTTCGACAAAAAAAGATTCTTTCTTTGCCGAGGTAAATTGGCTCCACAATTCTAATAATTACACTATTTCTTCTCTTGGTGACAGTATTTCTCAAGACGGTAACAAAAATCTTGGCGAACTTCGTCTCGGTTATGAAAAAGAATTCAATAAAGACTGGTTCATCTCTGCTGATCTCAGCGGACGTTTTGGCAGTAATTCTTACAGTTCTTTCCAAGGCATGCTGTCTTTGGAGTATCTATTCTAAAAAGAAAAACTCCCGGTTTTCCGGGAGTTTTTCTTTTTAGCCGTTGATACCGGTATGCTGTTTATATGAATTCTCCAGCAGCCTGATGAAATAATGATAACTCGCAAAGAGAAATAATGACGAACCCAACCAGGCAATCGGACTGGCGTAACAAATGCCGCTATAACCAAAATACTCGGTCAGATATACTGCAGCGGAAGTACGCAGAATCAGCTCTACGATACCGCTGAACATAGGTATCATCGCAATACCCATACCCTGTACGGCATTACGATAGATAAAAATCTGGCTGAGGAAAAAATAAAACGGAACACTGAGATGCAGGTACTGCTGCGCCTGTGATAAAACCTGTTCATTAGCTTCACTGATAAAAATACTGATCATTTCACGTCCGAAGAAATACATAATAACAGCGGCAAATAAACTAAAACACAGAGCCAGCAACGAACATTTTTTTACACCCTCGCGGATCCTGTCAAATCGATGAGCTCCAAAATTCTGCGCACTGAAAACCGCCATCGACAAGCCAAAAGAAATCATCGGCTGCAGGGCCAGCTGTTCGATTCGCATTGCGGAAGTGAAAGCTGCGATCGTAGTCGGGCCGAACTTATTACAAACAGCCTGAATGAAAATCATCCCAAGCCCCAATACTGAAAACTGCACCGCCATTGGCAGGCCCATACGCAGATGCTCCCAGGCAAAATTCCAGTCAAAATGCCAGTCCTGCTTTTGCAGACGCAGGATCGGGAATTTTTTGGCAATATAAACAATACACAGCAGCGCGGAAAATCCCTGCGCAATAACCAACGCTACTGCTGAACCAGGCACGCCCCAGCCGAACTGAATAATAAACAGCAGCGCCAGAAAAATATTCAGGATCGTTGCGATAATCAAAAAATATAACGGTGTTTTACTGTCGCCCAGAGAACGCAAAATGCCTGCCAGAAGATTATATCCCATCATGGCGATAATACCATGACTGATGATCAAAACATAACTTTTAGCATCTTCAAACAACTCCTCAGGAACGTTCATCGCCGCTAAAGCCGGATCAAGGGCAAATGTTGCTATAAGCATCATTATCAAAACAAAAAACAAACTCAGCATCGTGCTCATCGCCACACTGCGGCGCACACCGTCAAGATCACCGGCGCCGTACCGCTGGCCCGTAACCACCGTGAACCCATTAGACAAACCCATCGTCAGCACAACCAGCATCATGAACAGAGGCGCTGTAGCCCCAACTGCCGCCAGTGCGTTGACCCCTATCGTCCGTCCTACAATGATGATATCTGCTATATTATATAATTGCTGAAAGACATTACCTATCAAAAGCGGTACCATAAAAGGAAGGATCAGCTTCAGCGGATCTCCCTCTGTCATATTCCTTACCATAAAAACACCACCCAACCATTTCCTGACTGATCAGTCAGAGCTTAATTTTAACATTTATTTCAAATATTTGCAATTCATCTTCAGGATGAATTCACAAATAAATCAAATCTCTTTTTTTACTGATTCAAATATCTTAACAAGACAAATTTTTTTCTGTCAATTCACTGCCTCTTCAAACAATAAAAAAGGACGCCGCAGCGTCCTTTTTATTTATTTCAGTATCCTTTTACCACTTCATTACGCAGCTTGCCGATACCCTCGATCTCTACGACAACTTCATCTCCAGGCAGCATTGGACCGCAACCCATAGGCGTACCGGTCAGAATCAGATCGCCGGCATCCAGTGTCATACTTTGCGAAATATAGCTTAATATCTCATAGGGATTATATACCATGTCGCTGGTGCGCCCATTCTGCTTAAGCTGTCCGTTCAAATACAATTTGATCGACAGATCTGTAGGATCAAGATCAGTTTCCAGCCAGGGCCCCAATGGGCAAAAAGTATCAAAAGATTTACTGCGCAGCCACTGTACGTCCGACAACTGCAGATCCCGTGCTGTAACATCATTAGCGCAGGTATACCCTAAAATATAATCCGGCACATCTTCCGGAGCTACGTCTTTCATCCGCTTTTTGATAACAACGCCTAACTCAGCCTCATAAACTACCTCATGGCTCTGACGCGGATAAATGATTTTGCCGTCGTTACCGATAACAGTATGCGCAGCTTTAGTAAAAAGCGCAGGCTCCTTAGGTACGTCCACATGAAATTCTCTTGCATGGTCACGATAATTGAAACCGACACAAATAATCTGCTTCGGCACACATGGAGCCAAAAGTTTAGCGCCAGCCAAAGGAAAAACCTCATCTGTCATCCGCCAATAAGTATCAATACTGCCATAGACAGCGCGGATCACATCACCGTCGATAAAACCAATCCTGGCACGACCCTGTTCTTCAAAACGTACGCATCTCATAAATTTTAACTCCTCATCTTCCGCATCTTGCGTTCTCTAAAATATACAGGCTCCAGACCTGCCTCATCTGCTAAAATAAGCGCTTCTTTCATTCGGCGCCCTACATGCTCTTTATAATGGGCATCGCTGCCGATCACCGCATATTTACCTCCCAGCTGTGCATAACGTCTGTACACCGCCAGTAATGTAGCCATAGCTCCAACATCATCCAATCGGCGGGTATTGATCTCCAGTGGTTTTTCTTTTGCTATCAACAGCTTAAAAACCTGATCAAAAAGTTCCGGCGCTTCTCCCAGAATCAGTTCTTTATCTGCGTACGGCATATACCGGCACATATAATCAATATGGGCAAAAGCGTCAAAATTATTATGCCGCTCCAAATTAGCCAGTGTATCTATCAGAAATTCACGTACAGCTTCAACTTTTTCCAGACCTTCATAACAGCGCTCTTCATACAGATCGCGGCCATTAACGCAATGCATGGATGCCAGCACATAGTCAAAGGGATATTTCTCCGCCAAAGCTTCATCTGCAGCTGTTGTCTGCTTCTGCATTCCGATTTCGATTCCCAAAAGCACTTTATCACTGCGAAAAGGTCCAAACCGCTCAAAATATTCTTCTACATCAAACATAAATGCAGTCGGATTCGTCGGGTAATCATCGTCCCAGTGCTCAGTGATAACGATGCCAATATTCTGCTGTTTTGCCGCAGCGACGGCCTCGGCAATTTTCATATGACTGTCGCAGGAATAATCACAATGCATATGTGTGTCAAAAATCATATTCTGGCCATCCTTTCGTAGTTTATATTGTATCAAATAGGCTTGAAAAAGCAACTAGAAAAACTATTTAAAACTATTTTTCACAATATTTAACCGGTATAAAAAACTCCTTAACAGAATTTTTTCTGTTAAGGAGTTTTTATCAACGTTTTTTTAATCAGTCATTTTATCCATATTTAATGCTTTCAATGCAATCAGATTATCTTCCACATTGCCGCTGCCGGTAATCTTTACAGCAGATGGGCCGCTCCAGCTCCCGTTGCGATATTCATAATGATCGACATCTTCCTTTGGACCACTTATTAAAACCATCCAAAAGAGTCTGCAAATTAAACGTTAAAACGAAATTCGACTACGTCGCCATCCTGCATCACGTATTCCTTACCTTCAAGCCGAACCAGCCCTTTATCGCGGGCAGCCGCTTTACTCCCGCACTCAACCAGATCATTATAGGAAACGATTTCCGCACGGATAAAGCCGCGTTCGAAATCTGTATGGATCTTGCCTGCTGCCTGCGGCGCTTTAGTTCCACGTACGATCGTCCAGGCACGTACTTCTATTTCGCCGGCAGTAATATAGGTCATCAGCCCTAAAAGTTTAAATCCGGCTTTGATCAGGCGGTCAAGCCCTGCTTCTTCCAACCCGGCCATCGCCAAAAATTCCTGCGCTTCTTCATCCGGCAGTTCCGCGATCTCCGATTCCATCTTCGCCGATACGATAATCACTTCTGCGCCCTCACCGGCCGCATACTTTGCAACGGCCTGCACATGCGGATTGGCAGATGCGTCGGCAACTTCCTCTTCACTGACATTGGCTACATATAAAACAGGCTTCATAGTCAAAAGATGCAGTTCTTTCAAAAATTCCAGCTCATCTTCAGTCAGCCCCAGACGACGTGCCGGCACTGCCTCGCTGAGTCCTGCCAAGACTTTATCCAGAACAGCCTTTTCGATTGGCACCTTTTTATCACCAGTCTTTAAAAGCTTCACCAGTCTTTCCTGACGTTTTTCAACCGATTCCATATCTGCCAGGCACAGCTCTGTATTGATGATCTCAATGTCACGCAGAGGATCGATACTGCCCTCGACATGAGTGATATTGCCATCTTCAAAGCAGCGTACGACCTGCGCAACGGCATCAACCTCACGGATATGCGCCAAAAATTTGTTACCCAGGCCTTCACCTTTGGACGCGCCTTTAACAAGACCGGCTATATCTACAAAGCGCATTGCCGCAGGTACTATTTTTTTTGCTTTGACCATTTCTCCCAAAACAGACAAACGTTTATCAGGCACATCAACAACACCTACATTAGGTTCTATAGTACAAAAAGGATAGTTGGCAGCCTCTGCTCCCGCTTTGGTAATAGCATTGAACAGGGTGCTTTTGCCGACATTAGGCAAACCGACGATCCCTACTTCTAAATTGGTACTCACTCTGATCGCTCCTCATCTATTAGTAATACTTTATTTTACCTCAAAGACAGTTTTTATGCAATATCATTACTGCGGCGGAGATTGTGCCATTGCTTTTATTCGTTGTTTTCATCCATATTTATTTATATCTCTATAGTATATATTTTTGCAGTAAATTATTAAAAGCTCACTTAAAGATATTTTATTACATTATTTTATGTTATAATAATAATATATTTTAGCTTGTTTGTATAAACGAGTAAGAAAAGGAGCTGTTTATATGATGGAAACGATTCAGGAAATCCTTAATTTTTCAGTCGGCAAACTGACTGTTGGCAACATTATTTCCGCACTTGTCATTTTTCTTGTCTGCCACGCAGTCATCAAAGCATTGATGGGCCCAATAGAAAGACTGCTGGATAAACTGAACGTAGATTTGACCCTGCGCGGTTTTCTACGCACTGTTATCAGAGTAGTGCTCAATTTTGTCGCCGTATGTATCGTTGCTGAAAGTATCGGTATTCCTATTGCTTCACTGCTGGCCGTTTTAGGTATGTTAGGTTTAGCGGTTTCACTTTCTGTACAGGGTGCTTTATCCAATCTTTCCAATGGTATCATGCTGCTGATCACCAAACCATTCAAAGCAGGCGATTATATTGCCGCAGCTGGTATCGAAGGTACAGTTAAAGAAATTTCCATGCTCTGCACCAAAATCATCACTGTCGACAACAAAGATATTTTCGTACCGAACAGTGAGATCGCCGGCGGAAAAATCGTTAACTTTTCCTCGGAACCGGTACGCCGCGTCGATATTGTGATCCGCGCCGGCTATAACAACGATATTGCTACTGTAAAAAAAGCTCTGACTGAAGCAGTTGCAGCTACGAATAAGACTCTGAATGATCCTGAGCCATTTATCAGGCTTTCCGGTTATAAAGAATATGCCGTAGAATACACGATCCGTGTTTGGGCCCAGGGCTCTGATTACTGGAATGTATATTTTGACCTGCTGGAAAACATCAGTAAAGCATACGCCGCCAATGGCGTCAACGGAGCTGTTCCAGGTATGAACATCTATATGCAGGAAGACAAATAAGCTGCTACCGTAAAGATAAAGAGCATCCCTATATAGGGATGCTCTTTATCTTTATCTCCGTAAACCATTTTACTTTCTCTCAAATCTCGGCCTTGTTTCCGCTATACTCAAAGCCACTGCCAAAACACAGGGAAAAAACAATACGACCAGTAAATCCGACATTAGCCTTTCCTTGATCCTCTCTTCCAGAATTATTTATGAACAGACAGATGCTGGCAGAGTCTGTATTTACGCCAGCAGGAAAAAGTCAATACGCCAAGTACTGCCAGCAGCAGGCAAATATTAAAGGTTACAACTGTCATTTTTGTCACCTCTTTCCTTTACAGCTCTATCATACTGCCGTCGCTACCAACAGTAAATATCAGAAACAGTAAAAAGAATCTGGCTTTACGTAAAAAAATCATAAATATTACCCGGGCAATAAAAATAAGCAGCTGGAAATGTTTCCTTTACTTTACCTCCCTCTTTTGCCGAACTTATTATTTATAGTATAATTAAACTAAGAAAAGCAAAGGGGAATTTGTGATGACAACTAACTTTCCTACAGCTAAAGATTGCATTATTGAAGCCTTCCTGCAGCTTTGCCTGACTATTCCCTGTGATCAGATAACGGTTTCCCAGCTTACTAAAAAAGCGGGGTATAACCGCAGTACTTTCTACGCCCATTTTAAAAATACCGATGATTTACTACGCCATCTGGAAGCTAAGTTTTTTAATACACTTGGGATCTTCCTGCCTCTCGCACTCCGCATTATCATCACAGGCAACGCTGCTGCTGAGGAAAGACGGCTTTTCAAACTCTTTTTTCAAAACAATATCCGTGCCTTTTCTATTTTGCTGGGCAAAAATGGCGATCCGCGTTTCGCCCATAAAATAAAACGTTCCTTACGACAAGCGATCCTTCAGTATTTAAATCTTACAGAAGCTCAGCTGACACCGCAGACAGACATGCTGCTGGAATTCATTATCAGCGGACATCTGCAGGTCCTCGTCTACTGCGGCGAACGGCCCGACTCTTTATCACCGCTTGATTTTTGGCTGCGGATGAGCAATTCCATTGACAGAGAGAAGTTTTTGGCAGCAATGACGTCAAAACCCGACAAAAGTTTCTGATTTGTTTATTGCCAAACCGCTATTATCCTTCTATGATAAAAGAAAAGAGTTCTTCATGAAGCAGTGATCACTCTAAAATTTAAATGTCAAAGGAGTCTGCAATGAATAAAAAACTTTTACTGATTCTGGCTGTACTGATAGCAGCAGCAGTTTTATGGTTTACCTTAAAACCGGCCGAAAATACTGGCGCACAGCTTACCTTATACGGCAATGTCGATATCCGTCAGTTCGACCTGGGCTTTCAGGTGCCGGGACAGGTAACTAAAATGTATTTTGAAGAAGGCGACAGCATCAAGCAGGGCAGCCTGATTGCCGAAATAGACGCTGCTGATTACAAGCTGCAGGAAGCACAGGCGGAAAGCGAAGTTGCCAAAGCTTCTGCGGCAATGTTGCAGGCTAAATCCGTCTATGATAAATATGTAGCACTTTACAGCAGCGGCGCTATCTCCAAACTGGATTTTGAAACCGCCGAAAATACTTTTAATGAGCTGCGATCCGCTTATAATGCTTCTGTGACAGCAAAAGATATTTTGGCAAGACAAAGCGATTATTCCAAGCTCTATGCTCTGGAAGAAGGCGTAGTCACCGCACGTTTGGCAGAACCTGGCACGATCGTTCAAAAAGGTACCGCCATCTATACCTTATCCAAGCCCCGCCCGATCTGGGTCAGAGCTTACGTCAGCGAAACTGATCTGGGCAATATTTACGAAGATATGCCGGCTGAAATAATCACCGACAGCACCGATCCTCAAACAGGAATCAAGCGAACCTATGAAGGACATATCGGCTATATTTCACCTGTCAGTGAATTTACCCCCAAAAGTGTACAGACCACCGATCTGCGCACGGATCTTGTTTATAAGATCCGCGTTTATGTCGATAACCCGGATAAATTTCTGCGGCAGGGTATGCCTACAACCGTCACCCTCGATCTGACCGCTAACCGGGGTAAATAAAGTGGATACGGTAGTAGTCAAAAATCTCACTAAAAAATTTGGTACGACCACAGCGCTGGATGATTTAAGTCTCACTATCCCCATGGGAAAGATGACTGGTATCATAGGCGCTGATGCTTCAGGTAAAACTACGCTGCTGCGTATCATCATCGGCCTTTTGAAAGCTGATGCCGGTACTGTGGTAACACTAGGTTTGGATCCAGCTTCACAAAAAAGAACGCTGACTGCTAAAATAGGTTATATGCCGCAAAAATTCGGTTTATATGAAGACCTCACTGTCCGTGAAAATCTGGAATTTTACGCTGATCTGAAAGCTGTCGATAAAGAATTCAGCACACTTTTAGACTTTACCGGCCTGCAGCCATTCCAGGACCGTCTGGCCGGCAAGCTGTCAGGCGGCATGAAACAAAAACTGGGGCTGGCCTGCGCACTGCTTGGCGATCCTGAATTTTTGGTTTTAGATGAACCCTCCGTAGGCGTAGACCCCATTTCCCGCCGGGATCTGATGCATCTGGTCAGAACTACGATAACGCCCGCAACCACCGTAGTCTGGTCCACTGCTTATTTAGACGAAGCAAACAGCTTCGATAACACTATCGTCATGGATAAAGGCAAAGTAATTTATCATGGCTCCCCGGAAAAGCTGGCTTCCACCCCAGCCGAGTTTGAACGTGAAGTTATAAGGCTGATGGGCGGTTATGAAGAAAAAGCTTCCCAAATAGCCGCTCATTATATTTATAAGGAAACAGATATCGAATATCCCGTTGAAGCACTGGAGCTTTTAAAAATGTACGGCAGTTTTGCTGCCGTTAAAAACAATACCTTTCATATTAAAAAGGGCGAGATTTTTGGTCTGCTGGGCCCTAACGGCGCCGGCAAATCTACCTCCTTCAAAATGATGTGCGGCCTTGCCCGGCCTACTGGTGGCACCGCCAGGATCATGGGCGTAGACATCAAAAAAAATCCGACTCTGGCCAGGTCTTACCTGGGTTATATGGCTCAAAAATTTTCCTTATACGGCAATATGTCTGTTTGCGAAAACCTGAAATTTTTCGCTGGTATTTATGGCATCCCTCTCCGCGACATCAAAACACGGGTGGATGATATCGCAGCTTATTTCGGTTTGACACCTTACTTTACACAGTTGTCAGAAAATCTGCCGCTGGGTATCAAACAGCGTCTGTCACTGGCCTGCGCCCTGATTCATAATCCGCCGATCTTATTTCTTGACGAGGCTACCTCCGGCGTTGACGTGGTCACACGCAAAGAATTTTGGTGCCATTTAAAGGCGCTGGCGCAAAAAGGTGTTACTATTTTAATCACGACTCATTTTATGGACGAAGCGGAATACTGCGATAATATCAGTTTGTTTTACAAAGGAGAAACTATAGCTGTCGGCACTCCGGCAGCTTTAAAAGCACAGGCTGACGCTGTAACGATGGAAGATGCTTTTATTACTCTGATTAAACGCAAAGATGCAGAAGGCGGCTCCGTATGAGAATTTTATCTGCCTTTATCAAAAAAGAATTTTTGCAGATCATCCGCGATCCCAGCAGCATTATGATTGCCTTCATCCTGCCGACGCTGCTGTCTCTGATTTATATGTACGGTATCAACATGGATTCGGTAAATATCCGGCTTGGACTGAAGCTTGACGATGCCAATCCTCAGGTCATGACGCTGGCAAAATCCTTCAGCAACAACAACTATATCAGAACTCATATCTACGATGATAAAGATGCCATGTACAATGACATCGTCAATTCCAAACTGCAGGGCGCTGTGATTATTCCCGGCGATTTTACTGCCAGCCTCCATAGCAGACGTACAGCACAAGTACTGGTCATCACCGACGGTAGCGAAACCAATACCGCCAACTATGTACAAAGCTATGCCAGCGGTATCATTTATCAGTGGCTGGAAACGATGCATTACAGCAAACAGCAGGTCAATCTGATCAACCCGCAACTCAGAATCTGGTACAATGCGGAACTTGACAGCCATTACTTCATCCTTCCCGGTTCTCTGGCAGTGACACTGAGTCTGGTCGGTATTCTTTTGACTGCCCTCGTAGTAGCCCGAGAATGGGAACGCGGCACAATGGAAGCATTGTTAAGCACACGCCTGACCCGGCTGCAATTTGTCCTGGGTAAATATTTTGCCTACTATGTTCTGGGCATGTGCTCGCTGTGCTTCAATATCTTTTTATGCGTAACTGCTTTTGCTATCCCTTTCCGCGGTTCCCATCTCATGATTTTCCTGGTTGGGAGCTTATTTCTGCTGACCTGTATGGGTATCGGCCTGCTGGTATCAACAATTTTTAAAAACCAGTTTTTAGCCAGCCAGGTCTCTTTACTGATGGGATTTTTGCCGGCGCTGCTGCTGTCAGGGCTGATGTTCCCAATTTCCTCCATGCCGGCCTTTTTCCGTTATCTGACAGCTGTACTGCCCCAACGCTACTTCGTTTCTTTTATCGAAAGCGAATTTCTGGCAGGGACTATCGGACATATAGTTTTTATCAACACGGCATATCTGAGCTGTCTGTGTCTGGTGCTGTCATTTTTAGTATATAAAAATACATGGGCGAGGTTAGAAAAATGATAGCACGCTTACTGACTTTAATAATCAAAGAATTTAAAGCGATCTGGAAAGACCCGCGCAGTAGAGTCATTGTAACGGTAATGCCTTTGATGCAGCTGATCATTTTTGCCAACGCCGTTACCATGGAAGTAAAAAATATTGATATGCTGGTACTGGATAACAGCCGCAGTTATTATTCGCGTGAACTGATCAGTCATTTTAAAAATTCTCCCTGGTTCAATTCTGTAGAAGTCATCGATAACCCGCAGCAGCTCAAAGACGGCATTGACACACAACAGGCCAGTATTGCCCTGGAAATACCGCCTGATTTCGTGACAGCCATCAAAAACAAAACCGGCGCTTCCCTGCAGCTGATCACAGATGGCCGCCAAACTAATTCTGCCGCCATTATCGGCAATTATGCCACGCAGATCATTCAAAACTATACGCACGACCTGACCGGCAATACTGCTGGAGTAGAGATCGTCACCAGAAACTGGTTCAATGTCAATCTGGATTACAGATACTATTCACTTGTTTCGCTGATAGCGCTGATTTCTATGGTCATAGCGCTTTTATTGACAGCTCTTTCAGTTGCACGTGAAAAAGAAGTCGGCACCTTCGAACAGCTTATCGTCAGCCCTTTGTCCTCTGCTGAAATATTGATCGGCAAGGCAGTACCGGCTCAGCTTTTGGCCTGGGTCATGACAATGTTCATGCTGGCTATCTCCGTACATTTTTTTGATTTCCCTTTAGTTGGTTCGCTTTTCCTTTTTCTGACAGCAGATTTTGTCGCACTTTTAGCGCTGGTCGGCGTAGGGCTTTTTATTTCCTCACTCTGCAAAACGCAGCAGCAGGCTATTTTAGGAGTTTTTGCTTTTCAGATGCCGGCTGTATTATTATCCGGCTTCGTTTCTCCTATCGACAATATGCCTGTTATCTTGCAGTACCTTACCTATCTTAATCCGCTGCGGTTCTTTTTAGTCATTGCTAAAGGCGTTTTAATGAAGAATATGGATACCTTTTATGTTCTGCTCAACCTCATACCATTGACTTTGATTGCCATACTGACATTGAGTATCGCCGGCTGGACATTTAAAAGCCGACTGGAATAACAGGATGCTGCTTGCCGTTATCAGACATAAAGCCTCTGTTTCTAATGAAACAGAGGCTTTATGTCTGATATTTACTGTTTTAAATAACTGCTGATTTCAACCAGGTTACCATCCGGATCACGTATATACAAACTCTGCATCATCCCCAAGGCGCCGTTACGTACTACGATGCCTTCCTCGATTTCAATGCCGTGCTCCTCTAGCTGCCGCTTTACTTCAAGCAGTTCCACCTCTGTCAGCAGACAGAAATCTAAACAGCCTGCTGTAATATGCTTCGCCGCCGGTAAAAATTCTGCAGGACGACGATGGATATTTATTTTCTGTACCCCGAAACGCAGCGCGTAATGCCCTTCTCTGCACAGCAGCTCCATTCCCAGCACATCACGATAAAACCACACACAGCGGTCAAAATCCCTTGTTGTTAACACCAGATGGTCTAAAGCTTTGATCTTCAGCATTATATTTTCGATCCCTTCTTAAACAAAAGGCTCCGCCATGGCGGAGCCTTTTGTTTACTCTTACTGCCGTTCAGACGCAGTCACGACTGCTTTCACGGCCTTAATAAATTTAGGGCGGGCAATCATCACAAAATGACCGCACCCCTTGCATTTTAAACCAAAATCCATTCCTGTACGGGTGATTTCCCATTCAAATGACCCGCAGGGATGAGCTTTTTTCATCCGCACTACATCGCCGACATTGAACTTGATGTCCAACATAGCTTATTCTACACCCTTCACCGTACTGATATCCGTTACATCATAACCGGCTTCACGGATCTGCTCAATAATATCCATACCGTGCTGCGAAAGGTCAGCGCGAATAGTCAGCTCCGTAGTATTGGCATCATTACGCTTGGTTACAACAGAAATAATATTGATGCCCTGATCGCGGAACATACCACCGATATCGGCAATAACACCTACCTTATCAGTAACATCGATCGTGATCCGAGTGCAGCTTTTAGCGATGCCCATGATGGTAACGAAAGCACGGAAAATATCGCTGTCCGTAATAATGCCGCACAGCCTGTTATCTTCATTCACAACAGGCAGAGCGTTGATCTTATGTTTATACAATATATAGGCTACATCCTCAATTGCACTGTTATCACGCACAGTAATCACATCGCGGGTCATTACGTCGCGTACCTTCAGGCGTGACAGCAGATAATTAGCTTCATAACGTGATAAAGTACTGGCATCAGAAGGTGAAGTGCGCCCAACGTCGCCATCAGTGATAATGCCCATCACTCTTTTGATATCATCTACAACCGGAATACGGCGAAAAGCACTGCTCTTCATCAGTTCCCGGGCTTCCAGCATGCTTTTGTCTTCTGAAATCGTTAATACGTTAGGTGTCATAAAGTCTTTAACTAGCATTGTAAACACGCTCCTTTTCCGGCATCAGCCGCCCAAATAAGCCTTACGCACAGCTTCACTGCTGGCTAATTCCTGTGCTGTACCTGCCAAAGCGATGCGGCCGGTTTCCAATACATAAGCTTTATCGGCAATTGATAAAGCCATATTGGCATTTTGTTCTACCAAAAGCACCGTTGTACCGCTCTCGTTTATTTCTTTTATTATATTAAAAATTTCTTTAACAAGCAATGGTGCCAGACCCATTGAGGGTTCATCCAGCAGCAAAAGTCTCGGCCTGCTCATCAAAGCCCGTCCCATAGCCAACATTTGCTGCTCACCGCCGGAAAGCGTTCCTGAAATCTGGTCCTTACGTTCCAGCAGTCTAGGGAATTTTTTAAAAACGTCTTCCAGATCGCGGACAATACCATCCTTATCATTACGCAGGTATGCACCCAGTTCCAGGTTTTCCATGACCGACATATTTGCAAAAACATGCCTTCCTTCCGGAACCTGACATAGGCCCATACCCACAATTTTATGTGCCGGTACGCCGACGATATTTTTATCTTCAAACAAGATCGTGCCGTTTTTCGGTTTCATCAGCCCGGAAATAGTCCTCAGCGTTGTGCTTTTGCCGGCGCCGTTAGACCCTACCAGAGTTACGATCTCACCTTTCGGTACCTCGATACTGATGCCCTTGATAGCGTGGATAGCACCATAATATACATCGATATTGTCTACCTTTAACATCAGGACACCTCCTCGCCCAAGTATGCTTCGATAACGCGTTTATTATTTTTGATTTCATCAGGCGTGCCGCTGGCAATACAAAAACCATATTCCAGAACATATATCCGCTCGCAGACCCCCATAACCAAACCCATATCATGTTCGATCAGCAAAATCGACAAGCTGAATTTATCTCTGATCCAGCGGATCATTTCCATCAGCTCTTTAGTTTCCTGTGGATTCATACCTGCAGCCGGTTCGTCCAAAAGCAGCAGCTTCGGTTCCGTGGCCAGTGCGCGGGCAATCTCCAGCCGTCTCTGTTCACCATAGGGAAGATTTTTTGCTGTTTCATAAGCTTTATCTTCCAGCTTAAAGATTTTTAAAAGCTCCAGGGCTTTTTTGGTAATTTCATCCTCTTCGCTGAAATAACGGCCAACCCGGGCAATCGCCTCGCCTAAAGTATATTTGACATGCATATTATAAGCAATTTTGACATTGTCAATAACCGAAAGCTCGGAAAAAAGTCTGATATTCTGGAAAGTACGCGCCATTCCCAGCTGCGTTACCTGATACGATTTTTTACCGCTGGTTCGCGTACCGTTGAACATTATCTCGCCTTCAGTAGGTGTATAAACACCGGTAATCATATTAAAAGCCGTAGTTTTTCCGGCTCCGTTGGGACCGATCAGCCCAATCAGCTCACCTGCTTTGATTTCCATGGAAAAGTTGGAGACAGCACGCAAGCCGCCGAAAACCATCGAAATATCATTTACTTTCAGCAGTGCTTCCATCTTTGCCACCTCCTAAATGAAACATTTTCAAGCTGAGCTCCTTATTACCGAACAGTCCCTGCGGACGGCGCAGCATCAGTACGATCAGAGTAATCGAGTAAATTATCATCCGCCATTCAGGATATTCTGCCAGATAAGCAGAAATAAAAGTCAGCAGCACAGCGCCGGTAATAGCGCCTGTCATCGAGCCCAGGCCGCCTAAAACGACCATGGTCAGAATATCGAAAGAACGCATGAAAGTAAAGGATGCCGGATGTGCAATATAAAAGTAATGCGAGAACAATACGCCTGCAGTGCCGGCAAAAGCAGCCCCCAGCGTAAACGCCATAACTTTGTATTTCGTAGTGTCGATACCCATAGTATCAGCAGCGATCTCATTCTCGCGAATTGCCAGACAACAGCGTCCTGGCGCTGAATTCTTGAAATTTTTAATAAAGAAAATGATGAAGATCATAATCCAGAAAACCCAGGGGAAATTGGTCAAACGGGGTATGCCCATCAGTCCGGAAGCACCGCCCACATAATCGATATTCAGGATACAGATACGAATGATCTCACCTAAACCAAGTGTCGCAATCGCCAGATAATCGCCATTCAGACGTAATGTCGGCAGACCAATCAAAAATCCCAAAAAACCGGCAGCAACTGTGCCCGCTATCAATGCCAGCTCATATGAAAAACCAAGCTTGACCGTAACGATAGCGCCGGTATAAGCACCAACCGCCAAAAAGCCCGCATGTCCGATAGAAAACTGGCCTGTGTAACCATTGATCAGGTTCAAGCTGACTGAAAGAATAATATTAATACAAATCAGAACGATATTCAGTTCCCAGAAAGGGCCGATGACCTCTGACATCATCAATCCCTGCATAACAGCAAAAAGTACAGCGCAGGCTACCAATGTCAGCAAATCTTTTTTTCTCAATGCATTCATAGCTCTCACCTACACTTTCTCACGTACATTTTTGCCCAATATACCGGCAGGTTTATAGAGCAAAATAAGGATCAGGATAGCAAATGCCGCAGCATCGCGGAAGGTTGAAGAAAAGAAACCGCTGACCATCGCCTCGACAACGCCCAGGATAATCCCTCCCAGCATAGCGCCGGGAATAATGCCAATACCGCCGAGAACTGCGGCAACGAAAGCCTTGATGCCAGGCACCATGCCCATCAGCGGATCGATAGAGTTATAATAGATACCTACCAAAACACCGCCGGCTGCTGCCAAAGCAGAACCTAAAGCAAAAGTCATGGAAATAACACGGTCAATATTAATACCCATCAAACGGGCGGCATCAGCATCAAAAGATACTGCACGCATCGCTTTGCCCGCTTTGGTGTTTTGTACAATGTAAGTCAGTACGGCCATCAAAATCAGCGCACTGATCAGGATAACGATCTGCTGGCTGTTTACTACCAACGGTCCAAAATGATAAATAGTCGCTTCAAACACAGCCGGGAACGTACGCGGCTGCGGCGTTACAATAAGGATCATACTGTATTCCAGAAAGAAAGATACACCGATTGCCGTAATTAAGATTGCGATTCTTGGAGCATTACGCATCGGCCTATAAGCCACGCGTTCAATAATAATACCGGCTAATGCGGCACAGGCCATAGAAAAGAGTATAGCCGGAATAAAAGAAAAGCCAAACATTGTAGTTGCTATAAAGCCGAAATACGCGCCCAACATGTAAATATCGCCATGAGCGAAGTTGATAAGCTTGATGATACCATAGATCATCGTGTATCCCAATGCTACCAGCGCATAAATACTGCCCAACGAAATGCCGTTAATAAGCTGTTGGACAAATTGCTGCATAAAGGAACCCATGTCCATAATTCCCGTCCTCCTGATCTCGTGGATTAAACGCAATGAGGCTGTGGTAATACCACAGCCCGCACCATTGCAAAAATTAATTGTGGATTTTTATCAAGGATTGATTTTTGTCCTGAAGGTTTGAGCGCCGTCTTTATGTTCGATAATTACAGCACTTTTAACCGGATTATGCTGCGCGTCAAAGGTTACGGTACCTGATACGCCCTGAAAACCGTTGATCTTGGCCATAGACTGAGCGATTTTCACAGGATCGGTATCGCCTGCGTTTTTGATTGCCTCGGCAACCAGCAAAGCAGAGTCATAAGCAAGCGCTGCAAAAACGTCTGGTTTTACTTTATAAGCCTTTTCATACTCGCTGACAAACGCTTTATTCAAAGCAGAATCGTCATCAGGAGAATAAAGGCTTGAGAAATAAGTATTATTGAGTGCCGCCTTACCTGCTATTTCAGGCAGTTTAGCGCTGTCCCAGCCATCGCCGCCGGCCATGGGGATCTCGATACCCATCTCACGGCCCTGCTTAACGATCATACCAACTTCCTGGTAATAGCCGGGAACATACAGAATATCCGGAGCCGCAGCTTTGATTTTAGTCAAAGTAGCTTTAAAATCGGTATCCTTTTGCAGATAGGATTCTTCAGCCACAACAGTGCCGCCGTTCTTGATAAAGTTCTCTTTAAAGAACGCCGCCAGACCTTTGGCATAGTCAGAAGAATTATCGATAAGGATCGCTGCTTTTGTTGCCTGTAAATCATTTTTAGCAAAGTTTGCCATAACAGTACCCTGGAACGGATCAATGAAGCAGGCGCGGAAATTATATTCTTTTGTTTTTCCTGTCGCCGGATCAACTGTAACGTTAGGGTTGGTAGCCATAGGAGCAATATCCAGCACTTTACTGCCGTTATTGATCGCGCCTGCGGCTATCGTAGCCGAGGAAAGGTTTGGGCCGATAACGGCAACAACCTTGTCCTGAGAGACCAGCTTCTGCATGGCATTGGTAGCTTCTGCTGCTTCGGACTTGTTATCCGCCACAACAAGCTCCAGTTTTTTGCCATTAATGCCACCTTTGTCATTAATGTTTTTGAAAGCCAGCTCAATAGCATTTTTCGAAGAAATACCAAAACTGGCACTGCCGCCGGTCATCTCAAGATTACCGCCGACCTTGATGGTATCGCCGCCGGCCGGTTTTTTATCGCCGCCGCAGCCGCTGAGCATAGCTGCTAAAGCTACGCTTGCTACCATTACTGAGAATACCTTGGTAACTTTTTTCATTGTTTTTCCCCCTCTGATGAAAACTGCAAAATATATTTAATCTGGCGCGTTTAAAACACGCCGGACTAAAAAACATCTAAAAAACAATGGGTCTACCTGGGTTCTATATTATATATTCTTTTGCAAACAGTTTTTTTATCTGAATTACAGCGTGATTTTTTCTTTGAAGGTCTGAACGCCGTCTTTTAATTCAATAATAATAGCGCTGGTGATCGGGTTATGATCTGCGTCATAAGTCAATTTACCACTGGCAACAGACAAGTCTTTAGTCGCAGCAATAGCCGCAGCCAATTTAGTACCGTCAGCAGTTCCTGCACGTTTAATAGCGTCAGCTAAAATCAGACCGGCATTATAACCCTGCATACAGAAAACATCAGGCTCTTTATTATACATAGCTTTATAACCGGCGATGAATTTTTGTACAGCAGGCTCTTTATCCTGTGCAGAATAAGCGCTGGAGAAATAGGTATTGTTCAAAGCTTCAGGACCTCCAATTTCAACAAGCTTCGGACTATCCCAGCCATCGCATCCTAAAAGCGGAACATTCAACCCCAATTCACGGGTTTGTTTAATGATTTTAGCAACTTCTTCATAATAACCGGGAATATAGATTGCTTCCGGATTAGTGGATTTGATTTTCGTCAGGGCAGATTTAAAATCAAGGTCTTTTGCAAGAAAAGCTTCTTTAGCGACGATCTTGCCGCCTTTTTCTTCCATAGTTTTAGTAAATACTTCAGCTAAACCTTTAGAATAATCACTGGAAGCATCATATAAAATCGCTACATTTTTTACTTTCAGGTTTTTATCAGCAAATTCTGCCATAACACGTCCCTGGAAGGGATCGATGAAGCAGGAACGGAACACAAATTCTTTTACTTTGCCATTTTCGACGGTAATGTTCGGTGCCGTTGCACAAGGTGCGATCAAAGGTACTTTATTAGCAGTAGTGATAGGTGTGGAAGCAGCTACACAACCGCTGGTTGCCGGTCCGACAACAGCTATTACCTTATCCTGAGTGACGAGTTTGGTAACCGAGTTACCTGCTTCAGAAGGTTCCGACTTGTTATCGCTTTCCACGATACGCAATTTTTTACCATCAATACCGCCGGCTTTATTTACTTCATCAAAAGCCATTTTTAAGCCTGAAAGAGTAGACTTGCCGTAATTGGCGACATTACCGGTCAGCTCAAAGCTTGCACCTACTACGATTTCGTTGCTGTTTGCAGCCTCTTTCTTTTTGTCTCCGCCGCCGCAGCCTGCTGTCAGCGAAGCAAATACCATCGCTGCCAAAGCAGCACTGGCAACTTTTTTCCAGGTTTTCATTTGTTCTTTCCCCTTTTCCTATAATAGTATAAATTGGTTACTTCTATGCAGCAGCCGACGCTGTTCCCCTCTTAACAGTATTTTCCTGGCAAAGCTACGTTTGTAACTATCTGCTCACAATTATAAATAATTTTTCACACTTTTGTCAACTCTTTTTTTGTAAATCCATACAAAAAACAAATAATTTACCTTACGATTTTGTATTTTTTGGACTTTTTTTATTTTAATCCGTATCCAAGATACTTTTTTCCATTCAACATAGACTGTATACAAAATTCATGGAAATGGCTTGGCAGCTTTTCTTGATATGATGTATAATATCCTTGTATGTTAATCGATTACAGATAGGAGCTCCTATGCATTATATACCCTTACTTTTTTTATGTGCGAAAGTTTTTTCCTTCATATATCACCGGGAGCTGGCTTTATTCCTGCATAACTTCCGGGCCATAGTCGAAGCGCGCAGAAGTACCAAAAAGGTACATGTTGTTTTTATTGATAAAACCACTATTTTTTTTCTGATTTATTTTCTCATTGATATTCTTTTCTTATTCTACTGTATCTGGCTCATTACCGGTGACAGCTGGGAACCCGGATGTATGCTGTTATTTCTTTCTGCTTTGGAGTCTTATGGTGTCCAGGGACGTATTGCCGGTGCCTATGAAGTAAGTCCACAGGGATTTATTTATGCTAAAATCTGGTTTAAGTACCTGATGAGCGCGCAAATAATGTTCATCCTTCTGCAGCTGTTCCACGGCAATATGTAGTGCGTAGAACTGCTCATCTTTTTCTACAAAAATAAGAATTACCAATATATACATGTAAACATTATAAAAGCGATTTCTAAATTATTAGGAATCGCTTTTTTATTTCCTCCAAATAAATAACAGCTATTATAACCTCTTTTTAGTTTTGCGGTCTTGTGGGGGGGGGCAAATGTGCTAAAATATTTGTTCGGAGGCGATTTTATTGCATATAATGATAAAAAACAAATTATTACTTATGAAAAATATTTTCACCAAACAATTTAGGCACTTTTTTCTTATTTTATTTGCAGTCCTGCTAATCCTACAGCTGCTTGACAGCGGAACTTTTATTATTACCAAAACAAAGCAGCTGTTATTCACCGTATTTATTACGAGCTGCCTTACATCAATATTCTCCTATTCCAGAATTTATTTTTACAATTATTTATTAGCTCTGCTGCCGCTTTTATCACTGCTATTTTGTAAAACCGCAGCCGGCGAAGTTATAACTTCCGTCAATATAGCTTATTATTCTATATTTTCACTTTCATTTACCAATATCATTTTTTTTCTGTATTATTACAGTACCGCATATAAAACTCTACGACTTCTTTCTCCAGTAGTACTGTTACTCCAAATCTGTACGTTTCTTCTTTCAACAGCAGTTTGGGGTTATTATACTTCCAGCCAATGTTTCCCCACTGCCACAACAATTCTTGCACTATTACAAACCAATGTTTCTGAAAGTTTTGAATATCTGCAAACAAACTTTACTGGGCAGACTTTATTATTATTTCTTTTTCTTGTTCTTGTCTATCTGGTGTTCTCTCTGCTTTTACACTTGCGTCTTAAAAGCTGCCGCATAAATAATATGCCTCCAGTAGCGATTGCTGTATTTGTGCTTCTTAACCTGCTGACAGTATATAAAAGTTCTATGACCCATGATAATTTTTTTACCAATACATTATGGGAGACAAGAAATGCTTTGGCCCAATATGATAATTTTTCTGCCCAAAAAAACGCCCGTCAAAAAATACTTGGGTCTTTAAAATCCCTTCCCAAAAACGCTGCAGGTGTCTACGTTCTGGTTATAGGCGAATCGCAAAATAAAGGCCACATGTCTGCTTACGGTTATCACCGGCCTACGACACCATGGCTTCAATCAATCAAAAAGCAGCATGGCTTTCTGCTTTTTGATAACGCCTATTCCTGTCACAGTCATACTGTTCCCGTTCTGACTTATGCTCTAACAGCTAAAAATCAGTATAATACTCTGCCGCTGGAACAGGCAGCATCTATTATAGAAATTGCTCAGGCAGCAGACTTTCATACTGTATGGATAAGCAATCAGGTAAAATACGGCGCTTGGGATACTCCGGTTTCCGTAATTGCTGACCAGTCACAAACACAATACTGGTTAAACGGACATCTGGGAGAAACTACTCAAACTACTCATTTCGACTTGAGTCTGGTAGATGTTTTAAAAAAACTGCCGGTATTCGACAAAGCCCTGATAGTTGTGCATCTGATGGGTAATCATGGTTCTTACGAAGAACGTTATCCGCATGCGTTTAATCGCTGGACGGGAAAATCTCATATTGATAAGTATGATAACAGTATTCTTTACAACGATTTTGTCATGAAGCAGCTTTTTAGTGCGGTAAAAGATCTGCCAAACTTTCAGGGGCTGATTTATTTTTCAGATCATGCCGATGATGTTGATGCAGGTCTTGGTCACGACGCTTCCAGATTTACTTTCGATATGGCACGCATTCCATTGTATATGTATTTCTCTGATAACTATATTCAAAAATACCCGCATACTATGGCTATTTTAAAGAAGCATACGTCAGCCTATTTTACTAATGACCTTATTTTTGATACGCTTATCAATATCATGCAGATTCCTTTTCCTGTTTTGGAAGAAACAAACTCGCTGGCAGATAAAAATTATAAAAACACAAGCACAAATTTAAAAACTTTATATGGCAAAAAAAGTCTTAGTGAAGATCCATTTGCTGATTAAGGTCAACACAGAAAAAACGCCCACAGATCGTTTGTGAGCGTTTTTCCTTTATGATACAGTCCATTCTATTCGTTTTTGATTTCGCCAGCCTTATAGGCCGTTTAAAACGATGCTTTTTTTGTCTGTTTTATCACTTTTGCTGCAATACTTCCTGTTCTTCTTTGGAAAGTACATACTGGGATTTTCCAGCTATGACCGGTTTGGCATAACAGCGATTTTCTTCTCTGCCATAAATGCTTGAAAGCACCACACCATTATTTTCTTCATCAACCAGAGCTACAGAATAACTTAAATCACTTCCTGTATTATCAAAAGCATTATATCTTAACACGCGTAAATTCTGCACACAACTTTTTAACCGCAGCCGCAGATCATCACGGCTCTTTTCCAAAGCTGTTATTTTGGCTTCCGCACTGCGCACATCTTCCAGCGTCTGAGTAAGTACTTCGTCCAAATCCATAGTTGTGCCTTTAGTAAAATAATCATACTTCCACTGTAATTTTCTCAGCTTACTATTCATATTTACCAGCATCACCAGCAAAAATACTATCAAGACCAGTAGTACCGCTATTATAAACAGCAGATTATTGCCCAAAATTTGATTGATCTGTTCCATTGTTCTTCCTTCTCCCTTTATAAAAGACCTGAAACTGCAACGATGATCCCGGCCCAAAGCACTGCCGGCAGCAGATTAGAAATACGAATCTGCACCACTTTCAGCATATTGACACCGATCGCCATAATCAGCATACCGCCCGTAGCAGTTACTTCATTTAAAATACTGGTAGTTAAGACCGGTTCCAGTACCCCGGCCAGCAAAGTCAAAGTACCCTGATATAACAGTACGCTTACTGCTGACAAAGCGACGCCGATACCAAGATTGGCCGTCAGTATAATCGCAATAATACCATCCAAAGTCGATTTAGCGAATAAGATCGTTGTATCACCTTTTAATCCATCCTGCAAACTGCCGATAATGGCCATTGCGCCTACACAATAAATCAGGCTGGCAGCAACAAAACCTTCGCCAATAACTTTAGCCGCTCCGGCATCATGTCCGCCAATCAGCTTACTGCCGATCCAGTCTCCAAATCTTTGCAGCTTCGTATCGATATCGATACCTTCGCCAACGATAGCACCTAAAACAATACTGAAAATAACAACCATGATATTTTCACTTTTAAAAGCCATCTGTACACCTATAACAATGATACACAGTGCCACACCCTGCATGATGCTTTCCTGCCATTTTTCCGGCAGTCCGCGGCGCAGCAATAATCCTGCGCCCGCTCCGGCTAAAATCGCTCCGGAGTTAACCAGCGTTCCCAAACCGACCATAATTCCCCTCCCGGTAAGCGCTGCTCGTGCCAGATCCCTTGCACTTACTTCATTCTTTCACCAATGCAGCAACACTTTATTTTAAACAGACAGCCAGGGCTTCTTCCTTTTTAATGTCTGCTGCGCCGGTCTGTTCAGCAAATCATATATCCGCTCCAGATCCTCAGGTGAATAATATTCTATCTCTATTTTGCCTTTTTTTTCATCCTTGGGCACAACTTTGACCTTTGTTCCTAATAATTCTACCAACCTGTTTTGAAAATCGCTGGTAAAAACGTCTCCTGCCGCGGCTGCCTTTCCTTTTTTATTGTTTGATTTTTCTTCAGCAACAATTACCGCTTCTTCGGTAACCCTGAATCTGCGCCCAGCTTTCAGCTCTTTGACAACGTCTTCCACTGTACGTGAGCTCCAGCCTTTTTCAATAATAGCCGCAGCAACTTCAAGCTGCTGTTTTTCATTATCCAAAGAAAGCAGCGGTTTTACCTGCCCCATCGTCAATGTTTCACGTGAAACATATTCTCTGATCTGCTGCGGCAAATTCAACAGCCGCAGCAGATTAGCGACAGCAGTACGGCTGCGGCCAACTTTTTTCGCAGCATCTTCCTGTGTCAGCTTGCATTCGGTCATCAGCCGTTTGATACCTTCTGCTTCTTCAAGCGGATTAAGATCATGACGCTGAATATTTTCTACCAACGCAATTTCCATCATCGTTGCATCATCATAATCACGAATAATAACCGGAACAGTTTTCAGCTTGGCTTCCTTGGAAGCACGCCAGCGACGCTCTCCGGCAACGATCTCATATTTACGTCCGTGTTTACGTACTACCAACGGCTGAATTACTCCATGCAGCTTGATAGATTCAACTAATTCTGCCAGTTTCGCTGCATCAAAAACCTGCCGCGGCTGATGTGGATTAGGAACAATATCTTTCAGAAGCAGCTCCTTCTTTTCTTCGTCACTACGTACCGGTTCTACCGCTGTATTGACCGGATCGGCTGCATCACCAAAAATTGCACCCAAACCTTTGCCTAAACCTTTTTTATTCATCACCGATTACCTCCCGTGCCAGTTCCTGGTAAACCATCGCACCCTTGGATTTGGGGTCATAGACAATGACCGGCTGTCCATGGCTGGGAGCTTCACTCAAGCGTACGTTGCGCGGGATAATAGTATTGTACATTTTCGTTTCAAAATATTTTTTTACTTCATCGACAACGTCGGCCGATAAATTGGTCCGCGCGTCATACATCGTCATCACTACGCCCTCAAGCTTTAAAGCCGGATTAAGATTTCTCTGCACTAATTTTATCGTATTCATCAGCTGACTGACACCTTCCAGGGCGTAAAATTCGCACTGAATAGGGATCAGCACCGAACTGGCAGCCGTCAGTGCGTTGATAGTCAGCAGTCCTAAAGACGGAGGGCAGTCGATCAGCACATAATCATAGTCGTGCTTAACACGTTCCAATGAGCTTTTCAGGCGGCCTTCTCTGTTCATCAGACTTACCAGTTCGATCTCGGCTCCTGCCAGCTGGATCGTCGCCGGCAGTACGTCCAAATTATCATAGGAACTATGGATGATCAATTCTTTCATCGGCACATCATCGATCAACGTATCATAAATACACTTTTTGATATCGCGCTTATCAAACCCCAACCCGCTGGTAGAATTACCCTGCGGATCAGAATCTATCAATAATACTTTGCGTCCCTTCTGTGCCAGACACGCCGCCAAATTGACAGTAGTCGTAGTTTTACCGACGCCGCCTTTCTGATTGGCAATAGCGATAACCTTAACCAAAATCTTCACCTCACCCTTAATATCTTCAAAATAAATTATTTGAATTTCATCTGTTTCCCATTTTATCACAAATTAAGTGTTTCACCTATAGCAAAAACTAAAATTCACTTACTTTCTTTCAAATCATCGTCTTTTACGCAGCTTCTTCCAGGCAATGTTTCACGTGAAACATTGCTGCAACATTCTTTGCAGCCAAAACTTCCTCCAGCTTTGCTTCTATTACCATTGCTTTGAGTTTTTATCAACATAACCCACAGTTTTATCCACATATTTAATGAAATTTGCTTTTACTAAAACTTCATCAAAATCTGTTTTTTATTTTACAGGCTTTTTTCCATTAAAATATGCGGACAAAATTCATCCAAATATGCCTCACCAATTTCCCGGTAGCCTAAAGTCTGGTAAAAGCCGCTGGCACGACATTGAGCGGACAAACTGATCCGCTTACCGCCAACTCTGCGTGCTTCCTGTTCCAGTGCCAGCATGATCTGTGCCCCTAAATTTCTGCCACGGAACTCCGGCAAAACAGCCACCCTACCAATAATAAAATCCCCCGACCGCTCTCCCGGAAGTAACCTTCCTGTCGCCACAGCACACCCTTCCATAAATAGTACTGCATGCGGAACCATTTCGTCATATTCATCAAATTCATTTTTAAAACCTTGTTCTTCCATAAAAACTTTTTCTCTGATAGTTTTTGCTTCTGTACACAAAAAATTATAAATTTTTACCATTTGTCTGCTCCCTTCAAAAAAAGTGTCCAAATCTACACCTTTCAAAAACAAGGCGTGACTTAGAACACCCAATCATTTTCTTCATCCGCTGATAAAGAATTTACATCCTGTATTTATAATTGCCGTAATATAACCTGAGTATACTGCTATTTCAGACCTGCATTCTGTCGCTGCTGTAATAATTGTTCTTGATAAACAGCTATTTTAGCCTGCAGATTTTCACTGTACTGTTGCCATTTATGTACTTCTTCAGCTACATAAACCTGATGTTTCAGCAAAAGCTCCAACCGCTCGGCAATAGTACCGTCCCCATTATAACGCAGCTGTGCATATCTCTTTATATCACGCAGCAGCATCCCTGTCGCTTTTAATTTACACAAAAACTGTACCCATTCCCTATCTTCGGCCAGATAATTGCGACAGCCATTTTGACCACGTTTAACAAACAACAGGCCCTTTTTTTCATAATATCTCAAAGTATAAGCACTGATCCCAGTTAATTCCGCAAATGCACCGATTTTCATTTTTTATCCTTAATCCTTGACTTAGAGTATAGTCTAAAATTTATACTTTCATTGTAATCATTTTGGAGGTGAATGTAAATGTCTGATAATTATTTTAAAACAGGTTTAGAAAATTTAAAGAAAATCGATGGGACTGCAGGCAGTAACGTCATCGAAAATCTCAGTGATATTGCTCCTGATTTGGCCCGCTATATCATTGAATTTGCTTTTGGCCAGATTTACGAACGTCCCGGGCTCAGTCTGCAGGAACGAGAACTGCTGACGCTGTCCAGCCTTTTGACTGCAGGCGGCTGCGAAGCCCAGCTGCAGGTACATATCAACGCAGCATTACATGTTGGCATAAAAGAAGAAAAAATTATCGAAGCATTTCTGCACTGCATACCTTATACGGGTTTCCCTAAAGTCCTCAATGCTGTTGCCGTAGCCGGACAGATATTCTCTGGCAAATAAATTTGCAGTAATCGACTGTACTGCTTATACTTAAAGTATCATTAATATTTTAAGGAGCAATTATATGCAATTACAGATTCTACCACAAACCTTTGCTGTGTGCCAGATTCAGGATACTTCTCAAATAAACTGGCAGATGCCGCTGTTTTTTTTTAGTAAAACTGCTGAAGAATTGTCCCTGGTCTGCCCTGAAACCGACCTTCCTGCAGCAGTTCTGCAATGTGAACGAGGCTGGCGGGCTTTAAAGATCTGCGGCGTACTTGATTTTGCTTTAGTCGGTATCCTCGCTAAAATTTCCAGTCTGCTGGCAAATGCCGGTATCAGTATTTTTGCCGTTTCAACCTATAATACTGACTATATCCTTATCAAAGAATCCCATCTGCAAAAGGCTGCTGCTGCATTAAGAACCAACGGCTATCAGATAACAGCATAAAAGCAAAAAGCGATGTTTCAAATGAAACATCGCTTTTTATTATATGTACAGCTTATCATTACAACTATAGATCTCATAACACAGCTTACTTTTTAAGCCTACGATCGTTCTTCAAAAAACGTTCTAAATACACCATATCTTTAAGCTGTATGCCATTTTCAAAAATCGGCTGAGGATAATTATCTGTAAAAAAATTTTTTATCACATGGCTTCTTGTAAAACCACAGGCTTGATAAAAATTCAGCGTTTCAAAAACATCACCTGTTCCGACCAGCATTCTTGTTCCCAAGCGGCTATACAAGCGGCACATTTCTGTCATTAAACAACGTCCATAACCACGACGTTGTTCCTGCGGCCATACCGCCAGGTTTTTAACTTCAAACACATCCTCTTTTTCCTGGGTAACGACCACTGTCGCCTTCAGATCTCCCTTATATAAAGCAAACAGATCTCCTCTCTTCAGATAACGATCCAGCATTTTCTCATCTTCGTCCCCCAGCAGTAATAATTGTAAAAAATCTTTTTTTGCTTCCAGTTCCAGCATTATTACAGTTCCGTTCGATGCTGTCTTCAGCCATTTATCACGATCCAGCGTATAAAGAAAATGCGGCATTTCCTGACCTCGGTAAATTTTCACAAAATTACACATTGCCTTCATACCAAGTCCTTCTGCAATGTGCTGCGAAGCAAAATTATTCGTCCTGACCTGCGCCGTAAGCGTTTGCAGCTGCAGTTTACGAAAAGCATATTGACACAAAGCCGCAGTTCCTTCTCCTGCATAGCCTTGTCCCCAATATTTTTTGTTCAGAATATAGCCTATTCCAATATATTGCTTACCTTCTGCCACTTCTTTCAGTATCCCCATCACCCCAATAAGACTGCCATCATTTTTTTTACGAACTGCCCAGTAGCTGTAACCATCACTGCTATAACGACGAAGATTTTCATTCAGCCAGGCCTGTGATTCTATTTTAGTAAAGCCATGTTCCCAGGCATACATGATCTCAGGATCACCAAGCAATATTTCCAGCTCTGGCAAATCAGCCTGGGTCAATTGAAAAAATTCCAGCCGTTCAGTTATTAAAAACGGCAGTATACATTTATCTCTCACCTGCCAACCACTCCATTTCTATTATTTCCCATTGTTCTCCTAAAAATTCGACATTGTACAGCGGAAAAATCACCTTCACACCATCAACAGCTTTAAAGCCTCCACGCTTGTAGCAGTTTACCGCCTGTAAATTATTGGTGAATACTCCTAAAGTTAAACGCTGCATGCCCAAAATCTCCTGTACGTACTTTTTTATCAGACGCAATAAAGCCTGTCCGCAACCATTACCTCTATATTGTGGTGCCAAAAGAACAAATCCTAAATGAATGCTCCGCTGCAGGTAATCCGCACGTCTCAATAGTATATGTCCTGCCGGCGACCCATTTTCTGCCAGGACTGTCATAGGCCATGCTGTCTGCTCATCAGCCATCACTTCCGCATAGGCAATTATCTGATCTGCCGTTAATGGATATGTAAATTTTCCCGCACTCCAAAAATAAAATTCCCGTTCATCAATAATCCATGAAGGCATACAGGCAGCATCACTGTTTTTAAAAGGACGTAATTTAAACATTTTCCACCTTCATCTTTCAGTTTTTATGTTCGTACTTATTATTTATTCGGCTTGCGTTTAAGATATAATAACTTTTTCAGATCGGCTTCAATCTGCCAACAAAGTTTCTGATAAATTTCAAATATCGGCATCCCTAATAAAGCGCTTAACTCTTTCTGCGACAATGCCTTTTCCAGCATAAATTCTCTCCTATAAACAGCAGCCTTTATTTTAATTCTTTGGCCATAGTTATTGTTCTGGCAGCAAAACCATAATGTTCATAAAACCGCTCCGCTTCAGTATTTCCACAAACAACTTTCAGTTCCAGCAGCTTCAAAGGCAGACGCTCAAGGCGTTCAAGCATCCATTGCATCAGCATCTTTCCCGCCCCCTGCCCACGCAGCTCCTGCCTGATATAAAGATAGTCAATACTGCCGCAGACATCAGTATGCGAAAAAACACAGAAACCTTTCCACGCATGATCAACAGCCAGAACTGCTGCGACAGTTTTGCCTGCGCTGATTCCCCGCTGCAGAGTCCTGATCTTTTCATCTGCACAAACCAGCGGATACAGCCCCCGGAAATTTAAAGCTGTCTGATTATGGTAATCTGCCAGCTCCAATAGTAAAGGTTTCAACGCACCAACTGTTTCCACCGTCAGCATTTCTATTTTTAACATCATCTATCCACCTTCCAGCTTTATCTCACACAGGCACGCACAAATTTTTCCGGCACATTCATTCTTACAGCAGCAGCTTCTATCGTCATGCCGCTATCAAGAAACCTTCTGCAGACAGACTTCATATTTTCACCCACCTCCAAGATATGAAAATCCGGGTCATAAAAGCGAATTACTCTTTGCCCCCAGCTATATTGCTGAACTGGATGTACATAAAAGATCCCTTTTATTGCTGCCAGCTTTTTTAAAAAATCATCGAATTTATCTTCTTCAAAATAAAGTTCAGCAGCATTGCCGCCAAAACTGATACTTTGAAGATCCTTACTGATAAATTCACACCAGCTTTCTTGAGTCTGTAACGCTACTCCGCCTGTTAAAGTAACATTCGCACCCAGATCCATAGTAACTCTCAGTCCTAAAACTTCTTTATAAAATTTTACTGACCTTTCCATATTTTTTACAACCAGAAGTGCTGCCTGAAATTTCATTATGATCTACCTGCCTTCTTTATATTTTTAACCATCTTTCTCAGATATATATCTGAGATGCAAAACAGGAAACGGGTTGCCTTGTCCATCCAACTCAGACCGCAAATATTTTTTAAAACCTTGTTTCTGATAAAAACAATAGGCCTGCGGATTTTGTTCATTAACGTCGACTTCCGTCACTCCAAGCCCGCTGACAGCATGGCGCAGCAGCTTCGAACCAAATCCCTGCCCACGTTCACTGCTTGCGACAAATAACATTTCCAGCTTTATTCCGTCAATGCCCATGAAACCCTTATAACAGCTATCTCCAGCCTTAATAGCCCATAATTCAGGAATAGATTCCAAATTCTGGTATACCAACGGCCGCAGCGCTTTAATATCGCTCTCCCTCAAAAAATCATGTGTATGACGCACCGAATCTTCCCAAATAAGCATTAATGTTTCCAGCAAATTTCGTTCTCGTCTTACAATTTTTATTATTTCCATCTTTCTTTCCTTCACTATTTCCAAATATGAGTAAAAAGAGGATGTTTCACGTGAAACATCCTCTTCATAATGCTTCTGCACTTATAAACATTTAACTGCGGCGCACCATCTCAGAGGTTATTTCCTTCAATGTAAACGCACCGCACATCGCCATAGTATCTTTCAGTTCAGCAGCCAGTTTTTCGATATATACTTTGACACCCTCTTTCCCTCCGCCAAAAACAGCAGTAACAAAAGGACGGGCAATAACAACAGCATCAGCTCCCAAGGCCAGCGCTTTAAAAATATCAACACCACTGCGAATGCCGCCGTCAACAATAATACGCATCTTCCCGCCTACTGCCGCCGCTATCTCCGGCAATACTTCTGCCGTTGCGGCACACTGATCCAGGACACGTCCGCCGTGGTTAGAAACAATGATCGCCTGCGCTCCCGCCTGCTGCGCTTTTAACGCTGCTTTCGCCGTCATAATACCTTTTACAATAAATGGTACACCTGCCTGCTGCGCAATTTCTGCCAGTTCAGAAACGGATTTGCTGCCGGCCGGCGGCATCATATTCTGTAAAAACGGTAATCCAGCAGCATCAATATCCATAGCTACGACAAAAGCGCCAGACTCCTTTACCAGGGCCAGCTTTTCTTTAATCGTTTCCAGATTCCATGGTTTGACAGTAGGTATACCCTGCCCGTCAACAGCTTTGATAGCCTGCGTCGCCGCTGCCATGACACTGCTGTCCAGACCGTCGCCTGTAAAAGCGGCAATACCATTTTCCGCACAGGCTGAAACCAGGACTTCATTATAAGTAACGTCACTATAAGCGTTACTGTAATGCATTGCTATTGCTCCTACAGGACCGGCAAAAAAAGGATAGCTGAAGTGCTTGCCAAACAGCTCCAAACCTGTATCTATCTGTTTTTTCTCACAAATAGTATCCATATTGACACGGATCTCCTGCCATTTCTGATAATTGCGGATAGCAGTATCTCCTATACCTTTCGCCCCTGGTCCTGGCATCGTATTTCTGCAGGCTACACCATTGCATATGGGACAAGCCTTACATTTAGTACCGATTTTTGTCCGCGCCGTTTCTAAAACCTCATTATAATCCATGGAATTGACCCTCCCTTATTCTCCTGTCACCTTGTTTCTATTTTACTACATTAGCTGGATTTGTACAGAACTATTCTTAAAAATACATAGAGAAAAGCAGTGATCTTTACAGACCACTGCTTCAGTAGGCTTAAAACAAACGCGGCTCTTTTGGTTTTTTAGTATTACGGATTCTTAAAGTCACCAGCACGTCACCGCCGTCAACATCCTGCTCCATTGATACGGGAATGCCAACATCTTTTATCGTAGAAACTATTTGCTTGATGCTGTTAAGATAGATACGCACATCATTAACGATCACCAGACGCTTTTTCTTCGGAGTAACTTCGCCTTCATCTGTATCCAAATATTTTTTTACATATTCTTCTGTCTGACGTACACTGAAATTATTCTTTACAATCGTTTCTACAATCTGCAGCTGTTCTGCCTCTGTCGGCAGCTTAAGCAAAACTCTGGCATGCCTTTCTGTTAAGGCATTTTTGCGCAGAGACTCGCGTACAGGCTGCGGCAAACGCAATAAACGCAGCTTATTGGCAATAGTCGATTGTTTTTTACCAACCCGAGCCGCCATAGAATCCTGCGTCAGATGGAATTCGTTCATCAGCATTTCGTAGCCTTCGGCTTCTTCCAAATAATGCAGATCCTCCCGCTGCAGATTTTCGATCAAAGCTATCTCTGCAATCTGCTGTTGAGTATAATCACTGATAATAACAGGAATTTCACTCAAAGCTGCCATTTTGGAAGCACGCAGACGCCTCTCGCCGGCGATAAGCAGATAATTACCGCTGCCATCTTCCATGGGTGCTACCAAAAGCGGCTGCAAAACACCATATTGGGCAATAGATGCCGCCAGATCCTGTAAACCATCTTCATCAAATGTTTTACGCGGCTGGTAAGGATTCGGTATAACTTTAGCTAAAGGCACCCGTACTACCTCGATTGCTTTACTGCTATGCTTGGTACCCATTTCCGCACGTCCTGCTTCTAAAACAGAAAATCCATCATCAACTGTCATAAACTTAACCTCCACTATTTATTCCAGGGGTTGTTTGTCCGGCAAACCAGCTTTACGCGGATATGCCTTGGGAGTAGTTTTTATTTTGGCTATTTTCACAATAGCACGACCATCATTCAACCCAGGAAGCTTTACGGCGTCGGCACTTACCAGGCGCCCGCCCAAAATTTGCAGCGCTTTATCAGCAGCAGCTATCTCTTCCTGATATTTGCTGCCTTTTAGTGCAATAAAGCTGCCGTCTGTTTTTACTAACGGCAGGCAATATTCTGCCAAAACACTCAGTCTGGCAACTGCTCTTGCCGTCACCAGATCATACTTTTCACGATGCCTGGGATCTCTGCCGGCATCCTCGGCCCGTAAATGCACACAGCGAATACCTTTTAGTCCTAATTCAATAATAACCGTTTCCAAAAATTTCAGCCGTTTAGCCAAGGAATCAATCAAAGTTACTTTTAAAGAAGGGCAGTATATTTTCAGGGGGATACCAGGAAATCCTGCCCCTGTACCAACATCAGCTAAAGTTTTTTCACCAAACAGCTTCTCATCAAATGCCAGCAGAGAATCAATCATATGTTTAACGGCTACTTCTTCAGGCTCGGTTATCGCCGTCAGATTCATCACTTTATTCGTCTCCACAAGCAGTTCATAATAAGCACTGAATTGTTCCAGCTGCTGTGCTGTAAAGCTCAGTCCCGCTTCTTTCCCTTTCAACTGCATTATTTCAGCAAACGTCATGATTCATATTCCTTCCTGCGCATTACTTCCAACGCTATCATCAACACGCTGACGTCAGCCGGAGAAACGCCGGAAATGCGTGAAGCCTGACCGATTGAAGCAGGCTTCACTTTCGCCAGCTTCTCTGCTGCTTCGGAAGACAGCTCTTTGATACTCAAATAATCGATATCAGCCGGTATTTTTTTATTTTCCAGCTTCAATGCTTTTTCCACTTCCTGTTTTTGCTTATTGATGTAACCTTCATACTTGGCAAAAATCTCTACCTGCTCGGCAACTACTTCCGGCAGCTCCGGCACTTCAAAAGCCTGCTGTAATTTTTCATAAGTCATTTCACTGCGGCGCAGCAGATCCAGCAGTGACATCCCCGAACGAATCGGCACTGTTCCCAGTTCTGCCAACTTGGCAAGCACTTCCGCATTAGGAGGTAAATGTGTACTGCTCAAATTCTGCAATGTCCGTTCCAGCAAACTGCGTTTTGCAGTAAAAGCTTCGTAACGAACATCGTTTACCAGACCAACAGCTCTGCCTTTTTCCGTTAACCGAAGGTCAGCATTATCCTGACGCAGCAGCAGCCGGTATTCAGCACGCGAAGTCATCATGCGGTAAGGCTCATTCGTTCCTTTTGTAACCAGATCATCAATCAAAACACCTAAATAGCCTTCGCTGCGGCTTAAAATAAGTGGCTCTTTACTCCTTATTTTCTGCATGGCATTAACGCCAGCAAGAAGCCCCTGCGCGGCGGCTTCTTCATACCCACTGGTACCGTTCGCCTGACCGGCAGAAAAAAGTCCGCTGATAGCTTTATGTTCTAACGTCCGCTGCAATTGCAGCGGATCAAGACAATCATAATCAATAGCATAACCGGCGCGCATCATCCGGCAATTTTCCAAACCGGGTATAGTCTGCATAAACTGCAGCTGAACATGTGCGGGCAAAGATGATGACATTCCCTGCACATACATTTCATTTGTACGTAACCCTTCCGGTTCCACAAATAACTGATGCCGTTCCTTATCGGCAAAACGTACGATTTTAGCTTCAATAGAAGGACAATAGCGTGGACCGACGCCTTCGATCATACCATTGAACATACCTGACAAATGCAGATTATCACGAATTATCTTATGAGTATCAGCATTGGTATAAGTCAGCCAGCAGGGAATCTGCTTTCTCTCCGTAATCGTACTCATAAAAGAAAAATTACGTACCTGTTCATCGCCATATTGAGCTTCCATTCTGCTGTAATCCAGGCTGCGGGCATCGATTCTCGCCGGCGTACCCGTTTTAAAACGCATCAGCTCTACTCCATTCTCTAATAAAGAAGACGACAGTTTATTGGCTGAGCGCAATCCGTTAGGTCCTGATTCATAATTTACCTGACCATAAACAATACGCCCGCGCAGATAAGTGCCGGTAGCTAAAATGACGCACTTCGCTTCAAAAACTTCGCCCGTTTCAGCCTCTACACCAACTACAGCTCCATTTTCAACTAATAATCTGTCGATCATCAATTGTTTAACATCCAGATTTTCCTGGTTTTCCACAACCTGCTTCATCAAAGTATGATAAAAAGGCTTATCAGCCTGAGCTCTTAACGCATGGACAGCATAACCTTTACCTGTATTTAAAAGCCGCATCTGAATACAGGCTTCATCAGCAGTTAGACCCATCTGACCGCCTAAAGCATCAATCTCACGCACTAAATGACCCTTAGCCGGTCCGCCGACAGAAGGGTTACAGGGCATCAAAGCAATATTATCCAAAGACAAAGTAGCAAGAAGAGTCCTGCCGCCAAGGCGTGCAGCCGCCAGGGCCGCTTCTACTCCGGCATGACCTGCACCGATAACGACGACATCATAATTATCAGTAATATACATTTTGTCACCTACAACCTAAACTCTTATTTCCCAACACAGAATTTTGAAAAAATCTCATTGATGATTTCATCCTGAAGAGTATCACCTGTAATCAAACCCATAGCATCGATCGCTTTATGCAGATCAATGACCAGACAATCATATGGCAGCATCGATGCCGCTGCTCTGATTGCTTCTTCTACACTTAACAAAGCTTCACGCAGCAGATTCTCATGACGTGTATTTTGTACATAAGCACCACCAGATATAGCATGCTCTGAACCATAAACATAACTTTGCAGCCAGGCAGTAAACTGTTCCAGCCCACCGCCGGTTTTTGCAGATAAAAGCAGTACTCTATCTTTACCAAAGCGTTTCTGTAAAGCTGTTAAATCATTTACCTGCGGTCGATCACCTTTATTTACTATTATAACACAGGGCTTACCTGCAACTGCATTTAAAATTTCTTCATCTTCTTCGTTTAAAGGCTGAGATCCATCCAAAACTACTACAGCCAATTCTGCTTTGTCAAGACGTTCCTTACTCCTGGCAACCCCTATCTTCTCAACATAATCTTCTGTCTGCCTGATGCCGGCAGTATCAACTAATACCAATGGCACACTGCCAAGCAATAACTGTTCTTCAATTACATCGCGCGTAGTTCCGGCATATTCTGAAACAATAGCCCTTTCTTCACTGAGCAGAGCATTTAAAAGACTTGATTTGCCTACGTTAGGACGACCGACAATTACTGTCTGCAGACCTTCGCGTAATATTTTACCGGTATGAGCATGTTTAAGCAGATATTCCAGTTCCTGTTTGACCCTTTCCATACCTTCACTGACAGTATTAAAAGTTATTTCCTCAATATCTTCTTCCGGATAATCAATAACTGCTTCCAGATTTACTACAATATCTAATAAATTACGGCGCAGACCTTTGATTTTTTTAGACAGCTGGCCGTCCTGTTGACGTACTGCCATTTTTAAAGAAGCTTCACTGCGTGATTTAATAATATCCATAACTGCTTCCGCCTGGATCAGATCTATACGTCCGTTTAAAAAAGCTCTCTTTGTAAACTCGCCCGGTTCAGCCGGACGAGCGCCCATTTTATAGGTTAGACCCAGGATAGTTTTTAACGATTGTAAACCGCCATGACTTTGTATTTCCACTACATCTTCTGCAGTATAGGAATGTGGTCCCTGCATATAAACAGCAAGCACCTCGTCTATTTTACTATTTTCTTCATCAACTACATGACCATAAACAAGCAGATGCGGTGTATGTTCGGTCAATTTTTTACCCGAAGCTGATCGAAACAGCTTATCACCTATCGCAGCAGCCTCAGTACCACTGATGCGTATTATTCCTACCGCGCCTTCACCTAAAGCCGTAATAACGGCGCTGATTGTTTCGTTAGTTTCAGAAACTATATGTTTCTTTGCCATAATTATTCTCCAATAGAGAAACCCAGTAAAATAAATTACTGGGTCTCAGACACAAATTATTTTTTTAATTCGATTACTACCTTACGATAAGGTTCTTCACCTTCGCTTAAAGTAGTAATGCGGCGATCATTCTGTAACGCCATATGAATAATCTTTCTTTCATGAGGGTTCATCGGTTCAAGAACTACTCTTTCACCGTTACGTTTAACTTTATCAGCCAGACGTACAGCCAAACGGCTCAATGTTTCTATTCTCCGCTCACGGTAATCTTCAACATCGATAATAATACGAATTCTTTCACTGGAATTTTTATTAGCCACGAGATTAGTCAGATATTGCAGAGCATCCAAAGTCTGTCCGTGTTTGCCGATCAGTATCCCCATATCTGGACCATGCAATTTTAAAGTAACAGTACTATCAGCTTTATTAACAAATTTTTCCATAACCACTTCAATTTTCATGGAATGGAATATTTTCTGTAAAAATTCCTTACCGGCCTGGACTGCTTCTTCATCAACTACAAATTCTTTTTTTACTGCTGCTTCTGTATCTGTGTCTACAGCAGTATTTTTATATTCTTCTTTACCGGCCTGAACGTCAGCTTTAATATTATCTAAAGCTTCTTCAACAACATCGCCGATTTTAGCAGCAGCATCTTTTAAAGTAACACGAATTTTAGCTTTTTTAGAAAATAAACCAAATAAACCGTTTTTCGCTTCTTCAATAACTTCGATATTTACTTTATCCCGAGTAGTTTTTAACTCATTCAAAGCCTGTTCTAAAGCTTCATCAACATTTTTTCCTGTTTTTTCTAGGAAACCCATCTTTTTCGCCTCCTGTAGCAATTATTTTACAGTAGCCTTATTCATCAGTGCCTGCTGACCGATCTGCATCAGATTCATAACAACCCAGTAAAGCACCAGACCCGCTGGGAAGCTAAAACTGATATAGCCGATAAAAAGCGGCATAAAATACAGCATCATTTTATTTTGTGCTGAAGAAGTATCCGGCATAGTCTGTTTTGACTGCACAAAAGTAGTCAAAGCAGATAAAACCGGCAGTATATACATCGGATCCGGATTAGAGATACTTTGAATCCATAAAAAATTAGCCGGTCCAACATAATGAAAATCACGAATACCATAGAAAATACCGATCATAATCGGCATTTGTACTAATAACGGCAAACAGCCAGCTAAAGGGTTGACATTTTCCTGTTTATAAAGGTTAGCCAGTTCCATATTCAAACGTTGTTTATCGTTCTTGTATTTTTCCTGGATAGCTTTCATTTTAGGTTGCATAGCCATCATTGCTTTTGTTGACTCGATTTGTTTTTTTGTTAAAGGATACAACAGTATCTTAACAATAATCGTCATAATGATAATTGCCAGGCCATAATTAGGTAAACCCACAGTAGCAGTCATATTATAAAGTACTGTAATAACCTGCTGAACAATATTACTGAGAAAGTCCAAGATATCACTCCTTAGAGGTTAGTGTATATATTTACTACTTTAATTTGCATTATCAAGTTGTTAACTAACAGGGTCATAACCGCCCGGATGAAAAGGATGACATTTTGCGATCCTTTTAACTGCCAGCCATCCGCCCTTTAAAGCGCCTTTTTTTCGGATAGCTTCAATGGCGTACTGAGAGCATGTAGGATAAAACCTGCATGTAGGCGGAAATAACGGTGAAATAAATAACTGATAAAAACGGATACAAACAATCATCAATGTTTTCACAGAAATTCACCTTACTTCAATAAAGCGGCTCTTTTAGCTAAACGCATAAACACTCGATCATAAGTTTTTAAATCTGCAGCAGCCAGTTTTTTACGGGCTACCCAAATAAGCTGTATATTCGTCAGCAATTCCGATTTATGATGACGAAATACTTCTCTCATCATTCTTTTGACACGATTACGTACTACGGCGTTACCAATTTTTTTACCGACAGCAAAACCAATCTTAGGACCTTCTGCGTCTAAAGGTAAAACATAAAGTACAGATAAACTGTCAACGACAGAACGTCCGGTAGTATACACCAATTGAAAACCGGCTTTAGACTTGATTCGATTTTTTTTTGGAAAAGTGAACTTTTTTCTTGGTTCCAAATTCTTGCACCTGCCCGCATGGAAAAAATAGGCCACTCTCGCGGCCTATTTTTATGATATTATGCAGACAATTTCTTTCTGCCTCTAGCACGTCTTCTTTTGAGAACTTGACGACCGCCCAAAGTTTTCATTCTTTCTCTAAAACCATGGGTTCTTTTTCTTCTAAGGTTGTTAGGTTGAAAAGTACGTTTCATGAAATCTTACCTCCTTACCACTCACTAGTTTTATCAAATTCTATATTGATTTGAATTGATAGCTACAGAAATTATATTAGAAACGACTTAAAGTGTCAAGAATAAAGCAGTTAGTTAAAGAAATTTTTATTATTTTCTATCCTTCAAAATTTTCTTCTCAATTAAAAATTGCTAATAACTCTTAATTTTGATAGAATATAGTGATAGTAATAATAGTCTTACTATGTCATTTTTTATATTTTACAGCGACAGAAAACCGACTGTAGGATTTTTTATAAGCCTTGCTATTATTTTTTGTCTCAAATCATTATTTCAACGCCTTACAAGCCGTTTATGAGTAGCCACAGGAAGGATGTATTTTATGAGCTCGTACGATTTAGCAGAGGTTTGGGTAAAATTCCTGGAAAAATTCCATGAATCTACCAGTGAAAATGTCTATAATGCCTGGATCAAACCTCTGATTCCCTTAGAAATAACAGATACCTACTTAAAAGTAGGCGCCAAAAATAATTTTACAAAAAAATGGCTTGAAGAAACGTATACTACAGTCATTGAAGGTATGCTTGCCAGTATTACCGGCACAAACCTGCAGTTTAAAATTGAAAACCTTGATTTGAAAACTGAAGAACTCCCTATAAATTCAGCAGAAACTACTCCATTACAAACTGAAAACAGGTCTCCGCTCGCTGAGCCAGTTCTGCCGCCTGTAAAAAACAGTTTTACCCAGCAAGATCTTTTTGAAGATGATATCCAAAGCAACCTTAACCCCAAATATATCTTTGAAACTTTCGTTATCGGCAATTCCAACAGGTTTGCTTATGCAGCAGCTCAAGCTGTAGCTTCAAATCCTGCTAAAGCCTATAATCCACTTTTTATTTATGGCGGTGTCGGTCTCGGCAAAACACACTTGATGCATGCAATTGGCAATCAGATAAAAATGAATGATTCCAAAATGAAAATTTTATACATCTCAAGTGAAAAATTTACCAATGAAATAATTAATTCTATTCAAAATAAAAATACAGATGCTTTCAGAAAAAAATATCGTAATATCGACTGCTTAATTATCGACGATATTCAATTTTTAAAAAATAAAGAAATGACACAGGAAGAATTCTTTCATACTTTTAACACCTTATACGAAGCAAACAAACAGATTATCATATCCAGCGACCGTCTTCCACGTGAAATCGAAACGCTGGAAGACCGACTGCGTTCACGTTTTGAATCAGGTCTTCTCGCAGATATTCAATCTCCAGATCTGGAAACAAGAATCGCTATTTTAAGAAAAAAAGCAGAATCAGAAAACATCTCTATTCCTCATGATGTTATTTCTCTTGTTGCATCCAGCATTGACACTAATATACGTGAAATAGAAGGCGCTTATACAAAAATAGTAGCCTATGCTTCATTGATGGGAAGTCCGATAACTATAGATCTGGCAAAAAAAATACTTGACGCTATGGGAACCAGTACTAAAAATAAACAAATTACTTTTGATGATATCATTCAGGTTACATCTGATTATTTCAAAATCAAAAAAGAAGAATTTTTTACAAAAAAACGCACTCAGAATATTGCTTATCCAAGACAGATAGCAATGTATCTGTGCCGTGAAATGGCTGATTTTTCTTATCCCCGAATTGGTGAGTTTTTTGGAGGACGCGATCACACTACTGTTATCCATGCATATGAAAAAATCGTAAAAAAGATCAAAGAAGATCCTAATTGTGAAAAAACTATTACTTATCTTGTAGATAAATTAAAACAATAACTTTCAAAATTCTACCATTATACAATACTTATCTACAGTTTCTGTGGATAAGTTGCGTTATTTCTGTGGATAAACAGTTAATAAAAAGCATCACACAAAAAACTGTTGATAATGTTAATAAATTTTCCCAATTATCCACACTTATATCAACAAGTTTCATAAAAGCTTTTATCAGTGTTTTTAGGCTGTTTCCACATATTCACACTCCCTACTACGACGTCTACTAAGATTTTAAATTAATATAGCAATAATAAAAAAGATGGAGGTCTGTATAACATGATTTTTACCTGTAAAACAACTAACCTTAACAAAGCAATCCAAACAGTTCAAAGAGCTATTTCTTCCAAACCTAGTACTCCTATCTTTTCCGGAATCCATTTAATTGCAGATAATAACATTTTAGAGATCCAGGCAATGGATCTGAATATGGCTATAGCTTGCAGCATAGAAGCGGAAATACAGGAAAAAGGAGAAATAGTTGTTTCAGCAAAGCATTTTTCAGAGTTGATGCGTAAGCTTCCTGGTAAAAATGTTACCATCGTAAAAAATAAAGAAGAAAAAACTATCAATGTTCAATCCGATAAATCTGATTTTCAACTCTTACTGATGAATGAAGATGATTATCCAAAATTTCCAGAATTTAATGCTGATAAACAAATAGTTTTAGAAGACGAAAAAATCAAGGAACTTATTAAAAAAACTATTTTTGCCTGTTCTACAGACGAAGCAAGACCTTTGTTCACAGGTATTTTAGTGGAACTCCAGGATGGGAAGATAACTTTTGTAGGTACTAATACTCACCGTTTATCAATCAAAACTATGGAACAGGAAAGCAGCGAAGCTATGTCAATGATTATTCCTTCCAGAGTTTTAAGTGAAATTGCTCGTAATTTAACAAGTGAGTTACCTCAGGAAGTAAAACTTTCTTTATTAAATAATCAAATCATGGTACAGATCGATAAAGTGGTAATTGTTTCCCGCTTAATCGAAGGAAAATTCCCTGATTATCGTAGAGTTATTCCTCCTGCTTTTAACATTAAAACTTTATTCAATGTCAAAGAGTTAGCCGGAGCTGTAGAACGCGTTGCTTTATTTTCCAGCGATGGCGATTACAGTATTATCAAAGTAAGTGTCGGTAATAATGAAATCGTTGTAAGCTCCAGCAGTCCAGACGTTGGCAAAGGGCGTGAAGTAATCGAATGTCAGACCCAGGGCGAAGCGATCAATGTAGCTTTTAATTCTAAATATATCATTGATATTTTAAAAAATCTTACTGATGAACAGGCTACGATGGAGTTAAATACTTCTCTGAGTCCTGTCTGTATTAAACCGATTGCTGAAAGTAATTATATTTATATCGTTACTCCTGTCAGAGTCGTATTTTAAGTGAGAAGGTAAAAAATGGAAAAAATAACTGTTGGTATCACTACTGAATTTATTACGATCTCCAATCTTTTGAAATATTCAGGAGTTTTAGAGACCGGAGGACAGGCGCATGAGGCTATTGAAGCAGGAGTAGTTATGTTGAATGGTGTTAGAGTTACGGAAAAACGCAAGAAAGTTTTTCCGCAGGATACTGTTGTTTTAGATCAGCAAGTAGAAATAAAAGTTATAACGGAATAATTTATGAAAGTAAAAAAAATCTATGCAGTTAACTTTAGAAATTATAAAGAGTGCTGTTTGGAAATTACTTCAATGGTCAATATCTTTTATGGGCAAAATGCTCAGGGAAAAACAAATCTCTTAGAAGCGATGTTTTATGCTGCCTTTGGAATGTCACATCGTACTGCCCAGGAAGATGATATGCAGCGTCTGGATACAAATCAGTTGGCTGTTGGTATTAATTTTGAAGATTTACATGGGATAAATGATGTTAAAATAAAAAGACAGCAGCTCGATGGTAAGAATAAAAAAGAATTGTTTTTGAACGATGTAAAGGTTCGGACCAAGGAACATTACGGAACTTTAAATATGGTGATGTTTTCACCTGAGGATCTGCAGCTTATCAAAGGTGAGCCTGCTTTACGCAGACGTTTTTTTGATATGCAGATCTCACAGACCGATAAAGCTTATTATGATCTGTTGATAAAATATAATCGTATTTTACAGCAGCGCAACAGGCTTCTTAAAGATATCCGTGATAATGATGCCGGTATTGAGCTTTTAGTGACCTGGGATCAGGAATTTGTCCTGACTGCGGCCAGAATAGCTTTAAAAAGGCTGGCTGCTTTGCAGAAATTAAAAAATATAGCTAGAGATATTTATGCTGCTTTAACTGGTGAATTGGAAACATTGACTGTTTTCTATGAACTTAAAGCTAATAATGGCGAGCTTCTTTACCCTGATGAAGCTATCTGTTGGGAAGATTTCTATCGCAGTAAGCTATCTGAGCGGCGGCAGATCGATATTTTAAGGGGCAGTACGGGCATAGGACCTCATCGTGATGATCTGCTCTTTAAAGTAAATGACAGAATTTTGAAAGCTTTTGGTTCACAGGGGCAGCAGCGTAGTGCTGCTTTAGCCTTAAAACTGGCACAGCTTGAATATGTCCGCCAGGAAATAGATGAGTTTCCTGTATTACTGTTGGATGATGTAATGAGTGAACTTGATGATCAAAGACGTTGTCAGTTATTAAAATTTATTGATGGTAAAGTTCAAACTTTTATTACGGTAAACGATAAAGCTTTGATTCCTGATTTGAGCGGAAATGCGTATTTCAGGATTATTGAAGGCAGAATCGCAGAGGGATAAAAATGGAAGGTATAGAAAGAGTCCTTTTAAAAATGCTTCCTAATCAGGAAGGTCGTAATAAATATTTTATTTTTTCTATGCAGAGTAAATGGGAACAGATCTGCGGTGCGAACGTAGCTAAGCATTCCAAACCAGTACGTTTGGAACGTAAGATTTTATATATAAATACAGATAGCTCTGTTTGGGCTAATCATCTTTTGATGATGAAACAGCAGTTTATTAATAATATCAATCGTGTTATGACTAATGACCCTGTCAAGGATATAAAATTTTTCACAGGCTCTATTGAAAATTTTTTGCAGCTTCCGAAAGAAGAACAGGAAGTAAAATTAAATTTTAAACCTTTGACTGAATCAGAGAAAATTTTTATTAGACAGGCACTGGTAAATATTAATAATCAGGAATTGCAGAAAAAGCTTGCTCATTTCAGGAAAGTTTGTCTGCAAAGAAAAAAAGCATTACTTATCGAAAACAATGATATGAAATGTAAATACTGTGGTGCTGCGTTAATTGAAAAAAATGATCTTTGCCGCGTCTGCCAGCGTTATGAAAAAGAGAAATTGAGAACAGAAATAGTATCTATTTTGACATCTGAACCTTGGCTGAATTACAATGACTGTCAAAAATATGTCAAATGTGATAAAATGTTATTCGATAGTGTAAAAAATTCTTTGAAACAGTATTATTATGCCAAGGTTTATAATAATCAGTCTGATATCAGAGAAGAAATGACGGCTGTGATGTTAAAAACAGGGATGCAGCCTGATAAAATCAGTGAACAGCTTGCACAAAATATTATTAAAGGATTGCGGAGGAAATATTAATATGCATCTGCATCTTGGTGCCGACTGTATGATAAAAAATACGGATATTATAGCTATTTTTAATATTCGTGATCAACAGTCGGAAATTTATGATAATTATATTTCTGTGAATAAGGATAAATATAAAATTATTGATTTATCGGAAAATGGTGAGTGTTCAAGCTGTATTTTAACAACTGATACTTTGTATTTATCGGGAATTTCCGCTCTGACTTTAAAACGAAGGGCTGAAGAAGATTTTGGCAGTGATGCCATTTATAAAAGTTTTTGATCGTTGAAGGAAAGTATTAAATATACTTGAATTATAGGAATGTGGAGGTTACTATGTCTAATTTGGAAGAAGCAACTGAGGTTAAGGGACAATATGGTGCCGGACAGATTCAGGTCCTGGAAGGTCTGGAAGCTGTACGTAAAAGACCAAGTATGTATATTGGCAGTATTTCTGCCCGTGGTTTGCATCATTTGGTGTATGAAACAGTTGATAATAGTATAGACGAAGCCTTAGCAGGTTATTGCGATGCTATTGATGTGACTATCCATAGCGATAATAGCATTACTGTACGTGATAATGGTCGTGGTATTCCTGTAGAAATGCATAAAGTTGGCAAGCCTGCTGTAGAAGTAGTTATGACTATCCTGCATGCCGGCGGCAAGTTTGGTGATGGAGGCTACAAGGTTTCCGGAGGTCTGCATGGCGTAGGTGTATCCTGTGTTAATGCGCTTAGCGAGCATATGGAGGTTGAGGTACGTCGTAGCGGTAAAATTTATGGAATTGAGTTTTCCCGTGGTAAAACAGTTGTGCCGCTTTATGAAAAGGGTACTACTGAAGAAACAGGTACTACTGTACATTTTAAACCTGATCCGACGATTTTTACGGAACTTATCTACAGTTATGAAACCCTGCGTTTAAGAATACGTGAACTGGCTTTTTTAAATAAAGGCATCCGTATTAATCTCAATGATGAACGTACTGGAAAACAGGAAAGCTTTCATTACGAAGGCGGTATCATTGAATTTGTAAAGTATGTAAATGAAAATAAGGATAAGCTCCATGATGATCCTATCTACATCGAAGGTATCAAAGATACTAATATTGTTGAAGTAGCTCTGCAGTACTGCGATACTTATACTGAAAATCTATTTACTTTTGTAAATAATATCAATACTGAAGAAGGCGGCACACATTTAAGCGGTTTTAAACAGGCAATGACGCGTACTATCAATGATTATGCCCGTAAAATCGGTGCTTTGAAAGACGGAGAAGAAAACCTCAGCGGTGATGATGTCCGTGAAGGTATGACTGCAGTTATCAGTATTAAGATTCAGGAGCCTCAGTTTGAAGGTCAGACTAAAACTAAGCTTGGAAACAGTGAAATTCGTCCGATCGTTGATAATCTAGTCAGCGAAGGTTTAGGAGAATTTTTTGAAGAAAATCCTGTTATTGCCAAGAGGATTGTAGAAAAATCAATTCTTTCCGCCAGGGCACGTATGGCAGCACGTAAAGCACGTGAATTAACAAGGCGTAAAAGCGCTTTGGAAATCAGCAGCCTGCCTGGTAAATTAGCCGATTGCCAGAGTAAGGATGCTTCAGAAACAGAGATTTATCTTGTCGAAGGTGATTCTGCAGGCGGCAGTGCCAAACAGGGACGTGATCGTCGTTTTCAGGCTATTCTGCCTTTGCGCGGCAAGATTTTGAATGTTGAAAAAGCAAGATTAGATAAAATTTTAAGCAGTGACGAAATCAGAAATATGATTACTGCCTTTGGCTGTGGTATTGGCGAAGATTTTGATCTGGAAAAAGCGCGTTACGGTAAAATTATTATCATGACAGATGCCGATGTCGACGGAGCTCATATCAGAACTCTGCTGTTGACTTTCTTTTATCGTTATATGCAGCCTTTGATCAAAGAAGGACATGTATTTATCGCTCAGCCGCCTTTATATCTGGTCCGTAAAGGTCAGAAGCATTTATATGCTTACAGCGATGATGAACTGCAGACTGTTTTGGATGAAGTTGGTCGTGACAGTAATCCCTATATCCAGCGTTATAAAGGTTTAGGTGAAATGAATCCGGAGCAGTTATGGGAAACAACTATGAATCCTGACGGAAGAACGATTTTACAGGTACATTTGGAGGATGCTGCTGAAGCAGACGCAATTTTTTCCATATTGATGGGTGATAAAGTAGAACCACGGCGTCAATTTATTGAGGCTAATGCCGGTAAAGTAAGAAATCTGGACCTGTAATTACGGAGGTCATTATGAAAATCAAAAAAAATCTTTCTGATGAAGAAATGTTTAAAGGCTATGTAGAAAAAGAAAGCTTTGAAAATGCTTTTGATGCTGATGAAAAAATAGTTTCTTCTAAAATGAAAAATAAAGCCTCAGCAGTAAAAGAATTATTATTACCTGCTGAAGCTCAAGAAAAATTAAATCAGTATTTGCTGGAAATAAGCATGGATTGGTTTAAAAATGGTAATGGTGACGTTGTCTGGAAAATTTATAAGGAACAGGGACAAATCATAATTAAACCTGTACCTGCTAAAAAGAAGGATTTAAGGTAATGGAGAATTGGAAGCTACTTTTGCCTCAGGGAGAGCTGGAAATAAAAACTTCCAGGCAGGGTTCTTCTACAGCTTTATTATTGGCCGGAGGTAGAAAGCCTGCGTCCGAATGGCTGGTGCAAATAGCTGCATCTAAAGATATTTACTGTGCTGATAAAGGGATCGAATGCTGCTGTGAAAATAATTTAAAACCTGTTTGGTTATGCGGCGATGCTGATAGTGCGGCAAAAGACTGCTGGGAAAAAGCACAGCTTTCAGGAGTAAAAATACTTCTGCATGATCCTCTGAAAGATGATACAGACTTACAGCTTTTACTGGCAGCTATGCCGGAAGCTGTAAATATTGTTGCCAGCGGTATTTGGGGCGGCAGATTTGATCATCTGTACAGTAATGTTTTTTCTTTGCTGAATTATAAAATTCAACGTGATGTGCAGGTTGTTATGGCTGATGAACAGGAAATTTTATTACTGCTCCAAGAGGATGAAAGTTTGATTTTCAAACCTTTCATTCCTGAAAATATAGAAGCTTTGTCGTTGCTGCCATTAACAGATTGCAATGAAGTTACTTTGCAGGGCGTTCAATGGAATTTGGAGTATGCGCCACTGCTTTCAGCTCATCCTTATGCTATCAGTAATATGGTTGAACAGGAAAAAGTGGTTTTTACCTGTAATCAGGGGCGCGTAGGTTTTTATCTTAAATATAAACTTTAAGCTTGGTGATGGGTGAGGGGAAAATTTTGGAAATTTTAGATCCAAGTACGATTGCTTTTTTATTGTTAGCAGGATTTATAGCCGCATTTATCGACTCAACTGTTGGCGGAGGCGGGTTAATTTCTACGCCGGCATTACTGGCCTTAGGATTGCCTGTAAATTTTGCTTTAGGAACTAATAAGCTGGCTGCTTCTATGGGCAGTTTGATGAGTGTATTTTCTTTTTGGCGTGCGGGAAAGATCAATCAAAAGGTTGCTTTAAGCCTGATGCCGCTTTCTTTTCTCGGATCGGCTTTAGGTGCTTATGTAGTTTATCTTCTGCCGGAACAGCTGATGAAAAATGTGATCGTTGTCCTTTTAGTCGCAGTTGCTGTTTACACCTACCGTCGTAAAGACTGGGGCGATGTATCGGCAGTTAAACAATTGGGATTGGCAGCTCTGTTTGGATCTGTAGTAATGGCCTTTGGTATTGGCTTTTATGATGGTTTTTTTGGTCCGGGAACAGGTTCGTTCCTGATTTTTGGATTTTTATTTTTGGGTTATGATTTTGTAACGGCAGCCGGTAATGCTAAGGCTCTGAATTTTGCCAGTGGTATTGGAGCGCTGTTGTCTTTTACTTTAAGTGGTTCAGTTTTGTGGACTTATGGCCTTTTGATGGGCTTTGCCATGGTGATAGGTGCTTATTTTGGTTCCCGTATGGCTATTAGGCATGGTGCTTCTTATGTTAAACCGCTTTATTTGATCGTAACCACGCTTTTAATAGGCAAGCAGGTTTATGAATTGTTGTTTAAGTAATTATGAGATGTTGAGGTGATATTGTGGATTTAGAGACAGGTACTGGTAAAGTTTTACCGGTCTACATTGAAGAAGAAATGCAAAAATCCTATATCGATTACGCAATGAGCGTTATCGTGCAGCGTGCTTTGCCTGATGTACGTGACGGTTTAAAACCGGTACACCGCAGAATTTTATATGCAATGCAGGAAGCCGGTATGGCATCCAACAAGCCTTATAAAAAATCTGCCCGTATCGTTGGTGAAGTTCTCGGTAAATATCATCCTCACGGTGATACTTCCGTTTATGATGCCATAGTACGTTTGGCACAGAATTTTTCGACACGCTATCTGATGGTAGACGGTCATGGTAACTTTGGCAGTGTCGATGGTGACTCGGCTGCTGCTATGCGTTATACGGAAGTGCGTATGGCCAAGGTTGCTGAAGTTATGCTGGAAGATATTGAAAAAGAAACTGTTGATTTTGTGCCTAACTATGATGAATCGCTGAAAGAACCAAGCGTTTTACCGGCGAAGGTACCTGCTCTTCTCATTAATGGTAGTGCCGGCATTGCTGTAGGTATGGCCACCAATATCCCGCCGCATAATCTGAGTGAAGTAGTTGACGGACTGATTATGCTGATCGACAATTCTGATATAGAAATACCGGAATTGATGACAGCAATCAAGGGTCCTGATTTTCCTACTGGAGCTACTATCCTTGGTACCGAAGGTATCCGCAGCGCTTATACTACCGGTCGTGGTATAGTAAAAATCCGCGCACAGGCAGAAATAGAACCGATGCAGAAGGGCAAGCACCGCATCGTTGTTACGGAAATTCCTTATCAGGTCAATAAAGCCCGCCTTATCGAAAGTATTGCTCAATTAGTTAAAGACGGTGTGATCGAGGGCATTACTGATTTGCGTGATGAATCTGACCGCCGTGGTATGCGTATCGTTGTTGAATTAAGAAATGACGTTGTTCCTGATGTTATTTTAAATCAATTATATAAACATACCAAATTGCAGGACTCTTTCGGTATTATCATGCTGGCTTTGGTTGACGGGCATCCTAGGGTTTTAAATCTGAAAGAAATCCTTGTCCACTATCTGAACCATCAAAAAGAAGTTATCACCCGTCGTACAAGATATGAATTAGGTAAAGCCAAAGACCGCGCTCATATCTTGGAAGGTTTGAAAATTGCCCTGGATAATCTGGATGCAGTTATCAATACTATCCGCAGCAGTGCTAATGCAGATATTGCTAAAACTGCGTTAGTAGAAAAATTTACTTTAAGCCTGCGTCAGGCTCAGGCTATTTTAGATATGCGTCTGCAGCGTTTAACAGGTTTGGAACGTAAAAAAATCGACGATGAATATATCGACGTTATGGAAACGATTGATTGGTTGGAGAGCGTTTTGGCAGATGAGCAAAAAGTCCTCAATATTATTAAAGAAGATCTGTTGGAAATGAAAAAGAAATTCGGCGACGCACGTCGTACGATTCTTTCACATGATACTTCTTCCATGGATATGGAAGATCTGATCGCTGAAGAAGATATTGTCATAACGATCAGCCATCAGGGTTATATCAAACGTCAGACTCTTGATAATTTCCGTAATCAAAAACGCGGCGGTGTTGGCAAAACCGGTGGCAGCGGTAAGAAAAATGACGATTGTGCAGAACATTTGTTCCTGTCGACAACTCATCATAATATTCTTTTCTTTACCAATAAAGGTCGTGTTTATCGGCAAAAAGGCTATGAAATTCCCGAAGCTGGACGTACGGCTAAGGGAACGGCGATTATCAATCTGCTGCCTATTGAGCAGGGAGAAAAGATTACAGCAGTTATCCCGGTGAAAGAGTTTAAGACAGAGCAGTATATGTTTATGGCTACAGATAAAGGGACAGTCAAAAAGACCAATCTGGAAGATTTTAACAGTGCACGTAAGGTTGGATTGATTGCTATTACTCTGGATGAAAATGAACAGCTTATTGGTGTAGAATTGACTGATGGCAATTCAGAAATCATTCTGGCTACCAGAAACGGTATTGCGATCCGTTTTGATGAACAGGATGTGCGTCCTATGGGACGTACTGCTCACGGTGTACGCGGTATTCAGCTGAATTATGGTGATGAAGTTGTTGCTATGGACAGCGTGACCAGTGAAAACAGTGAAGTATTGACTGCGACTGAGCAGGGACTTGGTAAACGCACCTCTGTCAGCGAGTATCGCAAACAGACTCGTGGTGGTAAGGGCGTAATAAATATCAAAGTAAATGAAAAGACCGGCATTGTGATTGGAATGAAGGTTATTACTCCGGGGCAGGAGATTATGATGATAACTGCTGCCGGCATCATTATCCGTATTGACGTCGAAGGCATTTCCCAATTTGGACGTAATGCTCAGGGCGTTAAACTGATGACATTGAATGATGATGATAAAGTAGTTTCTTTGGCTGCCGTTCAGCAGGCTGAAGATGACGTTACAGAAGAAGTAATAACAGATGATGTGCAGACGGAAACAGTCGATGTTTCTGATGAGATCATAGAAACATCCCAGGCTACAGAAGAATAAAATAAAAAAGCCCTGCTGAGCAGGGCTTTTTCTTTTTTGTATAAATTTTACCAGCCGATACCGATACCGCCGCGATGTCGCCGGCCGATACCAACATTTACACCGTCATCATAAACAGTGCTGCCGCGGGGGATTTTCATAAACCAGAACTTATGAATATTTGCCTTTATGTTTTCAGCGCCGGCATCAGAATCATCTTTACCACCCATATAACGGCTGTTATCATAAAGACGGCCTGATTTTTCCAGATCCTTTACTACATCAAAAGCCAGAGTGAAAGTCTGCTCACTGGCTGTCAGTAAATAAAGCACTTTGTTAGTAGGAAGATTTTTTAACAGTTCTTTACGGACTGCTTTTTTATCTTTAAAATCGGGATAGACCTTGTAAGCATCTTCGTCTATCTTAACATAAGCAGCCGGATTATCATCAGCCTGCAAAAGCTCATCGACTTGCTGTTGGCTCAGAATTTTATCTGAGGCGGCAGAAGCTTTTTCCTCAGCCCAGGTTACAGCAGTAAAAAATGTCAGACAAAGCATGATAGTTAAGGTCAGATAAAGAATACGTTTCATTAGTTATCACCTGCTTTTCTTTTTAATTTTATTCTAATTTAATCGAATGAAGCTGTCAATTTTTCAAGAGAGACGATTGAAAACTATTTGTAAAAATTAAAGAAAATATGTTAAAATATACATATAGCTAAATTTTAGAAATGAGGTAACTATGAAAAGAATATTTTCTGCCGGCAGAGGACTGTCTTTTATAGTTTTTATGACGGTTTTTTTGTTTACTGGCTGTGGGCAGAGTGCTGAACCTAAATCGGAAGTAAAAAATCCTACATTGCATGATGCGGCTGTAAAAATGGTTGCCGATATGAGTTTAGAAGAAAAAATCGGACAAATGCTGCTGATCGGTATTGATGGTACGGAAATAGACGAGGGTGCGTTGAGCATGCTGCGAGATTATCATGTTGGCGGCGTGATTTTATTTGACCGCAATATGAATAATAAATATCAGGTTACAGGACTGAATGCTAACCTGCAGCGACTGAATAAAGAATATAATAAATTACCGCTTTATTTATGTGTTGACCAGGAAGGCGGGATGGTTGCCAGAATGAAGCAGGGGTTGACCGTTGCTCCTGCAGCAGCCAGAATAGCTGAACAGGGCACTCCTGAAGATGCACGTCGCTGGGCTTACCAGACAGCTATGGAATTGGAGACGATTGGTTTCAATGTAAATTTTGCTCCTGTTTTAGATATTGGTATTCCTTATGGAAGATCTTATGGGCACGATGCTGCGTCCGTGAGCAAGTTTACCGAAGCGGCCTGCCGTGGTTATGATCAGGCAGGAATTATTTACAGCTTGAAACATTTCCCCGGTATGGGAAAAAGTGAGGTCGATCCGCATACAGAACAATATCGGATTACAGCTTCTAAAGAGATTTTATTGCAAGAAGACACAATACCATTTAAAAATATTATCCAAAATTTTGACAACCAGGATTTTATGGTTATGGTAGGGCATTTGATTTATACAGGACTGGATACATTGCCGGCCAGTGTTTCACCTCAGGTAATCAATAATTTTCTGCGTAATGAGCTTGGTTTTCAGGGTATCGTCATTACAGATGATATGGAAATGGGAGCTTTAACAAGTATGTATGGTTTTCGTGAAATGGGGGTTGCAGCAGTTCAGGCCGGAGTTGATGTTTTGCTGGTTTGTCATAATTATGAACATCAGCAGCAGGTTTATCAGGGTGTACTGGAAGCTGTAAAAACAAATAAATTGACAACAGCCGCTATTGATGCAGCAGCTGTAAGAATAGTGGAAAATAAAATGATTAAGTTATTAGATGCAGGCAAACAACAGGAATTGTTGCAGGACTTGCAGAAAGAGGCGCAGTAAAAGGAGTCGGAAGTGGGAAAAAACTTAGGAAAAATTATATTTTTAAATGCTGTAGGTTTAACAATATTTTTTAGCTGGTATTTACCTGCTGAACATGGTTTTTGGTTTACATTGGATAAAAGCATTTTCTATTACTTTAATGAACAGCTTCAACCTGAAAGCTCTTTTACGTATTTTGTCGGTCTGACTAATGTACGTCATTTCGATATAATTTCTTTAATGGCTATGTTGGCATTATATGGTTATTATTATTCTAAACAGGATCATTTAGGTAAACGAAAAATGTGGTTTATTGGTGTTACGATGCTGTTTTTTGCGGTAATATTAAATCAGCTGGGGCATTTGATTCCTGTACAGCGATGCAGTCCGACAGGATTTTTTGAAAATATTCATCGTGTTAGTAAAATGCTGGTTTTTAAAGCTAAGGATTATTCTGGCGACAGTTTTCCAGGCGATCATGGTCTGATGCTGATGATTTATGCCGGTTTCATGCTGAGATATTTTGGTAAAAAAGCTTTTGCCGTCAGCTGCATTATTTTAATAATTTTTATGCTGCCGCGTATTATGGCCGGAGCGCACTGGTTTACAGATATTGCTGTAGGTTCTTTAAGTATTTCTTTGGTTGGTTTGAGTTGGGTTTTACTGACGCCGGTGAGTGATAAATGTATAGATTTTTTAAATAAAATTTTTCCGGATAAAGCTGTAAAATAATTTTTAAAATATCCTGTCAAATTTGACAGGATATTTTTTTAAGCAATAGGGACTTTAAAAGTCCCGTGGGTGACAAAAAATGAAATTTTTCTTGTAAAAACTATAAAGTAAGTTCTTTTTTTGTAAAGAATGTGATAAAATTACTAAGTATAACTTAGAATTTTTGTTTAGGATGTGAAATGATGGAATTTTTCAAAACAGCGGATGTCGTTATTATCGGCGGCGGTATTGTTGGTACTGCAATTCTGCGTGAGTTGTCGAAGTATGATTTAAAATGCGTGCTTGTTGAAAAAGAACCGGACCTTGCTGCAGGTACTACGAAAGCTAACAGTGCTATTTTACATGCTGGTTTTGACGCGCCGACAGGCAGTTTAAAAGCAGTTACTAATGTACGCGGCAATAAATTATATCATGAGCTGCAAAAAGAATTAGGTCTGGATATTGAATGGACAGGTTCTCTTGTTGCTGCTACCAGTGAAGAAGAAATGCAGACTTTACAGGAATTATTGGAACGCGGTCAGAAAAACGGCGTTGAAGGCCTGCGTATTTTAAATAGAGAAGAAGTTTTAGCCAAAGAAAAAAATCTGACAACAGTTGTTGGCGCTTTATGGGCGCCGTCGGCAGGCGTTTGCTGGCCTTTTGCCATGGCTGTGGCTTTTGCGCAATGTGCAGTGCAGAATGGCGCTGAAGTAGTTACGGACTGCCGTGTAACTGGATTTATTAAGGAAGCTGGTAGAATTACGGCTGTAGAAACTTCAAAAGGTTTGATCAAGGCTGCTTGTGTCATAAATGCCGGTGGTGTTTATGCAGATGGTATCGCTCGTTTGGCTGGCGATGAAAGCTTCACTATTCATCCGCGCCGCGGCGAATATATTCTTTTTGATAAAACTGCTGCAGCCAGTTTGGTTAAAGGCGTTGTTTTCCCAACACCTAATAAAAAGTCTAAAGGTATACTGATCTGTACGACTACGCATGGCAATACATTTATCGGTCCTAATGCACAGGATATGGAGAATAAGGAAGATACTGCCGTTACTCTGACAGGGATGGACGAAATTATGAATTCTGCCAGAAAACTGATTCCAAATTTGCCGATGGGTGCTTCGATTACTGAATTTGCAGGGCTGCGTGCAGTTTCCGGCAGCGGAGATTTTGTCATCGGCGCTTCACCTGTAGCAGGTTTGTTTAATGCTGCAGGGATGCAATCGCCTGGACTGACAGCTGCTCCGGCAGTAGCCGAAATGATTGTTGAAGCTGTGTTGGCATATTGTCCGGCCGCTGTAAAAGCTGATTTTAAAGCTGCTTTACCGCAAAATCCTCTTTTTCATAGATTGTCACATGAGGAGCAGGCAAAGCTTATTGAAAAAAATAGATTGTATGGCCGTGTTATCTGTCGTTGTGAAACGGTCACGGAAGCGGAGATTATCGCTGCTATCAAAGCGCCCTGCGGAGCTAAAACAGTTGACGGTGTTAAACGCCGTACGCGTGCCGGTATGGGACGCTGTCAGGGCGGTTTCTGCGGTCCGCGCGTTACCCAGATCCTGGCACGGGAACTGGGTATACCCGTACCGGAAGTTTTGAAAGAACGTGCTGATTCTCATTTGTTTTATGAAAAAAACTCTGCAGATGAGGGGGAAGCATAAAAATGAAAAATTTATATGACGTAATTATTGTCGGCGGTGGTCCGGCTGGACTTTCTGCTGCTTATAGCGCTTGGCAGAATGGTGCTGAAAGTATTTTGGTTATTGAGCGTGACCGGGAATTAGGCGGCATTCTGCAGCAGTGCATTCATAATGGTTTTGGCTTGCATCATTTTAAAGAAGAGCTGACTGGACCCGGATATGCTTATCGTTGCATTGAAATGATCAAAGATAAACCGGAAATAGAAACCTTGGTTGATACGATGGTTTTGGAAGTTTTGCAGGACAAAACGGTAATTGCAGTCAGCCCTGAACATGGACTGCTGAAAATTGCAGGCAGAACCGTTATTCTGACTATGGGCTGCCGCGAACGTACACGCGGTGCGATCAGAATTCCGGGTGAACGGCCGGCAGGTGTTTTTACTGCCGGAGCGGCGCAGCGGATGGTCAATATGGAAGGTTATCTGCCTGGACATAAAATAGTAATTTTAGGCAGCGGTGATATTGGATTAATCATGGCGAGGAGAATGAGCCTGGAGGGCTGTAAAGTGCAGGCCGTTTTGGAAATCTGCCCGTTTTCCAATGGTTTGACCCGTAATATAGTGCAGTGTCTTGATGATTATGATATTCCTTTGTATCTTTCCCATACTATCACAAAGATCCACGGACGTGATCGCGTTACCGGTGTAACTGTAGCAAAGGTCAACGAAAAAATGCAGCCGATTGCTGGGACTGAATTTGATATTGAATGTGATACTTTACTGCTTTCTGTCGGCTTGATTCCGGAAAATGAACTATCGCGCAGTTTGGATTTAGAGATGCATCCTCTGACCAGCGGCCCTATCGTAGACCAACGCCGCCGTACCAGTCTTCCTGGTTTTTATGCTGCCGGCAATGTTGTACATGTACACGACCTGGTAGATTTTGTTTCGGAAGAAGCAGAAATAGCAGGTAAATTTGCAGCGTTAGATGCGCAGGGAAAATTGGATGGCGACTTGCGTACAGTAAATGTGATTGCCTCGAACGGAGTACGTACATGTGTACCGCAAAGACTGTCTCTGCCCGAAAATGGTGAAAAAGCACGTTTATTTATGCGTGTTGCCAATCCGGAACGTAAAGTAAAATTAGAAGTAAAGAGCGGCGAAAATGTCATTTTGACAAAAATGCTGCCTGTTGCCAAGCCAAGTGAAATGATTGCTGTCGATATTCCAGCAGAAAAGACAGCGCTTATCGGAGAAACTTTGACTGTGGCATTGAACAAGGAGGCATAAAAATGGCTGTAGAAACTCGTATAATGAACTGTATCATGTGCCCTTTGGGTTGTGAGATGACTGTTACTATAGAAGACGGTGCGGTAACAAGTGTTACCGGTAATACCTGCCCCCGTGGTCCTAAATATGCCCATGATGAAGTAGTTGCCCCCAAGCGGATGCTGACAAGTACCGTACAGGTAAAAGGAGGACTTTTACCATTATTGCCCGTCGTATCTAAAACTACACTGCCTAAAGAACGTATTTTGGATTGTGCTGCGGCATTGCGCCAAATAGCCGTAAAGGCTCCGGTGACTGAAGGCCAGATTATTGTAGAAAATATTCTGGGATTGGGAGTAGATATTATTGCCAGCCGTTCGATGGAAGCACATCGGTAATAATAGTTTGGATTAAGTTGTTCGAATCCGGTTTTGCTGTAGAAGGCAAAACCGGATTTTTATTTTTAGTGTGGCAGGATTTGTAAATTCAGTAAAAGGTAAACTATTATAGAAGCGTTTTTGGATGGCGGACAATGCAATAAACAGTTATTTTTTTGAAAAAATAACTGAGGAATGGCTTGTAGTCAAGCGGAAGACGTTGCCAACGCTGCCTGGTGTATCATGCAAAAATATAAAAAATGTTACAAAAAAGGTGTTGACAGAAGTAACGGGGAATGCTATTATATACAAGTCGCCGAAATGCGGCGGCAGGCAGAACCTTGAAAACTGAACAATAACCAAAAACGAATGTGCGGGCGAGCGTTTCTTGAAAGAGAAGCGTTTGCCAAGTCAAAAAATAATTTCTTAACAACAAATCGAAAGAGCCAATCGGCTTTCTCAATAAAACTTTATTGGAGAGTTTGATCCTGGCTCAGGACGAACGCTGGCGGCGTGCCTAACACATGCAAGTCGAACGGAGAATTTTATTTCGGTAGAATTCTTAGTGGCGAACGGGTGAGTAACGCGTAGGCAACCTGCCCTTTAGACGGGGACAACATTCCGAAAGGAGTGCTAATACCGGATGTGATCATCGTGCCGCATGGCAGGGTGAAGAAAGATGGCCTCTACAAGTAAGCTATCGCTAAAGGATGGGCCTGCGTCTGATTAGCTAGTTGGTAGTGTAACGGACTACCAAGGCGATGATCAGTAGCCGGTCTGAGAGGATGAACGGCCACATTGGGACTGAGACACGGCCCAAACTCCTACGGGAGGCAGCAGTGGGGAATCTTCCGCAATGGACGAAAGTCTGACGGAGCAACGCCGCGTGAGTGATGA